>Ga0315284_10000573_pt1 | contig 50113 bp, 41 predicted proteins | sample YL17G09_16_MG_FD_203696 | JGI IMG/M metagenome (GOLD analysis project Ga0315284, IMG submission 203696) | Sediment microbial communities from Yellowstone Lake, YNP, Wyoming, USA - YL17G09_16 | ecosystem: Environmental > Aquatic > Freshwater > Lake > Sediment | place: USA: Wyoming | collected...
GTCTCCTTCCTTACGCTGCGCTCCAGGAAGGAGACCAGCATCCCACAAGTGTTACCTATGTCCCTTCACAATCTGTCACCCATGTGCCTTCCGCATGCACTTGCGTGAGCATGTCTGATGTTCTTAATACGGCCTTCACATGGCCACGTGGCTGTGCCATGGCCATGGCGTCCACCCTTTTACTTGGCATAAAGAATCTCGTAGAGGCTGTTATCCCTCGATTTCTCGATAAGCAAGTTTACCCACGCCTCGGTGTAGCCATAATCATTGTGCCGCTTGTCGTAAATACAGAACTGCGTGTCAGTCTTCTCGGGATTGTCGCTGTTGCCCGGAGGGCGAATCTTGAAGTGCTTCCAACACCGCGAATGCCAATTCAGGCCGTACTTGTCCACCTGCTTTTGGCCTCGCATGAGTTTCGGATCACCGAGGGCCTTCTGTACGCGTTTGCAAACCTCACCGGCACGGATTGTGTCCAAGTTGGCCACGGGCACGTTCTTGTACTTTACGATAGCGGTGACCTTGTCCACCTCGGCCTTCTCCTGTTCGCTGAGTTTGTCGTAGTTCTTGAACTGGATGGCCAAGGCATCCTGGCTGGGGTGGTTGGCGACCTGGATCAGGAACGCCTTGAAGGCATACTTGCCGCTGGCGAATACCCCTGGGTCAAGCGACGAGCGGTATTGCTCAACAAACTGTGCTGCCATCTGTGCTGCACGGTTTCGTTTGACAGCCTGCGCCAGATTCTCCGAGGTCGGGTACATCTGAAGGGCGAATGACAGGAACTGACGGATGCACCATTTCGGGCCAAATTCCCGCTCGATGAACTCGTCGAAGTTCAAGAGCATCGCCTGGCATTCGCCGAAGATCGTGGAGTCCAACTCTGGCAGGCTACGGTGCTCGATCTTGTTGCGGAGCGGGATGAAGAACTCCAGGTTTTTTCTGACTGGATTTCCGGTGTCGCTGCCGTAGTGCTGATTCAGGCATTCACCCAGTTCCCAGTGGCGGTAGTCTCCGTCGCGGCGCTCGTACCGACCGCCTGGTTTCTTTCGGTAGTACGGCTTGATCTTTTTGCGGAAGAAGACAGCATGCAGAAGTGCGGTCCAGGCGATGACCATCAACGTGACGTACGCGGCCGACTTGAAAGTTACGGCCGGTTTGTTATACACCTCCACCGCCAGCAGGGCCGAGTCTCGCGCCTTGGTCAGTGCATCCCGCACAGTCTTGGGCAAGCCTCTCATTCGTTAACCTTCCCACCCTTTGGTTCACGTCGCCGGGTGCCATGCTCATGGCTTAGCCATGAGCATGTCCGATCTTTTCCGTCTTACGTCAACGCACGGCCACGTGGCGTGGCCATGGCACCCATGGTGTGCTCACGGCACCACCCATGTGGGCATGTTCTCGTCTGTTTACGTCTCCAAAATCGGAAACGTCTCGCGGTCGATTCGTATCAGGTCGTCCATTCCGCTTTGCCACGCGCGGAAACTCGACCACGGCCAATCCTCCGCGCGTCGCACCAGTCCGCGCCGCACCGGATTGTCATGAATATACCGCAGTTTCTCATGCACGTCAGACGTGCTTCGCAGATTGCGGTCGTAACCGCCGCCCCGCAGCCAGAATCGATGTATCACCCGCCCGTTGGGGCGACAGTCGGCCATCGCCTCCAGAAAGTCCGGCGCGTATCGGCGTACCCATACTAGCGCCCGCTTGGCCACCGGCTGCTTGAAGGCCGAGAGGATGGAACTGATCGTCACGCCCTCGCGGGGAAGGATCAGCAGGTGTACGTGCTCTGGCATGATCACAAAGCCCCACAGGTCGAAGGGGCGCGCGGCGCGGGCATGGTCAAGGGCGTCGAGGAACCAGCGGCACGCGCGAGGGCGGGAAAAGAAGGCCTGGCGGTGGAAACAGGAAAAGGTAATCGCGTGGGCATCCCAGGGATGATCCCAGCGTTTGCAGGTCTTGCGATGCGGCAAGATAACCTTCCCCGGAGTGCCCATGCCGATACATTACCAGCAGCCTACATGCCCACGCAAGTGCATGGCACCCCGAAACGTGGGCATGGCACCCCCAAAACGTGGGCATGGCACCCGGCGGATACACTACCAGCGGACTACATGCCCACGTGGCTTAGCCATGGGCATGGCACCCGGCCGGAACGTCACTTGCTGAGTTCCTTCCACAACGCCTGTTCTGCCGTGGAGAAGTCCTCGAAGCTCCGCTCGACTTGTTTGCGGATGCGTTCCACCTGGGGGTCGGAGGCGGCGGCGTCGGGGGGAAGGGCCTTGAGCCTGGCGATGGCCGCGTCGAGCTGTTCGGCCCCGTCGGAAAACGCCCGCGCCGCGTCATAGATGTTCTGGCTGTGCAACTCTCCGGGCTTGGGCTTGTAGAGCAGCCGCCAGGGGTTGCGGCGGATCTCCTTGCCGGCGGACTTGAGGCTCTCGGAGACGGAGGTCATGTTGTCGATGATCTCGTTGATGTTGTCCCGATTGAGCACGACGACTTCCTTGGCCGTGCGGGCGACCTCCCCAATATCCGTGGCGGCCTTGAGAAGCTCGGTGTTCACGTCCCGCAGCTTGGCGAGGATTTCGGCCACCTCGTTCCTGCTGTAGCCCTCGATGCGGTCGGCGGTCTGGGCGACGGAAGTCGCCGTCTGCTTGAGCTTCGCCAGGATCGAGTCGCGGTTGGCCGGGTCCATCTCCGGCCGGAGGTTTCCGGTCATCCTGGCCACGTCGGCGGCGGCGGACTGGAGACTGGCGGTGACGGAGTGAACCTTGGTCAGCAGGGTTCCCGCCACGTCGGCGGCCAATTCCCTGCGTACGATTTCCGAAATGCCCTTGAGGTTCTCCGCCGCCGTGGCGATGGCGGCCATGGCCTGGTCCAGCCCGCCGGATATCTCCACGGGGTGTTCCGCGTCGGCGAGCGGGTAATCCGCCGTTCCCCGGCTGGTGATCACCAGTTGCCGGTCGCCCACCAGGTTGGCCGCGACGGTGGCCTTCCCGTTGGAATAGACCTTCAGGTCGCCGCGGTCCAGTTTCGCGACGTACAACGTGATCTGGCGGTCGGGGGCCAGGCGGATGTCGGAAATCTTTCCGATCACCTGGTCGGTGACCTGTACGGCGTTTCCGGCCTTGAGCCCCAGGCTACCGGCCGACTCCTTGACGCAGAAGACGGCCTGGCCGGCCTTGGGATGCAGCAGGTCCGCCGCGCCCAGCCAGACCACAACGCCCACCATCGCCACCAGGGTGACGGTGACGAACAACCCGGCGACCAGTTCGTTATGTTGTTTTCGTGGCATATCGCGTCTCTCCCAACGCAGGAACGCATCGTATCAACGTGTGGGGCTAGAAATTCTCCGCGGCCTCCAGGATGTCCTCTTCGTAGTCGCTGCCCAATCTCCGGGCGGTAATGGGGCCTTGGTCCTCTCCGCGAAGGAACTGGCGGATCAGGTCGTGGGTGTGGTCGCCGCTGGGGGCGCTGTCGCGAATGTCGGCAAACTCCTGCCGCGTGGCGACCTTCAGTATCACGCCCTTGTCCAGCATGGCCATGCGGTCGGCGATGCGGAAGGCGGAGTCCATCTCGTGGGTGACCACCACGCTGGTGACCCCCAGTTTGCGCGAGAGGTTGAGGATCAACTGATCGATCTCCGCGCTGGTCACGGGGTCCAGCCCGGCAGACGGTTCGTCATAAAAAAGGATCTCCGGGTCCAGGGCGATCGCCCGCGCCAGCCCGGCGCGCTTCTTCATCCCTCCGGAAATCTCAGCCGGCATCAGGTCCATGGCCTGCCGCAGGCCCACCTGCTCCAGCTTGATTCGGACCATGATCCCGATGGTATCCTCGTCCAGGTTGGTGTGCTCCCGAAGCGGCAGGGCGACGTTGTCGCCCACGGTCATCGAGTTGAACAAGGCCCCGGACTGAAAGAGGATCCCAAACCGCTTGCGGACGGCGTCCAGTTGGTGTTCGTCGAGTTCGGCGATGTTGGCGCCGAAAAGCTCCACCCGCCCGCCGTCGGGGACGATGGCGCCGATCAGGATCCGCAGCAGCGTGCTCTTCCCGCAACCAGAACCGCCCATGATGACCATCGTCTCCCCGGGGTAGACATCCAGGTTGACATGGTCCAGCACGTTGCGTTCCTGGTATCGCTTGACCAGCTCGGCGATGCGGATGACCGGTTGCGCCACCGCGTTGGGCTTGGCTGCATCGGAGTTGTCCGCTTCCTTCGGCAAGGCCGTTCTCGCTTTAGAACCCAAAGACATAAAAGATGACGGTGAACACGCAGGCGGCGACCACGATGGCGACGATGGAATAGACCACCGTCATCGTGGTGGCCTTTCCGACGCCCTCGGCCCCGCCGCGGACGCGCAAGCCCTCGAAGCAGGCGATCCCGCTGACCAGCAGGCCGAAGACCGCCGCCTGGATCAGCCCGGTGAAGAAGTCGCGGTATCGCAACTGCTCCCGCATGTGCTGAAAGTACCCCATGTACGCCGCCGGTCCCAGGGCGATCCGGCTGGCCAGCCAGCCTCCGACGGCAATCATCAGGTCCGCCACCACCGATAGCAGGACCATCATGATCAGCGTGGCCAGGACGCGAGGCACTACGAGAAACCGGATGGGATTCAGCGCGATGGCCTCCAGGGCCTCCACTTCCTCGGAGACGACCATCGTGCCCAGTTCCGCGGCGATGGAGGCCCCGGCGAAACCGCTGAGCACCACGGCCGTGATGATCGGACCCAGGATGCGAAAGCCGCCGGCGCCGATGATGTTGGCGACCTTGTCCACCTGACCGTAGTCCTTCAGCGTCGGGGCCAGTTGCAGCGCCAGGATCACGCCGATGAAGGTCTGCACCAGCATCACCACGCCCACGCTGCGGACGCCCACGCGGACCATCTGCTCCATGAAGACCTTGCGTCCGAAACGCACCCTCGGAAGGAACAGGCCCCTCAGCGTCCACCGCAGGGTTTCCACCAGCAGGATCGCCATTCCGCCCAGGTAGCCCAGGACGCCCAGCGTCCTGGCGCCTACGGCGCGGATGAAGCGGGGATGTTCCACCGGAAGGCTCATGGGGCCTCCAACGCCTCCTGGGCGGTCGAGCGAATGTCGAAGACCCGCTCCAGCCGGGTGATCTCGAAGATGCTTCGCACGCGTTCGTTGAGGCCCGCCAGATGCAGCGTCGCGCCGACCTTCCGCGCGCGCGACAGGAGCTTGACCAGCGAGGCCACCCCCGAGGAATCCATGTACGGCACGGCGGACAGATCGACCACGATCCGCCGGGGTTTTTCCTCCGCCACGGCCAGCAGGGCCTGTTGAAAATCCTGGCTGCTCCGCAAGTCAATGTCGCCGACAGCCTCCACGACGGTGTCCGGGCCGACTTTGCGGACCGATCGAATGGACGATTGGGGGGGCTTGGGATTCATGTTCTCTTTGCGCTCGTTGTCGGGGGTCATGTCTTTTTCCATCACCAGCAGCGTCCCGCCGCCTTGGGCGGGGCGATAATCCACGCGGTCCATATAGTGTCGAATGATCTGCAATCCCAACCCGCCGGGCGTCAGCACCTCCGCCGGTCGCACGGGTAGTTGGTCGGTCCGCAGTCCCGGTCCATAGTCGCGCAGGCTCACCCGCAGGCCGCCGCCTTCCCGCGCCGAAAGCTCCACCTCAATGCCATGATTTTCGTCGCCCTTGTAGGCGTGGCGGATGATGTTGGTCAGCGCCTCATCGACGCTCAATACAATCCCGGAGATTGTCGGGCAGTCAAAGCCCAGCACATCGCAGAACTTTCCGATGGCCACACGCACGACCGCTAAAACCGCCGGTGACGACGGGAACCTCAACCGCAACGGCCTGATCGGCGCCGCGGTCATGGCGCATCCCCCTGGACGGGGCCCGAGGCCGGCCGGCTGGCCGGTTGGCTTGTCGATCGGGCCTTGAGCCACTCCCGCCACCGGCCGATCGCCTCCTCGCGCCGGTCGCTCGGTTCGTAGTAGCGGTACCCCATCGTCTGGCCGGTGATCTTTTCCAGCGCCAAGGCCGCAAAGAAACGCACCTCCGTCTCGCTGTCGCCGAGTCGGTCCACCAGGTAGGTCGCCGCGTTGGGGTCCTTGCGATTGCCCGCCTCGACGACGGCGGCCGAGCGAACGCCAGGGTCCTGATCCTGAAGCCGTGAATACAGGTCCGTGGCAGGCGCTGCACAAGACCCGCAGGCGCAGATCAGCCATAAGGCCAACCCCGTCATGGTTGTGCCGGCGGCGATTGTCCATGCATGTCGCAATGACATGGGAGTTGCTCCGCGGGCGATTATAGACGCGCGTGGCGCGGCTGCAATTCAATCCCTCAGCCGACTGACCACCTGGTGGGCCAGTCGCGTCGGTTGCGGCAGGCGCGCGGCGGTGGCGCATCGGAGCGTCCAGGCGACGGCCTGTGCCAGTTGGATGCGGTGGCCCACGGAGATGTATAGCGGCTTGAGAGCCTCTCGCGTTCGAACCACCATGCCCACCACTTCGCCGCCGTGGCGCAGTTGCCGCCGACAGCCTCGGCGCATGCCCGGCGGCGAATGACTTCCGCACAGGCGGCTCTTGGCCACGCCGATGGTGGGAATGCCCAGCCACAAACCCACGTGACAGGCCAGGCCGAAACGGCGGAAATGCGCGCGTCCCTGACCGTCGCACATCAGCAGGTCCGGCCGGCGGGGCAGGCGCGCCACCGCCTCGATGACCGCGGGGGCCTCGCGGAAACTCAACAGCCCAGGAACATAGGGGAATACGCAGGCCCGTCGGTCGCTGGCGGTGGCAAGGATTTCCATGCTCCTCGCGTCGCACAGCACCGCCGAGGCGATAATCGTCCTGCCGCCATCGACGATCGCGCAGTCCGCTCCCGCGACAGTCACAATCCGTCCGCGGAGCGGTTCCTCCCGGACCTGGGCGGCCAGGACCTGTTGGAGGGCTATCGCCTCCCGCGGCGTGATGTCCCAGGAATGAGAAATCATGGTAACGGTCAGCCGACAGCGATCCGCATTCGGCCAAGGCCTACGACCGACCGGTCGAAGGAACCTTCACTTCCGCAAGCCCAGGACTTGGGCCATGGAATACAGGCCGGGCTTCCTGCCGGCCACCCACTGGGCGGCGCGTAGCGCCCCGCGCGCGAAGGTGTCGCGCGTGTGCGCCGAATGGGCGATGGTGATCGTCTCGCCCAGGTTTCCGAAGTGGACGACGTGCTCCCCCACCGTATCGCCCACCCGCAGGGCGTGCATTCCGATTTCGCCGCTCTTGCGCGGGCAAAGTCCGCCTCGGCCGTAGGTGACGACCTCGCCGAAATCCCGTCCCGTCGCGGCGCAGATGGCCTTGGCCAGGGCGATGGCCGTTCCGGAGGGAGCGTCCTTCTTGAAGCGGTGGTGCGTCTCGGCGATCTCGATGTCGTAATCGGCCCCCAGCGTCTTGGCCACCTGGGCGACCACTTCCAGCAGCACGTTGACGCCGACGGACATGTTGGCCGCCTGCACGATGGCCAGTTGCCCCGCGGCGTCGGCGATGGCGGCCTGGTGAGACTCCGTCAGCCCCGTCGTGCCGATGACCATCGCCGAGCCGGTCTTTCGGCAGGCCTCCATCGCCGCCAGTGTGCCGTCGGGACTGGAAAAATCGATGAGTACCTGCGGGATATGCTCGAGTGTCGCGGTCACCTTCACGCCGAAGGCGCCCACGCCGGCCAACTCACCGATGTCCTTTCCGAGAGCGGGGTGATTGGCCGATTCGACGGCGGAGACGATGTCGAATTGCTCGGACTCAATCGCCAGGGCGGCGATCCGGCAACCCATGCGCCCGGCCGAGCCGCTGATGGCTATCTTGGTCATGGGGATTTCCTCTGCGTGCGGCATTACCGTTGGGCCTCGATGGCGGCACAGATGGCCTCGATATCATCAGCGACCGGGACAGGCATGTTGGCAAAGGGTCGCTCGCCCCGGACTTCCTTTCCGGGCGGATAGTTGCCGGTGTGGTAGCCGACGGTGGCGTCGGGGTCCTTCAACGCATGGCCGGTCAGTATGCATACGATCCGCGCGTCGCGGTCGATGACGCCCTCTTCCATCAGGCGCTTCGCCCCCGCCACCGACGCCGCCGAGGCCGGTTCGCAGCCCAGCCCGTATCGTCCGACCTGCGCCTTGGCGTCCATGATCTCGCTGTCGGGCACGGAGCGGACCACGCCGTCGCAGACCTCCAACGCGCGGAGGCACTTGGCCGCGTTGACGGGGCGGGCGATCTCGATGGCCGAGGCAATGGTGTGCGGCAAGCGTCGGGTGTCGTCCTGCCATTTCCAGTCGGCGGCGATGGCGTCACGATCGTATCGTCCCGCGTTCCAGGCGAGCTTCTTTTCGTTGACCAGGCGGTCCAGCGTGTCGGCGCCGGTGGAGTTGATCACCGCCAGGCGCGGCAGGCGCTTCAACAGCCCCAGTTCCTTCAGCTCCAGGAAGGCCTTGCCGAAGGCCGAGCTGTTGCCCAGGTTGCCGCCGGGCACGACCACCCAGTCGGGCGCCTCCCAGCCCAGGCCCTCCAGCACGCGATACATGATGGTCTTCTGGCCTTCCAGGCGGAAGGGATTGACGGAGTTCATCAGATAAAGTTTCAGCCGGGCCGAGGCCTCCTTGACGCGGCGCATGCAGGCGTCAAAGTCGCCGGCGATCTGGAGGGTCCGCGCGCCATAATCCAGCGCCTGGGCGAGTTTTCCGAAGGCGATGCGCCCGGAACCCACGAACACAATCGCCGGCAGCCCGCAACGTGCCGCGTACAGCGCCAAGGACGCCGAGGTGTTGCCCGTCGACGCGCAGGCCACACGGGCGGCGCCCACCATCCGCGCGTGGCTGAACGCCGCGGCCATCCCGTTGTCCTTGAACGATCCGGATGGGTTCAGCCCCTCGTATTGGAGGAACACCGAACCGCTCCTGGCGCCTATGTAGGCGGCAACTCCGGGGCTGGACTGGAGCAGTGTCTGGCCTTCGCCGAGGGTAACCTTGCATTCATCGGGGCAGAAGTCCAACAGCTCCCGGAACCTCCAGACGCCGGAAAAGTCCAGGGCGTTGTGGCGATTGGCCCAGCGGGCCTGGAAGTCCGACAGCCTCCTTGGCGGCGAGGCGACGTTCCAGTCATAAACGACGTCCAGTAAGTCACCGCAACGGGGGCAACTGACGTGGATCTCGCGCACGTCGAAGGTCGCGCCGCATGCGACGTTAATGCACCTTTGGAAACAACAGTCCGATTTCATGGTTCCTCACCTGGACCACACATTACCACTGGGAAACAACGGAATGTTACACGCCCAGCGCCCTTGCCCGAAAGGACAATATCGAGTCGCGAGGCGGCATCGATAGGAACCGTGGCAGTGCCCCGGCCGGGCAAGGGCTAGAGTCGGCGCAATTCATGTTCCTGGCGTTGCTGCGTCCGCGTGGCGTCCCGGAGGAGCCTGCGCTCCTTGCCGGTGAGGCTGTTGAGTCCCTGCTCGTGAATCTTGCGCAGGATGCGGTCGATCTCCTCTTGGCGGGCCTGGGCGGCCTGCATCTTTCGCTGCCAGGCGCCCTGTCGGATTCCCTGGATACTCCGAGCTACCGAGCCGGCCAGCAGGCGCGGCGTCCACAACCAGATCGCCCCAGCCACCGCCCCGCCCAGGTGGGCGACGTCGCTCATGGCCGTGACGACTCCGCCACGGCTGATGGAGGTGAACACCACCAGGACCATGCCCCCGAAGATCAGGACCGCCGCCAGGCGGATGGGGACGGGGAAAAAGTAGATAAAGACACGGAAATGCGGGAACAGCACCGCGCAGGCCAGGATGATGCCGTAGACACCACCCGATGCGCCGATGATGGGGATATCCGGGTCCAGGTCCATCGCCGCCCCGATAATCACATACGCCACCCCCGCTAAAGCACCGCAGGAAAGGTAAAAAACCAGAAACCGCCGGGAACCCCAGAGACCCTCCAGCGCAGAGCCGAACATGTACACGCCCAGCATGTTCAGCCCCAGGTGCCACAACGTGTTGGTGTCGTGGAGGAACTGGAAGGTCAGATACCGCCAGACCTGCCAGAATCCCCCGACGGTGACCCCGAAGACGGTGCTCAAGGGGTCCGCGCCGGCCCGCTTGAAAACCACCCGCCCAAGAAGCTGAAGGACAAAAACCGCCAGGTTGGCGATCAGCAGATACTTGACGACCTTGGTGGGCTTGGGCAGGCCAAGGCCAGACCCCAAACCCCCTCCGCCGCCTTGTTCGTATTGGCCTCCACGCATGTATGGGCGGTTGAAGATGGGCATCAAACTTCCTCTTGCATCCAATAGAGCGACAGCGTCGCGAGGGTCTTGGCGTCGCGGATTTCACCCGATGCCACCATCGTGCGGATCTGCCGCTGGCTAAGCAGTTCCACCGCGATGTCCTCGTACGGCTCCAACGCCTGGGGGCCTTGGGCCAGTTCGGTGGCCAGATAGGCGTGAATGTATTCGTCGCTGACACCCGGACCGGTGTAAAAACCCCCCAACTTTCGCAGCTTGCCGGCGGCCAAGCCCGTCTCCTCCGTCAGTTCGCGGGCAGCGCAGGCGGCGGGGTCTTCGCCTTGGCCCAGTCCGCCGGCGGGCAGCTCGTAGAGCTTCTCCTCGACGGCGAAGCGGTAGTTGCGGATGACGGCGATCCGTCCGTCGCCCAGAAGCGGCAGGACGACGGCGGCGCCGGGGTAATGAATATAGTCCCGCTGGACGACCTTTCCGTCGCCCATCCGCAGGCCCACCTTGTGCACCTTGGCGATCATGCCGTCGAAGACGAGATGATCGTATTCGAACCGCCGGTTCATGGCGCGATTATAGGCTGGGTGGAGATAGGAGGTAAGAGGCAAGAAATTCGGTTATGCCCGGTGGGAATCCATGGAGGTTGTATCCACGACCGGGGGCCGCGGGTAGAAGGGGCATGGGGTGATGGTGCGTCAGTAACGCCGGGTCGCAATAGTATTGTGACGGGAACACGTCGGCGTTATTCTGATCGGGCGGCGCCGAGGCGCCCCTTGGCCACTTGTGTCAGCGAGACAGGGTGAATCCCAAACGCGTTGCCATCCTGGGTTCCACCGGCAGCATCGGCCGGCAGACGCTGGAAGTCATTGCCGGCGACGATTCACTCCACGCCTGCGCCCTGGCGGCGGGGAGCAATTGGCAATTGCTCGCACAGCAGGCCAGGCGTTTTCGGCCGGAGGTGGTGGCGATCAACGACCTCGATGCCGCCGGTCCGTTGCGGGCCGATCTCCCCGGCGGGGTGGTGCTTCTGTCCGGCCCGGAGGCGATGAGTGAACTGGTCCGCCTCGCCAAGCCTGACTTGCTGCTTTCGGGCGTGGTGGGCGCCGCGGGACTGGCCCCCACCCTGGCGGCGATCGAATGCAGGGCGAACCTGGCCATCGCCAACAAGGAAACGCTCGTGATGGCCGGGGCGATCCTCATGCCCGCGGCACGCGCGGCGGGGCTGCATGTTCTGCCTGTCGATAGCGAGCACTCGGCCATTTTTCAATGCCTTTTGGCGGGCAAGCGGAACGAGGTCCGGCGGGTGGTCATCACGGCTTCCGGCGGGGCGCTGCGGGACCTCGACGGTCCTGCCAGCGAGGAGGCGACGGTGGAGGAGGCCCTCAACCACCCCACCTGGCGCATGGGGCGGAAGATCACCATCGACTCGGCCACCATGATCAACAAGGCCCTGGAGATCGTCGAGGCCCACTGGTTGTTCGACCTCCCCGCCGAGCAGATCGAGGTAGTCCTGCACCCGGAGTCTATCGTTCATAGTTACGTGGAATTTTGCGACGGTTCGGTGATCGCCCAGATGGCCAGGCCGGACATGGCCATGCCCATCGCCTATGCGATGTCCTACCCCGATCGGCCGCGTCGTCCGGTGGCGCCGCTGGACCTTCCGGGCCTGGGGAAGCTGTCCTTTGCCGCCCTGGAAGGACGCTTCGCCCGCGCCGTGGCGCTGGGATACCAGGCCATCCGACAGGGCGGGCTGTCCGGGGCGGTCCTCAACGGGGCCAACGAGGCAGCGGTGGAGGCGTTCCTGGGCGGTGGGATTCGTTTCGGGCAGATCGTGCCCCTGGTGGAGGAGGTTCTCCACCGCACGCCGACGGCCCGACCAATGACCTGCCAGGCCCTCCTCGACGCCGACGCCTGGGCGCGTCGCCAGGTTGCCGAGGCCCTGGCCGTTCAGGGAGCACAGCGAGTCTCGCCCGCGGGGCAAAATCAAGGATGATGGGAAGTCAATGGAAACTCTTCTATCCAGCATGACATATCTGTGGTTTCAGTGGGTCTACCCGATCCTGCTGTTTATCGCGGGGCTTGGCGTGGTGGTGTTCGTGCACGAACTGGGACACTTCCTGGCGGCCAAGGCAGCCGACATCAAGGTGGAAAAGTTCGCCATGGGCTTTGGCAAGCAATTGTTGGGGTTCCGGCGCGGAGAGACGGAGTACTGCGTCAACCTGCTTCCCCTGGGCGGATACGTCAAGATGCTGGGCCAGGAGGACGTCAAGGCCGTCGGGGAAATCGCCGATCCGCGGGCGTTCGTCAACAAGTCCGTCGGCGTCCGCCTGGTCGTGGTGGCCGCCGGCGTGGTGATGAACGTCGTCTTCGCCGCGATCGTCTTTCTGATCGTCGCGATGATCGGAAAGAGCTACCCCGCCTCGGTAATCGGCAGCGTCGTGCCGGGGTTTCCCGCCGCCGAGGCGATCATCGAGTGGCAGGATCCCCAGGGGGCGACGCCCTCCACCGCGGCGACCAGTCGTCCGACCTCCAAGGGCCTGCGCCCCGGCGACAGGATTCTTGAGATCGACAGCGACCGCTTCTTTCTGCGCCTGCTCGGTAAACCCGTCACTCGCTTCGCCGACATCGCCATGACGGCGGTCCTTGCCGGCCCCGATGACAAGTTCACCATAACCCTCCAGCGTGAGACGGACGGCCAGAACCTCCTGGGCAAGACGACGCTGGGCGTCAAGCAGTACCCCGACGGCAGCCAGATGGCCTTTGGGGTGTCTTCCGCGATGGATACGGTGATCGCCGAGGATCCCGAGCTGGTGGCCGATCCGGCCAGCGACTTCCGCGACGGCGACAGGCTGGTGGCAATCAACGATCAGGCGGTCAAGCACTACTGGGATATCGAGGCGGCGGCCAGGACCTTCAGCGGCGAGCCGGTGCAGGTCACGGTCGCCCGCAACGGCAGTGAGACGCGAAAGGCCATCCGCCCGCTGCTTTACACGGGCGGGGAAGTGCTCTGGCTGAAGGACGGGGCCGCTCTGCGCGGCAGTATTACGGCCAGGGACGGCAACGATATCACCGTCCTGCTGAGCGACGGGGCGACCCGGAGCTTGCCGGAATCGGCGATCGTCGGCGGGGCGCACCAGGAGCTTCTTGACATCCTGGGCCTGATCCCGCGACTGAAGGTGTGCGCCATCTTCCAGGGTTCCCCCGCCGATGAAGCCGGGCTGAAACCCGGCGACATCATCGTCGGATACGGCGACCGCGGCGCGCCGACCCTGACGGAACTGCTGGACCTCAACAAGCAATACGCGGGCAAGGGCACCAACATCGTCGTCCTGCGAGGGCAGGAGAAACATTCGGCCTGGATCACACCCTCGACAAAGAAGGGCACGCCCCTGATTGGCCTGCGGCAGGTGGCGGACCTGGACCACCCGGTCGTCGCGGGCGTCCGCGTCGGTTCACCGGCCCAGAAGGCGGGCATCGATCCGGAAAGCATCCTCAAGTCCGTCAACGGCGTCCCGATCGGCTCCTGGATCGACCTGTTCAACGCCTTGAAGTCCGCCGCGGGCCGGGAGGTGACCCTCACCTGGCAGACCGGAGCTGCCGAGCACCAGGCCGCGCTGGGCAGGCTCACCACCGAAGTCTTCGACGCCAACGACTACGAGTTCTCCCTGTTGGGGCCGCAGGTGGCGTTCCGGCTGCTGGAGGTGACCATCGTCAAGACCAACCCGCTGGACGCCCTCGCCTGGGGCGCGGGGGAGACCGGAAAGTTCATCCTTTCCACTTACCTGAGCCTCCAGGGCCTGGCCAAGGGCAGCGTATCCACCAAGAGCCTCAGCGGGCCGGTGGGCATCGGGCAGTTGGCCATCCAGGCCGGGCGAAGGAGCCTGCTGGACTTCGCCTACTTCATGGGCGTGATCTCTGCCATCCTGGCGGTGATGAACTTCCTGCCCATCCCCGTGGTCGACGGCGGACATGCCGTATTTCTGCTGATCGAAAAGGCGCGCGGAAAACCGCTCCCGCCCAAAGCGGTCTATATCGCCCAGGTCTGCGGACTGGTGTTCCTGGGCGCTGTGTTTGTCGCCCTGACCTGGCAGGACATAGGCCGGTGGCTGGGCGGGCTGTGGTAGGGCCACCCCCGCAGCCTATCGCCCGCAGCTCGGCGGTTTTTAGCCGGTGGCGGGTCGGCATTTTAAGTTTGGGTGAAAGCACGGCGTTTTTAAGCCGGTGGCGCAGAACAGGTTGGGTAACAGCGCGGCGGGGCTTCCGTCCCGCCGCGCGTTCAAGCACCTGCCAGGCTGGCGGGTCGGTAAAGAAAGGGACGACTCCAATGAAGAAGTATGTCTGCGACGTGTGCGGATGGATCTACGACCCTGCCGTGGGAGACCCTAAAAACGGCGTGGCCCCGGGCACGGACTTCAAGGACATCCCCGACACCTGGACCTGCCCGGAGTGCGGCGCGGAAAAGAACATGTTCTCCCCGGCCAAGTGAACCTTCCTCCGCGCCGACCGGGCAGAAATGCCCGAACGCCGGCCGACATTCCGGCGGGCTCGTACTGAACCGGCGGGCTTCCCTTGGGGTTTGCCCGGTCTTGGCCTGTCGGCTCATCGCGGGCGGCTGACAGGCTGACGACTCGACCCCAACCGGGGGGATCCGCCTGACTCATGGGGCGGGAAAAACACATCCGAAAAACCGCTGCCGAGGAAAATTCTTTTCGATTTCAAAGATTTAATTCTGCCATAACATGCTGTTTTTTCGTCGGTTATACCACCTCGTCCAAAATAGTCAAAAATCCCTGCGAGATGAAACGCATTTTTCGTCACTAAGTCATCGATTGGCGGCATCCAAAGGGCTGACCTATTCTGTGCGGCGAAGGCACTTGGGGTTCTTGGCGAACCCTGCGGCGCGCGTGCGCTGGGGGCCTTGCGGAAACAGGACAGGTCTAAAGATAGGGAGAATGTTATGACGATGAATGTGACAAAGACGGGCGTGGTGTTGGCCGGCGTTGGTGTGTGTATCTGCATTGTCGCACTGACCGTGGGGAGACCCGCCGGTGCCGGGGTGCTCCGGGATGAGGCTATTGCGGCAACCTACGGTGGATCGTGCCTTGCGAATTGTGATTCATCTGGTAGTGGCTGTGAACCTCCCTATAACGATGGATGCGTGTGGAGTGAATACCTCCAAAAATGCACAGGGCTACAGTGGACCACTTGTGTACAGGGCCAGAAAAAATGTCAGGGAACAGCTCAAAAGATGTGCACTGATCTCGACACCCCCTGTACCGGCCAATACTGGATGTATTCATGCATATTGAAGGATGGAAAATGCCAATGGGGTGATGGAATCCAAGGAAATTGCATGGGAAACAAGACTGGATGCACCGTAAACTGACACGTATATTTTAATAATCGCCCGAGGCGCCGGATGCCTGGGGTAACCGGCGCCTCGGGCAAGCGTTTGTTTCCTTGGTCAGTTGCCGCATCAAGGCCTGAAAGGCTTAGGGCAAGAGTGAAGGATTTTCGCATGGGAAAAAACAAATTGTTATGGATGTCCATCCAAGGGATGACGTTAACCATAAGTGTGGCCCTTGCCGTCACAATCGCCGGTGGGGAATCTGTTTCCCCCGGAACAGCCTTTCTGGATGCCGAGACGATCCTGAAAGGGTGGGAAAGCGCCTACGGCGACATGAAAAGCATGAAAGTCAGCTACCATGAGAAACTTGTGGAAGCACATGAATTGCCATCTCGAAGACCCCCCGGAGGACTGACACGCGATAGTTTCGTTGAAAGGATTGAGCAGGGAATCAGGTATTACATTAAAATTACAAATTCCGAGAAAGGATTTTCCGATATTCGCAGTCTCTCGGAGCACGCTTTCGACGGTGTGATCACTCGAGAATACTGGGCATCAGAAAATAGCGGGACAGTCGAAAAAGGTTTAAATGGGAGAGGCACCGAAACCGCAAACGTTTTCAAGACGTACGTGTTGATTGGCGAACCAATCGATGCCCAGGCTGGACGGCAAGAGACAATGCTTCACGACGTATGCAAAAGACATCCGCACCAAACGGTGCGCAAGAACCTAGAGGAAGTTGCAGGAGAACCTTGTCATGTTATTGAGTACACGTCGGATTATCATGGCAGGGACGCAACTACCAACTACATATGGTTCGCTCATGACAAGGGCATGTTGCCCATGAAGTACCAGGAATTCATCGACGGAAAGCTTATCACGGAGATCGTGGTGGAGGAAGTCGCCAAGACCGATACTGAGGCAGGTCCCGTGTGGTATCCGGCTAAGGCCAGACGTTTGAATGACTGCCCCCTGGGTACGTTTCGCTACGTATTTTCTGCCAGCGAGTTCGTACCGAATGTCGAAGTGGACAAGGAGACATTTCAGGTGAAGTTCCCTGTGGGGACGGAGATCATCGACAATGTGAAGGGGCTTATTTACAGGCTGGGTTCCGAGAGTAATAGCAGCATGATTGCCATTGGTTTGCCTTCGGAGGTTGACAAACTGTTGCCGACGACGATATCCTCCACTGCTCTTTCCAAGCCTCCGGGGAGCACTCTGCCGACATCCTCCGCCCTGGCAAGTTCGGACCGCTCGCCGAAGCCCGTTTCAACCATGCCGTCCTCTCCCGCGAGTCGTTCCCAATACTGGTGGAGAATTGGTTTGGCCGCAGGAGTCCTGCTGATTGTCTTGGGCCTGGCCCTGGCGATCCACGGGAGAAGAAAGAAAGATATTAGGGGGTAGCAAAATGAATGGATTTCTCGAGCCGCGGGGTAGAGCCTCGGTCTTTGTCACGGCCTTGGTTGTCGCCGTCTTGTGCATGTCTGATATCGTCCCGGCGCAAAGCGTTTTGTCCGGAGGGGTCTTGCGTCCCGACAAGGCGTGTGGCCCCCGCTGCCTTACTGCGCTAATGAAAGTGACGGGTTGGGGAAGGCCCGATTGCGACGTTGAGTTGCTTTATGGACTGATGGGCGTGAAACCGTACGCCCCCACCAGCCTCAAGGAGATTCGCGACGCGGCAAGACAGTTAGGATTCGCCGCGGAGGCCCGTCAATGGACGGTTGAGGACCTTCGCAAAACAGCCGATTACGCCATCCTGCCTATCGGTAAGGTGGCGGGAACGGAGCAGGATCCGTTCCACTTCATCCTCGTAAAGGAAGCGGCCGCTGAGCACGTCATCGTGGTAAATCCCAGGACGCTGGTGTTGGAGAATATCCCGCTATCTTTCTTGAAGGATAACTGGTCAGGGTATGCATTGGTAATCACCCCGGGCCCAGGAATGGGTCCGTCTCAAAACAAATTTTCCGCTGAACCCGCTCCAGGGGACGCCAAGGGAAATTACGATGATGTCCATGATTTCGGTGAAGTCAACTTTGGAGAGCTGCTCAGGCATACGTTCTTTATCGCCGGGCCGCCCAGTGGCGAGGACAAACCCAAGATCGTATGGAGAAGCTGCGCCTGTCTGGAGGCAACGCTAGGCCGCGACGAATCCGGGAGCATCACGCTTGCCATGGAATTACGTGCCGACAAGCCCGCCCGGCAGGAGGTTTTTGCCGCGGTCCAAATGGGTCAAGGCGGACCGGTGAAACGCTATTTGCTTCGATGCCATGCCCGGGACTCCTACCAAACCTTCCCACGTCTTGCCCATCTGGAAGTCCCGGATACGAAAGTGGTGGAATACCCCGTTAAGGTGGAGTATTACTCGGATCCCAATGATGTCGTCACCTTTGAACGATTGGAGTCCCTCATCGCCGGGATGCGGGCCGGACCTTGCGTTGCGAGCGACAACAGCGGAGCGGCTCCCGGCATATTCACCTTCTCCATTCCGTTGATATACGACCCTTCCACGGCTGCGCCGGGTTGCAAATGGCTGGACGGTACGGTCCGTTTCTTCTTTGCGACGACCAAAGGGCCTCGTGTCGTTCCCCTGAGAGTGTCCGCTCAAGTCGGCTCTCCATCATATGTGTGCAATCCATCGAGGGTCTTCATATGTGCCGCCAGGACCAATGGTGCCGTCCAACGCCGAGTGAAGGTCGATTTTTTAACGGATGTCGAGGTGGACAGTCTCAAGGCGGAATCGCGTGGTCAAGTCCAGGTTCGTATTACAGCGAGTCCCGTGTCCCGACGCGCTGTCAACCTTAGCATCGCTCTTGACCAAGACACCATCGACAAGCTTCCGGATGGAACCCATGAAGGCTTTGTCCTGTTGTCTTACGCAAAGGCGAATACGGGAGAAAAAACGTCCATTGAGATTCCCCTGACCATATCCATCCACTAAACGCCGTCCGGCCTGGGGCGCGTGGCCATCGCTTTTTTTCTCAAAGTCCCCAGATTGCCAAATAGCCGGCCTATAATGTGCTGACAGGACCGCCTGGATAGCCTCGCTCGCTCGGCAGGCGGTTTTGGTAGCAGCCAGGCCCGGTCCCCAACGAGGCATACGCCGCGGCCTGGAACGCTCAAGCTCGCGGTACAGGACAGTGAGGAGACGACCGATGCACGACATGAGCGCGGCCGATCTGCGCAGCGCCTTCGGCGGGGAATCCATGGCCCACATGCGGTACAAGGTCTGGGCCGATGTAGCCGCCAAGGAAGGCTTCCCCAACGTGGCCCGGTTGTTCACGGCCATCTCGCGGGCCGAACAGGCCCACGCCACCAACCACTTCCAGGCCCTCCGCGATGTCGACGGGGCGTTCCTGGTTCCCTCGATAGCGGGATTTGGCGTCGGCACAACCTCGGAAAACCTCGCCGGCGCCATCGAAGGCGAGCTGTTCGAGATCAACGAGATGTACCCCGCCTACATGGAAGTGGCCAAGATGCAGAAGGAAAAGGCCGCCATCGTGAGTTTCCACTACGCCCTGTCGGCGGAGAAGATTCACGCGGCCATGTACACCAAGGCCAAGGAGGCCGTCGACGGCGGCAAGGACGTCGCGCTGGGGACGGTCCACGTCTGCAAGGTCTGCGGGTACACCGTGGAAGGCGATGCGCCCGATCGTTGCCCCATCTGTAACGCGGGCAAGGCCGATTTCATCGCCTTCGCATAAGGACGTTCGTCGCGTCCCGGCGTGTCCGGCGGAGGAGCCGGCGCGCATAGAATGGTATAAGCGGAGCCAAGGTAGTTGATCCGATGTCGTTAACTAGCTACGCGCGTGATTTAGAGACGCTCTACGAGATGTACAACCGGCGCGGGTACGTGCATCCCGACCCGCTGGAGATGGTGCTGCTCTACGACGATCCCGGCGACCGCGAGGTGGTCGGCCTGGTCGCCAGCATCCTGGCCTACGGGCGAGTGCCGCAGATTCTCCGCAGCGTCGCCACAGCGCTTCGGCCGATGGGGCTTCACCCCGCCCAGTATTTGCGTGACGCTTCCGCCGTCCAGGTGGGGCGTGACTTCGCGGGCTTCCGCCACCGCTTCAGCACCGGCGACCAGTTGGCGGCGCTGCTGATGGGCGTCAAGCGCCTGACACGATTGTACGGCAGCCTGCGGGAGTTCTTTGTTTCGGCGATGTTCGACTCCGACGACAACGTGCTGGCGGCGCTTCAGTCCTTCGTCAGCGGGCTTGCGGTGGCTGCCTGCGCGCCGGTGGGGCATCTGTTGAGCGAACCGGACAAGGGCAGCGCCTGCAAGAGGCTCAACCTGTTCCTGCGCTGGATGGTGCGGCGCGACGACGTGGACCCGGGCGGCTGGGAGGAGGTTCCCCCCAGCAAGCTGGTCGTCCCCCTGGACACGCACATGCACCGCATCTGCCTGGCGCTGGGCGCGACGCGGCGGTCCCTGGCGGACCTGCGGACGGCGGTGGAGATCACCGAGGCTTTCCGCAAGATCGCCCCGGAGGACCCGGTGAAGTACGACTTCGCCCTCACGCGGTTGGCCATCCATCCCGATGCCTGCCCCGCGGCGGCTTTTTGTCTGCCCGAAGAGGTGATGGGACATGTGGCCGTACCTGCGTGACAAGTTGCCGGCGATTCCCGGAGATTTCTGGGCCGTCTTGGGCGAGATGGCGCCGTACCTGCTTTTCGGCTTCTTTGTGGCCGGGATATTGGCGGTGGCGATCTCGCCGGCAGCCGTCCAGCGGCATCTGGGAGGAAGGGGAATCACCGCGGCCTTCAAGGCGGCGTTGTTCGGCGTTCCGCTGCCGCTATGTTCCTGCGGCGTCATCCCGGTGGCCGCGTCGTTGCGAAGACACGGGGCGAGTCGATCGGCCGTCACGGCCTTTTTGATCTCCACCCCGCAGACCGGAGTGGACAGCATCCTGGTGACTTTCAGCCTGCTGGGGGTGGTGATGGCGGTGTTTCGCCCCGTGGCGGCGTTTGTAAGCGGCCTGTTGGGCGGTGCGATGGTCGCCCTGGCCGACCGGAAAGATCCGGCAACGGGGCCTTCCCCGGAGGCCTGCCGGGACGCCTGCTGCGCCACCGACGGGCACGGCAAGGTGTATCGGGCACTGAGTTACGGTTTTCGCGTGTTACCACAAGATATCGGCCGATCGCTGCTGGTGGGCTTGGCCGTCGCGGCGCTGATCTCGACGATGGTTCCCGATGACTTCTTCACCAGCGCCGCGGGCGGGGCGTTCCGAACGGGCCTGCCGGCGATGCTGTTGATGATGCTGGTGGGGATGCCCATTTACGTCTGCGCGACGGCGTCGGTGCCCATCGCCGCGGCGTTGATCGCCAAGGGCGTTTCTCCGGGAGCGGCGCTGGTGTTCCTGATGACCGGACCGGCCACCAACGCGGCCACCATTGCCACGGTCTGGAAGGTGATGGGGCGGCGGACGGCGGCCATCTATTTGGTTTCCGTCGCCGCAAGCGCCTTGGCGGCGGGAGCGACGCTGGACTGGTTGTTTTCGTTGGAAGGCCTGTCCCGCGCGGCAGAGGGGCACTGGATGTTGCCGGCCTGGTTCAACACAGCCTGTGCGGTGGCACTGCTGGCGATCTTGGCTGTGGCTGTGGTGCGGCCCGGAGTGGCCGCACAGCCCGGCCTGGCGACAGCGGGCCTGGGAGACTTGAGTTTCCAGGTTTCCGGCATGACCTGTGCGAACTGCGCCGATACCGTCCGCCGGGCGCTGCTGAGCTTTCCGGGCGTAACGGCGGCAAGCGTGGACCTGGCTTCCGGCAAAGCAGAGATCAGCGGCAAAGGATTGGACGCCGACGCCATTGGAAAGATCGTCACCGACTTGGGCTACCCGACGAGGCGAATCGAGAGTCGTGAATCAAAGACCGGACCGGTCGGAGGGAGCGAACATGTGGATTAGGATCGTCATCGCGGCGGCGGTGGGAGCGGTGGCGGGCGCTTTGCTGGGACGTCTCGGCAAGTGCGCCACCGGCGCCTGCCCCATGACGGGCAGCCCCGTGGGCATGGCGCTGTTGGGGGCGGTCCTGGGCGCGGTGATCGCCACGGCTTTTTCAAATCCTCGCCCGACCAAGCCTACAGCGGTACAGGATAAGGAGAACGCAATGCCGGAACGAGCCGGTCTGGTGACGATGAAGGGCAACCCCGTCGTGTTGGTGGGCAACGAGGTCCAGAGCGGGCACATGGCTCCGGATTTTGTCGCCATCGACAACGACCTCAAGGAAGTCCGTCTTTCGTCATTTCGCGGCAAGGTGGTGGTGCTCTCGGCTGTTCCGTCGCTGGACACGTCCGTCTGTTCTCTCGAGACGAGGCGGTTCAACCAGGAGGCCGCCGGACTCGGCAACGACGTGGCCATTTTGACCATCAGCATGGACCTGCCCTTCGCCCAGAAGCGATGGTGCGGCGCCGAGGGCGTCCAGGCCGTCAAGACGCTCTCCGATCATCGCGACGCGGCCTTTGGCAAGGCCTATGGTGTGCTAATCAAGGATCTTCGCCTGCTGGCTCGCGCGGTCTTCGTGGTGGACCGGGCCGGGCGGGTGACGTACGTGCAGTTGGTCAAGGAGATTGCCAGCGAACCGGACTACGAAGCGGTATTGAAGGCGGCAAGGGAAGCTGTCGGCAAGTAGGTGGCTCGCCTGCTTGCGACCCGATGCAATCGTCGCCAAGTGTAAACAGGACCAGGAGGAGTGATCGTGGCTACGGAACAGATGGAAGTCTATCACTGCGGAAAGTGTGGAACGTTCTTGGAGGTGCTCACGGGAGGGCCGGGCAGGCTCTCCTGTTGCGGCCGGCCTATGCGGCGGTTGCAGGCGCGGCAAGGCGACACCGTTGCGGACTGGCCCCTGCCGGCGGGCGAGGAGGCTTCCGAGGGGCTCAAGGCCGTCGCGAACCGCGCGTCGGAACCGACAGAGGAACAATATCGCATGGAGTGGATCGAAGTGTTGGCAGGCAGGCGGATCCGCGGCAGGACCGCCTGAATCCCGCCGGCCTCGCCGCGGCTGTGCCACATGCAACTGGACATTCGGATAGGCCCTAAGCCTTGGCCTCGAAGCCTGTCACCAGATAGTAGACGGTTCTGATGACCATCTGGATCAACCCGGCCAGCAGGTCGCCGGCGATGATGCCGATCATCAGAGGTTTGGTCCTTTGATGCAGTTTCCCGCCCCCGATAAGGGTAATGGCCTGCTTGATGAGCCAACCCAGCAGGAACGAGAAGTAGAAGTGCCCGCTGGTCCAGCTTCCCCAGGCCAACAGGAAGATCGGGTGCAGCGGCCACCACTGATAGCGAAGGCGCATCAGGCTGAAGGCCAGCACCAGGACAAAGCCCGTGGAGGCGAAGCCCAGAAACCGAGGGCTTGGCCGCGCGTGAAGGAAGCGATCCAGTGGTCCGTAGCGGCTATATTCATCGAGTTGCCCGGACAAGGCCATCTTCCCGATCACCTTCTCGCCGTCGTCAAAAGGCAGACGCGCGACCCGTCCCGTGGCCCAGCCTTGTCTGGGGCCGATCCCGTAGTTGTAGTTCACCCACATGGAAACCGGCACGGCCACCGCTGCCGCCAGCGCTACGGCGACCAGGATCGACGGACCCACCCGCCCGATCTTGGCGCCCAGGTCGTCACACATCCTCAGGGCGTTGACCACGTAGGGCATGAGCGTGGACTGGGTGTCCACGGCCAGCAGGATGGAGATCACCGCCAGGGTCATGAAGGCGTTGGGACCAAGGACTTCGGCGCCCAGCAGGCCCGTCAGAACGCCCACGGGAAGCCATGCGGCGCGGATGGTGAACAGGCCGGATTCCGCCGTCATCCGGGAGACCACCAAAAACACCAGCAAAAACAGCCCGACGGTCAGCAGCGCAAGGGTCCAGTCCAATCCCAGGCCCATCAGAATCGCCGCCAGTCCGCCCGAGGAGACGACCGCCAGTCGAAGGCCCCAGACGGCGGGGGCTTCCGCCTTGTCGCGGGTGGGGATCCCCATCGCTCGCCGCGCGACGATGCCATAGTACCGCCTGCCGGTATACAGCAGCATGACCGCCACGCCGAAGAAACTACCGAACCGCATGAAGGAGTCCCAGCTTCCCAGCAGGTACTGTTTGCTGCCCGGCTGCAAGCCCAGGGGCACCAACATCATCGTCGTCAGCTCGAAGGCGATATAGCAGGTGGCCAGGCTGAAGCCCACGTCCGAGGCCATGAAGAAGGCGAAGCTGACCCCGATGGGGAGAATTTGGGGGTAGAGAATAAAGTCTCGCCAACTGGAATTCCTGATCTGCGGGAAACGCTGGAGCAGCGCCGAGAGGTCCAGGCCCATCGGGATGGCGAAGGTGTTGGCGGGCCACCATCGGTTGATGTAGTTGATCATGTCGATGGCCAGCAGCGCCGCCAACCCGATCCAGAAAAGCTTCCGGCGATAGATTCCCCCCAGGGCGCGACCCTCCTCCTGTGCCATCAGCGAGGCGCCGAACTCCGCGATGGGATAGCGCAGCCGCTCGTGCGTGGACCATTGTCGATGGACGACGAGGCTCAAGCCGATGGTCGCCGCACTGGTCAGCAGGAGGATGGGCATCCAGACCAGCAGCGACTCCGCCCATGCGTTCCAGGGAACCTCTGACAATCCGATGGGGTGGCCTTCCCTGCCCAGACCGGCAAGGAAACCATCCATGACCCGAGGGTCAAACCGCCCCCCATTGGGCAGAAGGGCGGGGGGAACGTAGTCCAGCAGTTTGAGTTTGCGCCAGCCCGCGTCGGTCTGGTAATACTGGACCGGCATGGCAATGCCCTTGGTAAGCGTTTGAGTCCAGTTGGCCAGTCCACAGCCGGCAAGACACAGGGCCAGGATCGTCGCCAGTTCTCCAGGCCGGAGACGCCAGCGGGGCTGAAGCCTCCACAGAAGGGGGTTGACCACCAGAGCGACCACCACCAGGCCGCCAAAGATGCTGGCGGGCATGTGCGTCGAGAAGGACAGCCCCAACGGCCAGGCGAAGCGGCTGAGATAATCCAGGGCGGCGATCATCGCCGCTCCCAGCAGACCGATCACCACCGCGCGGAATGTCATGGGAACCTTCCCATCGAACCCGATGTTGATCTCGGTAGCGAGGCTGAATCATAGGCCGACACTGCCCCGGTGGCAACATCGCCAGGGATCGCCCGCGGAAGAAACGGGAGAAACCGCGCCTGGGCGTGACTCTGCACGACCCTAGCCCAGCCGGCGGCGCAAACCCTTGACGGAGCGGTCGAGCCAGTCGGCCTCGGTGGCGATGTCCGTATCGCGATTGCCCACCGAGGTGGTCCAGGTTTCCACGTACAGATGCGGGGCGGGATCCTTGGCCAGGATGGCCTTGAGGCAGCCGTCCAGGTCGAGCTGCCCTTCGCCCAGCGGCGCGCCTTCCACCGCGAAACTGACCATCGTTCCGATGACTCGGTAGTCCTTGAGATGGTAGCAGATCGCCCGCGGCTGAAGCAGTTGGAGCACTTCCATGGGGCGCTCGAAGCTCCGCAGGGAGTTGGCGGTGTCGATGCAGAAGCCCACCACGTCGGCGGGGTATCGCCCGGCCAATTCCACCAGCGTCGTCGAGGAGATGTCGAAGTGGTTTTCGACGGCCAGGCGCATGCCTGCCGCCTGCATCCTGGGCACCACCGCGTCAAAGAGCCGTTTCGCCGACTCCGGCGTGGCGTGGGCGTCGCCTTCCTCCATGACCACCCGCAGCGTGTCGCAGGACATCCAAGCGGCCCGCTCCATGTACTGTTCCACCACGGCGGGGTTCAATGTCTTGCACCCGAGTCCAAGTTCCATGCCCAGGTCGTTGGCGCATTTCAACACTTCCCGCCACTGGGAGCGATTCAGTTCCAGCGGGCGGGTGTTCTCACAGATCTGGAGCCGCTCGACGCCCACCTTTCGCGCCTGCTGGAGGATGGCCGTCAGGGGAGGCGCCAGCTTGGGGTCCAGAAAAGAATAGCGGAAACCGAACGTCGTCGTGCCGATCCTGATCACGTCGATACCCTCGCAAACAAGACGATGCCGTAAAACGCCCCTGGGGCGTCCATACGGGCTTAAAGAGCCGAAACATAGCCGTTCCCGCGGCCAAGTCAAGCCAGACGGGGTGAAAATACTTTACCGCAGCCCGCGGGTGAATCATAATCGCATCCTATCGCTTGGCGCGGTTTCGGGCGCAGACGATGGCTCCAACGACGTTTCCGTCGCCGGGTCAGGCACAAGCGGCCGGGCTAGAATAGGACATTTCCATGGACGATTCGATCCGCCGGTTCGGCATCTTTGAAGATCCCAACGTGTACGCCTCGTTCCCCGAGATCATCCGCACCGACGATACCTTGATCGTCACGATGCTCTACCAGGATCTGGAGGCGCTGCGCAAGAGCAACCTGCACCCCCACTACCAGCCGGTGGTTAGGATACGTTATGCCGTCTCGCCAGACCAAGGCCGGACTTGGACCGTTACCGACGATCCCCCGTCCTTCGGCCCGGTCCGCCATGCGAGCCGCTTTGCCGCCGGGCTGGACGGCGGGGGGCTGGTCCGCATCCAGCGATGGTACTATCCCGGGACGACAACCGCCGAACCGCTGCGGGCACGGATCTATCGCGACCGACTCGCCGATCCCGAGGAAATCCTCATCACCGGCGGCGGCCCGCCCGGCTGGACGCCGGCCGACATGGTGCCGGTGATCTTTGGCTTGGCCCGCCTCAAGGATGGTTCTTTCCTGGCCGCCGCATACGCCCGCGTGGCCGATCCGACCCCTCGCGACACGGCCGAAGGGAAAGTCCTTGAAGACGCCTGGCCCAAAGGCGCGCAACGATGGACGTGCTTCTTCTACAAGGGTTCCCCTGACGGGCGCGAATGGAGATACCTGTCAATCCTGCCCAACCACCACACGTTCTGCCTGGGCGAGCCGAGCATCGCCGTCATGGATGACGGGCGGATCGTCTGCCTCATCCGCACCGACTGGCCGGTGGGCTACAAAGACCTGCTGCCCGATGAGGTCAACGGAAACGGGACCAAGCGGGACGGTTACGGATGGTGGCTCTACCAGACCGAAAGCACCGATAACGGTCTGACGTGGACCGAACCGGTTCAGTTGCCCCTCTGGGGACACCCGCCAAATTTGTTGCGCCTGGCGAGCGGGAACCTGCTGATGGTCTATGGCCACCGCCGGCCGCCGTTTTCCATCCGGGCGATTCTCAGCCGCGACGGTGGACGGACCTGGAACCTCTCCACGCTCAAGACCCTGCGAACCTTCGAGCCGGCCAGCTACGACATGGGCTACCCGGTGGCCACCCAATTGAACGACGGGCGAATCTTCTGCTGCTGTTACGGTTATTCCACCGCCAATGCGGGCGAAAAAGCTCCCCACGGAATCTTCGGGATGACCTTTAGCGAGGATTGGATCGCTCGGCCTTAAAGGTCACTGGCGGCGCTTACGCCTATCCGGAAATCCCAACTCCAGCGGGCTACGCAGGTTGCCCCAGGGATTTTGGCTACCACGCCTCCAATTCGCCGACGATCTCCTCCACAAGGTCCTTGATGGTGACGATGCCGATATGTTTGTTCTCCGCATCGGCCACCACGGCCATGTGTGCATTGGCCCGCTGCATGCGATACAGCGCGTCGGTGACGGAAAGATTCTCGTCCATCACCAGCGGGACAGCGGCTTTCTCAGCCGGCGAGGCGGGGACGGTCAAGGCGTCATAAACGTTGAGTATCCCCGTCACCCTTCCCGCCGGGTCCACCAGGGGCAGGCGCGAGTGATTACTATCGCGGACCAGCGCGGTGAGTCGCTGGAGGTCGATGTCCTGGGGAGCGGTCAGGCTTTTGCCCATGGGGATCATCACATCGCGAAGGGTGACATCCGCGATCTTCATGACGCGGTCGGCCATCACAGCCTGGAGGTGGGTCAGCGCTCCGCTGGCTTGGCCTTCGGCGACGACAGCGGCAATGCCCTCGTGTCCCAGGGGTTGGCGGGAGCGACGCTGGACGCCACTGAGCCTCAGCATCGCCCCGGCCACCGTTCGGATCATCGCGACCAGGCCCGTGACGCTGAACAGTGCTTGGGAATACCCCAGCACCCACGCCAAGCGGTACGCCAGCGTCTCGGCCAGGCGGCGGAAGACGTTCTTGGGCACGCTCTCGCCGAAGACGAACAGCACCGGGGCCGTCAGGGCCATGGCATACCATTGGGAGCGATGGCCCGCGCCGGAGATCACGAAAAAGGCGCTGGCGGCGAAGGTGGCGAAATAACCGGCGATGTTGACCCCGATCAGCAGCGCCGCCAACATGTCGTTGGGATTGGCGATGATGTTTCGCAGCAGCCTGGCCCGTCGGTCGCCGGTTTCGGCGCGAAGGTCCAGGCGGATCTTGTTCAACACATAAATGCCGGTTTCCATTCCGGCAAACAGCGCCGACATGGCCAGCGCCAGGACGAACACAATGGCCCAAGCCACGGCGGCGGCCTGATCGCTGAGAACCGCAATCATTCGCCCCCCTCCAACAGGCGTATTCGTAACTTGTCCACGCGGCGGCGGTGGACGGACTCCACCGCAAACCGCAGGTTACGATAGGTGACCGTGTCACCGGGGCGTGGAATCCGCCCCAGCAGCGAGGTGACCAATCCTCCGATGGTGCTGATCCGCCCACTCGACAGGTCGATGCCGAAAGCCTCCGCCCACTCGTGGATCGCCAGGTCGCCATCCACGACGTACTCGTTGTCGCTGACCTGTTCCACCGCCTCGCCGTGGGGCAGTTCGTGGCCCTCGGCGATGTCGCCGACGATCTGCTCCAGCACGTCCTCCAGCGTAACCAGCCCGGCCGTGCCGCCGTACTCGTCCACCACGATCGCCATCTGCGTCCGCGTCACGCGGAACAGCACCAGCAGGCGCTCCAGGTTGGCTGTAAGAGGCACAAAGGGAAGCTTGACCGCCAGCGATCGTAGCGGGACCGTCGGTTCCAACAGCAGGCGCTTGGCATGAACGGCGCCGAGGATGTGGTCCAGGTCGCGCTGATAGACGGGGATCTTGCGGTGCCTGGTGGCCGAGAGGAGCTTCATCAGGCCTTCCGGCGGACCCTCCACGTCGTAGGCGATCATGTCCACCCGCGGGACCATGATCTCCCCGACCTTGATCTCCGTGAGGCTGACGATTTCCTGGAGCAGGGCGTTGGCGTCATGGCCGATCAATCCTCGCTTGGCGGAGAGGTCCAGTATCGCCGCCAGTTCCCGAGGGGATACATCGGCCCTGCCCGAATGCCTCGGCGCCAGCATCCGCGTCAACGGGACGACCATCGCCGTTTCCAGCACCCACAGGATCGGCAGGAAGAGGCGCTCCAGCACCGTCAGCACCGCCGCCGACAGCGGCGCCAGGCGAGGTCCGGCGGCAAAGGCCAGCATTTTGGGCGTCACTTCCCCGAACAAAATCAGCACCAGTAGCGCGATGATCGGCGCGACGGCGACGAACCATCCGGGCGCGCCGGCCCGGCCCATTTCGAGAATCGCCACAGCCGAGACGGCCGCGTAGGCGGTGTTGACCAACATGTTGCCCAGCAGGAGCGTGTTGAGCACCCGCCGGGGATTGTCCATCAGGGATACCGTCAGGCGGGCGAGGCTCTTTCCGTGGCGAAAGCGGAACAACTGTGCCCGTGAGAGGTTGAACATCGCCGTCTCGGAACCGCTGAAGAACCCCGACCAGCACAACAGCACCAACAGGACCGCCAGCTTCCAGCCTTGATCGGAAAGATATTGCCCCAGGACCATGGCCTATCTGCCTCCGGTGTTGGGAGATCGCCACCCGACACGTGGCGCGTAGAAGCCAGTCGGTGTGGGCGACAGCGGTCGGTCATCGAGGTGTATGGGGTCCGCGGGCATGGAGACCGCGGGGATTATAGCCACCCGCCCAGGGGAACTCCAGCAGGCAAAAAGGCGGTTGGGGTCCGACTCCTGGCATCGAAACAGGACTGGCCGGGTATGATTTCCGGAGGTAGCATGGAAATACCGTCACACAAGTGCCACGGGCCTAGGCCCGGATGAGGTCTTGAGATGACATTGCGGGCGACCGTCCTTGGGCTACTCGGGGCGATGTTCATTGCGTCGGTGGCGTACATCAATGACCAGGCATTGGGCCTGGTAGGCCAAAGCCCTCTTTCCGGCCATCAGATCCCCGTCGGGGTGATCGGCCCCCTGGTGGTTTTCCTGGCGGTGGTCAATCCCCTGCTTTCGCGCCTGCGGCGAACCTGGGGAATGCGACCCGCCGAGATAGCCGTCGTGATAGGGATGATGCTGGTGGCCTGTGGCATCCCGCTTCGGGGGCTGATGGAGCATTTCCCCGCCGCTCTGGGCCTACCGGCCTACTGGAACGCTTTAAATCCCGGCTGGCAGAAGTATCGGTTGCTGGAGTATGTCCCTCGTGGACTGCTTCCGGCCGAGGGCAAGTACGACCGCCATGTCACCGACGCCCTCCTGTCGGGACTGGGCAAGAGCGGTTCGCCCATCGGCCTGGACCAGGTGCCTTGGAAGGAATGGATGCCGTGTCTGAGTTTTTGGCTTCCCTTGGTGGTCTTGCTGGCTGTGAGCGTCATCTGCCTGGCGTTGGTCGTGCATCGGCAGTGGTCACACAATGAGCGGTTGCGATACCCCATCGCGGAGTTCACCTCGGCCCTGGTGGACGGTCCCTCCCAGGGCCTGGCCGGTCCGGTCTTCGGGAATCGGCTCTTCTGGATCGGTTTTTCGGTGATTGTGGCGATCCACCTGATTAACGGGTTGAACGTGTGGCTCCAAGGGACATTCATTGAGATTCCGCTGCATTTCGACTTCTACGCCATTCGCCGAAGGTGGCCGCTGTTTGGGGAACTCCAGTGGAGTCCCCGTTTCTTCCACCCCAACATCTATCCGCTCGTTATCGGATTCAGTTTTTTCCTGGCCTCCGAGATCTCCTTGAGTCTGGGTCTGACGCAGATTCTCTATCTCCTGTCGGCCTACCTCCTCACCGTATGTGGCGTGGACATGACCACCAGCTTCCTGGTCGGAGGAATCTATGGGTGGCAGCGCATGGGCGGGTATGTGGCGTTGGCGCTGATGCTGCTTTACACGGGGCGCCACTATTACCGGACGGTCCTCAAGGCAGCGTTGACATTCCGTGGAGAACCGGGCGTGGAACGATACGCCGCCTGGGCCTGCCGCGTCTTGTTTCTGTCGCTGGCCGGCATGATGTCCATGATGATCGCCGTGGGCCTGGACTGGCCCCTGGCGATCCTTTGCGTGGGGCTGATCCTGCTGATTTATCTCGGCTCGGCGCGCATCACAGCCGAGACGGGACTGTTCAACTTCCAGGCTCGCTGGCAACCGATGGGGGCGTTGCTGGGGTTCCTGGGGGCTTATGCGATGGGGCCCAAGGCGATGATCCTGGTGGGCATGTTCAGCATCCTGCTGACCTTGGACATCAGCCAGTCGCTGATGTCCTACTTCATCAACGCCTTGCGGATATGCCAGAATCATGGCGTCCCGCCGTCACGCACCACCTGGGCCGGAATAACCAGTTATCTGGCGGCGCTGGCGCTGGCGGTGGTGGTGACTCTCTGGGCAGTCTACAACTTCGGCGTCAACAAGACGGACAGCTGGGTCTTTCGGTCTGTGCCTTCCTCGGTATTTTCCTGCGTGGAACGGCAAGTCACGCAGTTGCGATTGGAGGGCCAACTGGAGGCATCGGAGGCCCTAAGTCCCTTGGCCCGATTCGCCGCGTGCCAACCATCGAGCCAGTTCCTTTGGTCGGCCGGGGCCGGCATGGCGCTGGTACTGTTTCTCGGCGCCATGCGGCTGAGGTACAACTGGTGGCCGCTGCATCCGATCCTCTTTTTGGTCTGGGAGACGGCCCCCATGGGGCTGCTGAGTCATTCGTTCCTGCTGGGATGGTTCATCAAGATGGCCGTCACTCGCCTGGGGGGGCATCAGGTGTATCGAAAAACCAAGCCGCTGATGATCGGGGTAATCGCCGGGGATCTGCTGGGGCCTACGGTCTTCATTGTCTACGGGGCGATCTACTACGGTGTAACGGGCCTGCTCCCGGCCCAGTACGGGTATTTCCCCAAGTAAACCCCCGGATGCCAATCCAGCCCCATGCCAGGCCCTGCGCGACGGACAATGTCACATCCAGCGGGCCGGGGACAGCATCAGATTGTCGTGGCCGGGGATGATCACGTCGGCGACCTCCAGGATGTCCTGGAGCGAGCGGGCGGCGGCCTGGGTATCGGCGCTGCCCTCCCAGACGATCCCGCGCTGGACATGCTCTGCCGTCAGGGCCGCGTCGCCGGCAACCAGGATCGTCGAGGTCGCCTGCGCCAGCAGCAAACCGGCGGCCCCTTCCGAAGGCCCCGCCAGCGGATAGAGGTGAATGCCGCGGGTGAACTTCTCCGGGGCGGACTGAAAGCGTCGCAGGAGCTTCAAGTCCGCCTCCACCACGTCGGCCTGCTGGGCGTCCAACCGAGCGGCGGAGGACGCCAGCTCCTCCAGGTGCCGCCGATAGGTCTCCAGTTCCATCTCGTTGCACCACCATCGCGCCGAGGCAAATGCCTCGATGCCGCGCCTGTGTGTCGGCCGAAGGGTCGTGCAGAACACATCCGTGATGTCCGTCATCGCCTTGCCCGTCCGCTCGCCCAAGCGGGTGGACAGCACCGGCGCGGGCAGCGACGGGTCCACCAAGATCATCCGGTTTTCCTCGCTGACAAGGGTCGTGGTGGCATGGGCGGTGCGCACCGCAGCCGTCTCGCCCCAAAGACGATTGTGGGACAGGGTTCCGATGCTTACCACGGAATAGTCAATGGACACAAACGCTCCTTGCGCACCGCCACTCAGACGTCGAGGTTCTTGACCTCCAGGGCGTTGTCCTCGATGAACACCCGCCGGCGCTCCACGTCGTCGCCCATCAACAGGGTGAACATGCGATCGGCCTCGTCGGCCTCCTCGGCCTTGACGCGAAGGAGCGTGCGCCGCTGCGGGTCCATGGTGGTTTCCCACAACTGATCGGCGTTCATCTCGCCCAGGCCCTTGAACCGCTTGATCTCCATGTCGCGGGAACCCACCTCGCGGACACCCGAGGCGATCTGCGAGATGTTATCCAATTCGCGGGTCTGGTCCTCGTTGACCAGCACGAACTTGGCCGGGGCCTTCTCGCCGGTGACGAACTCCTCTCGCTTCAGGAAGTAGTCCTCGATGCTCAAGCCCTGCTTGTGGAGGCGTTCGATGATCTTCTCCAGGTCGCGGACCTCGTGCAGTTCCGCGCGTCGCTTGACACGGAAACGAGGCTCCTCCGAACCGTTGTGCCCGTTGCCACCGTTGGGAAGGCTTTCGTCTTCCAGCACCGCGCCGCTTTCGGCCAGAAGTTTTTCGTATTCCTCCAGGGAATGACAAAAACGGTTCTCGCCTTCCAGCAGCACCCAGTGCGTGGGCAGCTTTCCGTTCTTGCGGTTAGCCATTACCTTCTCGAAAGTAAATCCGCGACGGGAGAGGATCTGCACCACTTCCTCGAGCTGGTCGAGCATATCGACCAGTCGGCGCAACGCCTCGCCGGAATATTCCTTGGCGGCCTTGGCGCGAGGCGAGGAGGGATCGAAGACCTGGAGCGCCGTGCCTTCCAGGCCCAGGTTCACCAGCGTGTTGCGCATCTGGGCCTCGTTGAGGACGTATTCCTTGTGCCTCTTGCGGCTGACCAGGTACAGGGGGGGCTGGGCGATGAAGACGCGCCCATTGCCGATCAACGGCTTCATGTGGCGGTAGAAAAACGTCAGCAGCAGCGTGCGGATGTGGCTGCCGTCGACGTCGGCGTCGGTCATGATGATGACCTTTCCGTAACGGAGCTTTCCGATGTCGAATTCGTCGTTTCCGATACCGCAGCCCAGCGCCGAGATGATGGTCAGAATCTCGCTGAAATTCAGGATCTTGTCCAGGCGGGCCTTTTCCACGTTGAGGATCTTGCCCTTCAGCGGAAGCACCGCCTGGGTGGCGGCGTTGCGCCCCTGCTTGGCCGATCCACCGGCGGAATCGCCCTCGACGAGGAACAGTTCGGTGGAGGCCACGTCGCGGCTGCGGCAGTCGACCAATTTGCCCGGCAGCGACATGCCCGACATCGCTCCCTTGCGCCGCGTCAGGTCGCGGGCCTTGCGCGCCGCGTCGCGGGCCTGCATGGCCTGAACGGCCTTGTAGACGATCCGCTTGGCCTCGGGGGGATGTTCCTCCAACCAGGCGCCGAGCTGTTCGTTGACCACCTGGGTGACGAAGCTCTCCACGTCGCTGTTGCCCAGCTTGGTCTTGGTCTGGCCCTCGAATTGCGGTTCGGGAACCTTGACGGAAATGACAGCCGTCAGGCCCTCGCGCAAGTCGTCGCCGCTGGGCGCGTCGCCGTTTTTCAGCAGCTTGGCGCCGCGGGCGTAGGAATTGACCGTCCGGGTCAGGGCGCTGCGGAAACCCGAAAGGTGCGTGCCGCCCTCCAGCGTGTTGATGTTGTTGGCGAAGGTAAGGATCGTCTCGTTGTATCCGTCGTTGTATTGGACCACGATGTCGGCGATCAGGCGGGACGACTCGTCCTCCTTGTGGATGACGATGGGCCGATGCAGCACCTGCTTGCCTTCGTTGAGGTGCTGTATGAAGGCCGCCAGGCCCTTTTTGAACAGGAAGACGTCTTCCTTGGCCGTCCGCATGTCGGTCAGCTTGATGCAGACGCCCTCGTTGAGGTATGCCAGTTCCCGCAGCCGCGTGACCAGCACCTCGTGGCGGAAGTTGGTGTCGGGGAAAATCTGCGGATCGGACTTAAAGGTGACCTTCGTGCCGGACCGCTTCCGGTTGCCGATCTTGCGAGGTTCGGCGACCTTCTTTCCGCGATGGAACTCCATCGAGTAGACGACCCCGTCGCGGCAGACCTCCACCTCCAGCCACTCGCTCAGCGCGTTGACCACCGACGCGCCAACGCCATGCAACCCGCCGGAAACCCTGTAGGTGTCGTGATCGAACTTGCCGCCGGCGTGCAACTGGCAGAAGACCACTTCCAGCGTGGAAACCTTTTCGGTGGGGTGGATGCCCACCGGAATGCCCACGCCATCGTCGCTAACGCTACAGGATCCGTCGGGGTGAATCGTCACCGCGATGTTGCTGCACCGCCCGGCCATCGCTTCGTCGATGGCATTGTCCACGATCTCCCAGACCAGATGGTGCAGTCCGCGCGGAGTGGTGTCCCCAATGTACATCCCGGGACGCTTGCGGACCGCCTCCAGCCCGCGAAGCACCTTGATCTTGCTCTCGTCGTAGACGTTGCTCGGTGTGTTTTCCTTGACGTCGGCCGTGTCCTTGGCCATCTCTTTCGTCTCCTTCGGTTGGACGGTACCCGCCAAAATACCCCCGTTCAGGCCGTCGGGGAACATACAAGAAACACCAACATAATTATCGCAGATTCTCCAGCGAGACGCCAGCCCAAAGCACGCATGAGGCCGGGATTTTGACGATTCTAACATTTTATTTTATAAGCCTTTACAATCTCTGATCCGGCGACGCCTTCCGCGATGCGGGCATGGGTATGGCCAAGTCCGCAATTCATCGCCGCCAGCCCGCGCTAAGTGAGTACAATACGGCCATGCGACAGCCTGATATTCAACGCCGTCCCAGCCGCGCGGTTGTTGTGGGCAAGCTCACCATCGGAGGCGGCGCGCCCGTCAGCGTACAGGGGATGACCAAGACACACACCACCGACGTGGAGGCCACCATCGCCCAGATCCAGGCAATGGTCCAAGCGGGCGCGGACCTGGTCCGCCTGGCCGTACCGACCCGCCAGGATACCGCGGCGCTGCGGCAGATCATCCCGCGATGCACCGTTCCGATCGTCGCCGACGTGCATTTCCACTTCGACCGCGCATTGGAGGCCATCGACGCCGGCGTGGCCAAGATACGCCTCAATCCCGGAAACATCTCCGACCACGCCCAGGTCCGCCGGGTGATCGCCGCCGCCACCGATGCCGGCGTGGCCATCCGCGTGGGCGTCAACGAAGGCTCCGTCGTGGATCGCGCCGAAGGGGCGCGGCGGTCGTCCGACCTCGCCAGGCCGCTCGATGAACTGATGGTCGAGAAGCTGGCCGAGTACCTGGAGGTCTTTCACCAGGAGCGTTTCTCCAACCTGGTGCTTTCGGCCAAGAGCCACGACGCTTTCACCACCATCGCCGCCTACCGCCGCATGGCGCGGCGGTGGAGCTATCCCTTGCACCTGGGCGTGACGCACTCGGGAACGCCCGCCACCGGCGCGGTCCGCTCGGCGGCGGCGCTGGGGGCGCTGCTCAGCGAGGGTATCGGCGACACTATCCGGGTGTCCTACGCCGGTGACCCGGTCTGCGAAGTCCAGGCGGCGGCGGACCTGCTTTGCAGCCTGCGCCTCCGCCCCCGTGTCGGGGTGGACCTGGTGGCCTGTCCCACCTGCGGCCGGACGGCGATGGACGTGGTGCGACTCGCCGAGGATGTCCGCGCCGCCCTGGCCGATCTGAAGGCCCCCATCACCGTGGCAGTCATGGGCTGCGTGGTCAACGGACCCGGCGAGGCCGCCAACGCCGATGTAGCCGTCTGCGCCGGGGACGGAAAGGCCGCCATCTATCGCAAAGGCAAGGTCCTCCGCAGCGTGGAGGCCTCGCAAATCGTCGCCTCCGTGGTGGCCGAGGCACGCAAGGCGGCTGAGGAAATGGGCCATCGAAACGCCTGAGAATGATGAAAACCTGTGGCTCAGTCGCCCTCGGCTGAGCAGCCTGCAAAGAGGGTCTGCTTGGACACTGAAATCGCACACCCGAGGGCGGGTGTGCCACGTGACCGCTATCAGCCGGAATGAAGGCTTTTTTCGCCCACAGGGGGATACGATGTTCCTTGGCTGGCCCATTTTTTCGCCCACATAATGTTGACAGACGCAGCCGGTTGCACGTAGAATAGCCATAGCGGCGTCGTGGAATGCGATCGACGGCGATGGCAGGTAAGTTGAATACCGCTCTGATACGATTCGCGTATTCTATATCGTTCACTGCCTGCCTGCCCCGAAGCGTTCCCGGCCAAGCTGTATTTGTGCCTCTCGCCACGCCACGGCGAGGGGCAGGCAAGGCTTGGTTTCACCGAAGAGATACACGTTTTGCCGCCAATCCCCCGGCGAGGGAAGGCGGCGACGGTCAGGCGGCGTAGCCCGGCCGGTTCAGCGCCGTCCGGTGGAGATGTCCGCAAGGCATCGTACATCCATCTTGGGATAACAAAGACCTGACGACGCCGAGCGCGGAATGAGATGAACAAGCGGGGGGAAAGGCAAGGAGTTTTATCATGATCATGCAACGCAAACGAGGCTTCACGCTGGTGGAACTGCTGGTGGTCATCGCGATCATCGCGCTGCTGATTTCCATCCTGCTGCCCAGCATCAACAAGGTCAGGGAAATGGCCAAGCGCGTGATGTGCCGGTCCAACCTCAGCAGCCTGGGCAAGGGATACGCCATCTACCTCAATAACAACGATGACAGCTTCCCGTACCATAATGCCGGTATGTGGACACGGCCCACGGGAGATGTCAATGGCGCTGCCACCGAACAGAAACTTGTCTTAGGCCCCAGTGACCAAACGCTTCCGAATGACAACAAGAAGGTACCCCCCGCTTATAACAATTACTGCATCACATCACTGGCCTTCATGCTCGTGCGGGACGGACAGGACCCTGGATTGTTCGTCTGCCCCAGCGACACTGCCGAGGCGGAAACGGCGGTCAAGGACTCCAACGGGAACTTTTTCTGGGACTTCAGGAGCCACGACGGCGTCGCTGGCTCCAAGAGGATAAGTTACTCCATCCAGGGTCCAGGCACCGGCACCGCGAGTCCGAAAGTGAACATTCCCTTTAGGAGCGCCAAGCAGTTCATACTGGCTGACATGAACCCCAACTGGGACCTCTCCAGGCTGGGCACCAATGTCCTGATTCCCTGGAACAAGGTGGGCCTGACCGACAAGGAAGCCAAGAACAACATGAGTCGCAACCACCAGGGCGAGGAGATACAGACCCTGCGCGGCGACGGCACGGCGGCCATCTTTAAGCGCGCCGATGTCGGCGACCAGTCTCCCAACACCACGCGTATCACAAATGACTGCATCTACACCACCTACGGCGGCACCCCGGCCAACGCCCAGAGTTCCATCACCACCACCGACTGGACTGGACAGGTGTCCTCTGAGGACACCTTCCTGTGGGGCCCCCTGGGAGGCACGCAGCGCTAAGGCCGGCCGACACACCTAAGGCCTCCGGTCTGGGCTGGAGAGGCATAATCGAACCGAGCGGGACCGTTTCAAGACGGTCCCGCTTGCTATTGGAGCCGACCCGGTTTGCGACTCCGCTGGCCTTCCAAACAGGCAAACAAGGGTGGCGCTGGTCGGGGCGGGGAAATCCGTTATACTCACCGGCCTTGGCGGACCCCGCAATGAATGTCAAACGTATCCTGCTCCGACCGGCAGCTTTCCTGGCCGGCCTGCACGCCCGGAGGCAGATGGCGGCTTTCCTGGCCGCCCATCGCCGCACGCGCGCCGTGCAGGATGCGCTGTTGGCCGAGCTGATCGCCCGCCATCGCGACACGGCCTTTGGGCGCGACCACGGTTTCGCGAGCATCCGCGACTACGCCGACTTTCGCTCGGCCATCCCGGTGGGTTCCTACCAGACGCACCGCCCCTACATCCAGCGCGTCCTGGCGGGCGAGACCACCGCCCTGCTGCCGGCCGACGACGAGGTGCGGATGTTCTCGCTGACCTCCGGCACGACGGGAACCCCCAAGCACATCCCCGTCACGGGGCGATTCCTCGCTCAAATACGGCGCGGGTGGAATGCCTGGGGCCTCCGTGCGCTGCTGGATCACAAGGCCGCCTGGCTTCGGCCGATCCTGCAAATCAGCTCTCCCATGAATGAGGCGACCAGCCCCATGGGAAAGCCCTGCGGGGCCATCAGCGGCCTGCTGGCCACCACGCAGAAGCGGATCGTGCGTCGGATGTACGTGGTCCCCCCCGCCGTGGGGGGCATCGAGGATCCCGTAGCGCGGTATTACACGATCCTGCGTTGCGCCATCGGCCACGATGTTGCGTTCATCACCACCGCCAACCCCTCCACGACCATCCGGCTCATCGAGACCGGCCAGGCGCACGCCGAGCGGCTCATCGGCGACGTGGCCGACGGAACACTGAAGGCGCCCGGTGAGGTCCCCGCGGAGGCGGCGGCGTTGCGGTTCCGGCCCCGCCGCTCGCTGGCCGGACGGCTGGAAGAGGGCATCCGCCGCGACGGGCGGTTGCTCCCGCGGCATTTCTGGAACCTGGCCTTTCTGGCCAACTGGACCGGCGGGACGCTGAAGCTCTACCTCCGCCGACTGCGGGAACTCTTCGACGGCCTGCCCATCCGCGACGTGGGCTTGCTCGCCAGCGAGGGACGGTTCTCCGTGCCGTTGTGGGACGACACTTCCGCCGGATTAGCGGAGATCACGGGCAACTTCCTGGAGTTCATCCCCGACGAATACGCCGACCGGGACAATCCGCCCACGCTGCGGGCCGAGGAAGTGGAGGTGGGCCACGACTACAGCCTGGTGTTCAGCAATTGGGCGGGGCTGTGGCGCTACGATCTGGACGACCGAATCCGCGTGGTGGACCGCTTCGGCGACAGCCCGGTGTTTGAGTTTCTCTCCCGGGGCCGCAACACCGCCAGCATCACCGGAGAGAAGCTCACCGAGCATCAGGTCGTCGAGGCCATGCGCCGCGCCGCCGGACCGTTGGGTGTCAAGGTGGAGCGTTTCGTCATGCAGGGCTGCTTCGCGGCCACTCCGTATTATCAGTTGCGGCTGGAAACCGCCGATGGGCTGGACGTCGCGGGTTTGGCCGCACGGTTGGACGCGGAACTATGCGAATTGAACATCGAGTACCGCTCGAAGCGCAAGAGCGGCCGGCTGGGTCCCATCCGCGCCGCCGTCGTGGCGGCAGGCGAACTGGGATCGCAGGAGGCCCGCGGGATTCATCTTCGTCGCGGCAGGGACGAACAGTACAAACACCAGTATCTTCTCAGCGACGTGTTGGATGAGACGGGCTGACCCCCACCGGCCGGGCGTTGCCCACCCATGTTGGAGAGGCAATGATCGAACTGGAATTCCACGGCGCCGCCGGCGAGACCACGGGTTCCATGCATCTGCTGCATTTTGACGGCCTATCCGTCGCGTTGGATTGCGGCCTGTTCCAGGGCCGCCGAACCGAGGCGCGGGACAAGAACCTCGCCTTCCCCCTGCCGCCGGAAAAACTCTCCACCGTGCTGCTGTCCCATGCCCACATCGATCACAGCGGAAACATCCCCGGCCTGGTCCGCCGCGGCTTTGCCGGCCCGATCTACGCCACGCCGCCCACCTGCGACCTCTGCGACGTCATGCTGGCGGATTCGGCACATATCCAGGAGGAAGACGCCCGTTTCTGGAACGAGAATCGCGCCCAGCGCTCCACCGACCGCATCGAACCCTTGTACACGCTGGCCGACGCGCGGGCGTCGCAAAGGCTGTTCCGCAAGGTGCCCTACGGCGAACCGGTGGAGTTCGCCCCCGGCCTGACGGCCCGTTGGCTGGAGGCGGGGCACATCCTCGGCTCGGCCTGTCTCCTAGTGGCCATCCATCGCTCCAGGCCCGTGCACCTGCTCTACACCGGCGATTTCGGGCGGATGGGGATGCCCATCCTCCGCGACCCGGTCTGCCCGCTGCCGCAGGTGGACTATCTCATCACCGAATCCACCTACGCCGACCGCCGCCACGCCAACCCCACCGACACGGAGGGCAAGCTGGTGGCGATCATCAACCAGACCCGCGCCGCGGGCGGAAAGGTCATCATCCCGGCCTTCAGCGTCGGACGCACCCAGACGATCGTCTACTACCTGGCCCAGGCCGTCGCCGAGGGAAGACTGTCGCCGCTGCCGATTTACGTGGACTCGCCTCTTTCGGCCGGGGCCACCGAAATCTTCAAGAAGCACCCGGAATGCTACGACGCCGAGGCGCGGGACTTCTGGTTCCAGCAGGGCGACATTTTCGGCCGGGGGCTGGTGACCTACATCACCGACGCGGAGCAGTCCAAGCGCCTCAATAACGTCCGGGAGCCTTGCGTGATCATCGCCTCGGCGGGCATGTGCGAGGCCGGGCGTATCCTCCACCACCTCAAGAACAACGTGGAGAACGAGGACAACACGGTGGTGATTGTCGGCTTCCAGGCACAGCACACCCTGGGCCGGCGGATCGTGGAGCGGCGGGAGGAGATCAAGATCCTGGGGCGAATGTACAAGCTGCTCTGCCGCGTGGAGACGGTCAACGGCCTGTCCGCCCACGCCGATGCCGCCGATTTCGCCCGCTGCCTTGGCCCCATCGCCAAGGGACTACGCGCCGCCTTCGTGGTCCACGGCGAAGATCGACAGCTTCCGGCCATGCGGGACATCCTCACCGCCGCCGGATGCCGAACCGTCCACATCCCCGCGCCGGGGCAACGGTTCTCACTGTAGGCTGCCGAACCGATTCTTCCCGCAATCCGTGATCTTCCTTACGCCCACTGGAGTTCGCCGCTGCCCTCAGGTCCGAAGAGTAGGCCCTGCCACCGAAAGACAGCAGTCCGCGCCCGCCGAGTGCCTGAAGCGGTTTCATAACCTCGAAATCCGAAAAGTCAGAACGTGTAATACCTTCTATAGTCGAGCCTTATGATTCTGATACTTCGCTGAGACCATTGCTTGCAGACCGTTAGCCCCTATCGAAATGGACCGCATCAGCGGAGTGCTTGGGATCTCGGCAAAGCGGGAATGATTGTCCAGCCGGAGTCACTGGTCTTTGAGCATTCCCAACCGGAGGAGGTGTTGTCGGATGGCCTGGCGTTGGGGGGCGCGGAAGCGGTGGAACGGTTCGGCCATGAAGTCGCTGCAAATCCCCAGGCATGACAGGGAGCACTTGATGCCCTTGATGATGCTGGAGCGGAATCGTCCCACGCGATAGATGGTGGCATGGATATCGGCCATCCGCTTGGCCGCGGCAGCCAGGGCTTGGGCGTCGCCGGCGACGGCGGCGTTATACAGATCCACATACAGCCGCGGGTGGATGTTGGCTCCGCCACAGACGCCCCCTGCGGCCCCGCCCCGCAGCGCCTCGACGAGCAGGACCTCCGAACCCATCAGCAGTGAAAAGCCGCCGCGCAAGTCGAACGTCTTCAACAGGCCACGGAAGTAGTCCAGGTTGGCGGAGCTATCCTTCAAGCCGGCCAGGTTGGGTATCTCGGCGGCGGAGCGGACGGTGTCCGGCTCGAACAAAAGCTCCTGGCGTCCGGGCATGTTGTAGAGGAAGGTCGGCAGTTCCAGCAGGGGCACGATGTGCCGGAGGTATTCCAGCAGTTCGTCCTGGCCCGCCGGGAAATAGTAGGGAGCAGCCAGCACGACGCCCGCGGCGCCGGCGGAGCGAGCGTAATGCGCAAGGTTGACCGTCTCGACGAAAGCAGTATCCGTCACGCCGACCAACACAGGCGCCCGGCCTGCGACCTGCCCACAGGTCCGCTCGATCAGTTCGCGGCGCAGGCGATAGCTCAGGCTTGGCGCCTCGCCGGTGGTGCCGAGGATGAACAGACCATGCACCCCGCCGGCCAGTATATATTCGATGAGCCGCTCCAGGCCGGGAACTTCGAGGGTATCGCGGTCCAGCAGGGGCGTGACCATCGGGGGGATGATCCCCCGCAGCGGTATGGGCAGTTGGGCAGCCATCACAACATCCTATGCGACCGGCCAGGCGATTGTGCCGGCGTGTCGCGTGCGTCAGGTCTTTTTCGGGTCAGCCGGGTGGGGCGTCTGGAGCCAGGCGAGGTTGAACTCGTAATGCTGGCGGCTGGAAATCAGGTGGATCACCCCGTTGGCGGCCTGGCAGCAGGCCAGGTATCCGGCAGGCTCGGCGTTGGAAAAGCTCATGACAAAATGGCGGTGGTCGGTGGTATTGACGGCCCGGCCGGGACCGTCGTCGCTGATGAGCCGGCGGACCGGCCAGGTCTCGCCCTCGTCAAATGACAGCGCCGCGTACAGCCCGGAGACGTCGCGGCTGCGCCCTGACTCGTCGGTAATTGTCATCGCCTGGGCGAAAGCGGCGAAAAAGAGCGGTCCTTCCCGGAGGCGTTTGAGCACCATGCGCTGTCCGCCGCTGATGGGCTGGAACTCGCTGGGGCGGTACTGCCACGTTTTCCCCATGTCTTGCGAGACGCTCATGGGCATCCTGCCGTCGATCTCCTGGTACCGGCCTAGCGCCAGGATTCGCCCGTCGCGAAGCATCACCACGCCGGCGTGGATGCCGCGGATCAATCCGCCGGGAGTTTGCCAAGTTTGTCCGCCGTCACGGCTGATGTAAAGCGTGGTGTAATCGTGGATGTCGGAGGGCAGGAGGATCAGCCCGTCGGAATCACCGGAGACGGATTCCGTGGGCATGGTGCCCACGCCGTGGGCGGGATTGATCAGGCGGGCCTTGGACCAAGTCACGCCATTGTCCCGGCTGGTGCGCATGACCAGGGCCAGGTTGCCCCACGTGGCGGCGGCGGAGATACCATTGAAATGATAGATCGTCTGGCCGTCGCACCAGATGGCCGGGGCGTGGTTGTTTCGGTCCGGCGCGCCCCAGAAGAAATCCGCGGGATCCCATTCCTCGCTGCCCCAGCGAAGCCGGCTGGCTGCCACCACCAACTCGCGGGTGTGTTCCTGGACGGTGGAATACCAGATCGCCAGCAGGTCGCCGTTGGGGCACTGGCAGATGCCCGCGTCATGATTGTGCGCGGGGAACAGAGGCCCGTTGGCCGATTCGGGAATCTTCACGTAGGGTCGCGGGCCTTTGAAGTAGGGCTTGTCGGGATCGGGGCCGCTGTTCAGTTCGCCGGGGCGATCCTGTTTGACGTCCATCTGCCAGATTCGCTTTTCCACCCGGCCGAGGCGCGCGCGGGGCATCTCGCCGATGGCAACGCGGAAACCGACCAGCCAACTGCGATCCTCCGGTAGCGCCGCGGCGCGGTTGGCCGAACGCAGATGGTAGATGTCGCTGCTGTGGCTGCCTCCGCGGGTGACCTTGAAATCCCCCTCCATCCTGCCGGCGGGGTCGCTCGCCTCGTCGGCTTCGTAAGGCCCGTACCAGTCCAGGCACCACTCCTCCACGTTTCCGTGCATATCCCGAAGTCCCCAGGGATTGGGGGGCGTCTTTCCCACGTGCATCGCAACGACCTTGCTGAAGGGGTTGCTCCGGCGGTCGGGATACCAGCTTGGCCCGGGGTTGTTGCGATACTCCGCCGGCCAGGTGTCGCCGGTATGAAACGCCGTCGTCGTCCCGGCCCGGCAGGCGTATTCCCATTCGGCTTCGGTGGACAGGCGGTAGGGCCGGCCCTCTTTGCGGTTTAGCCACTCACAGAACGCCGCCGCCTCGGCCCAGCTTACGAACACCACGGCCTCGTCGTCGTCACGGGAGAAGCCCATCCTGCCGCGCAGCTCGCGATGGGCGGGGTCGAACTGCTCGTACTGGGCGTTGGTGACCTCCAATGCGCCCAGGTAGAAGGCCTTGGTGATGTTGACCTTGTGTACGGGGCGTTCGTCAAAGTCCCCCCGCGCCGTGTGCCGCCGGCCCGAGGATACCTCCTCCGCCAACGGTTGATCGTTGCCCATCAGGAAGCAGCCCGGTTCGATGCGGATCAGCCGCATACCGAGGGAATTGGTGAGTTCCTTTTCCAAGGGAAGCATAGGCGCGACGCTCCTCTCGTCCCCGACCAAAGCCGGGGATATGGGAATCCTACCCAGCTAGGCGGGCGTTTCCAACCCCCGACGCCACAACGTCCCGCGGCGAAGACCGCCAGCTCCCGGCAATGCGGGACATCCTCGCTTCCGCTGGATGCCCAACCGTCCATATCCCCGCACCTGGACAGCGGTTTGGTCTGTAGGCCATTCAAATGCGGGCCGTTATGTTCGTAGGGCGGGGCTACAGCCCCGCATAACAATGGCTTGGTGTCAACGTGCGATCCACCCGATGCCGTGGGGCAGTAGCCCCACCCTACCTGGCTCAAAAGAATGACCATCAAGGCCATAACAGAGCTAACGTTATCGTGTTACTGACTCAATAATTTGCGATCAATTTCGACTAAGCAGTGCTTTGCGACACTCTTGGGCTGCTGATACCGGCTGGGGGGGGCTGTCGCAAGGAACCTTTCATAATGATCCTTTGCTACTGCGTAATCTTTTTTGTCATAGAAGTTAATAAGCCCAAGGCAAAAAAGAAGCTGAACTTTGTCTGGTTCTTTCTCGAGTACCCAATGAATGAACTCCTCGCATTGCATCGGTACATCTGGATTGCATTCCCCCTTAAAAGCTTTCTTATAGGTCTTGTAAGCATCCGACAAATGATCTTCATAAGCCTGAAGAAAAGCGAGACTGTATAGCCACGTTGAGTCTGGATTGTTGAGATTTCCAGACAAAGCTGCCTTTGCCGCGACAATGTCCTTATTTACAACAAAATGCCAGATCGCCATGTCGAGATTGGCAGAATAATTGTTCCGGTCTATGGCTCTAACCTTTTCCGAGTAATCCTTCATTTTGTCTATATCAGCCAAGGCCCTACTGCTTCGCCATGCTTTATTGTAGTGCAAGTGCAGTACCGTAAATGTATGGATTAATCCTCGCATCGCCTTCTCTCGAAGAAGCTTTAGAAATGGTGGCTGCCCTTTAAGAGCGGATGAGAAATTATCAATATCCCCTCGCAATCGTTCATATAATTGTTCTGCGAGTGAAGGCTGTTGCGACATTAGTGCAGCCGTACCAACGATGTAAAGAATAACGAGCGATACATAACGAGATGAGAATTCGAGTCCTAACAGATCGTTAGCCAGAGGTATCATATGCTTCTTGAACCAGACTTGACCCACATCCATGGCGAATTTGTTACTCGCGGGCTGCGGAATGGGCAGATGAGAAACAATCCACTGTAGGTCAGCCACGTAGTGAGGTTGTCCATTGACATTCCTCACAATAATCTCCCCCCATAGCATGCAGTGACCCTTTGTCCTTAATAAGAGTTTCCTCGCATCCTCATTAGTAGAAACTTTCTTGCTGTAATAGTCAGGCAAGTTGAAACAATCGTACTCGGGGCCTGTCGTGAGCCGTGTTACTTGCTTTTGAATGCCGCAAAGAAAATCCCTCTGTAGAATGTTGCTGTGGTCAGCCCCTTGCGGTAATTTGATAGCAATTGGGAAGCCAATGCACCGCCTCTTGGTCGTACGTGGGCGCCTGACGAGAAACCAAACCAAGAAAGTTAGCAAGGTTATTCCACCGTTTATAAACCAAGTAACTTTCTCGTTCCGCTCGACTAGCCACCCCACAAGGTTACTTTCCTCAACACGCAAACAAATAATCAAGGTGAAGATCGGGATGATTACCCCACAGAATGGATTGCGCCACCAACTCTTTAGAAAGGCTACCACCTTGATGACTGAATCAATCATGACTTGTAATATAACAGCTCCATCGCAAGTTGCAAGCAGCCAATGAAATTACGGATACAATACTATTCTGTCTTTACCTTCCGTCTTCCGGGTGACCTTTGGGGAGCAAACTAAAGCACGCCAATTACAGTCGGGGTGCGGTCTGCGTGCGAAACGTTCGGCCGTAAATCACGCTCGCGGAGCCTGAGCCGGACGGCTCAGAACCCCTGGCGCGGCCGGGGGAGGGTTATGCCCACTGGAGTTCGCCGTTGCCCTTGCGAACCTTGCCCAGCACCCAGCATCGCTCGCCGCAGCGGCGAAGCGTGTTCATGATGGAGGCGGCGAAACTGGGGGCGACGATCAGCGCGAAGCCCACGCCCATGTTGAACACGCGGGACATCTCGATGTCGTCCACGGGGCCGCGCGCGGCGATGAGCTTGAAGATCGGCGGCACGGGCCAACTGTCGCGCTTCACCCGCACCGTCAGGCCGGCGGGCAAGGACCGCGTAAGGTTGCCGGGCAGCCCGCCACCGGTGATGTGCGCCATGCCCTTGATGATGTGCTTGACGCGGTAGCGACTCAGGACGTTAAGGACCGAGCGGACGTATATCCGCGTGGGACGCAGCAGCTCGGCGGCGACGGTGGCGCCTTCCAGTTCCGGCGGGCGGTCGTCGAGGCGCAGGCCCGCCCGCTCCAACAGCGCCCGCCGCGCCAGCCCATAGCCGTTGGAATGCAACCCGTGGCTGGCCAGGGCGATCACCACGTCGCCCGCCTCGGTGCGGCTGCCGTCGATGATCCGCCGCCGCTCCACCACGCCGACGGAGAAGCCCGCCAGGTCGAAGTCCGCGCCCTTGTAGATGTCGGGCATCTCGGCTGTCTCTCCGCCCAGCAGCGCGCAGGAGGCCTGGCAGCAGCCCTCGCTGACGCCCTTGAGGATCTCGGCCATGCGGAGGGGATCAAGCTTGCCGGTGCCGATGTAATCCAGGAAGAACAGCGGTTCGGCCCCGCAGCAGATCAGGTCGTTGACGTTCATCGCCACCAGGTCGATGCCCACGGTGTCGAGTTTCCCCGCGGCAATGGCCACCAGCAGTTTGGTGCCTACTCCATCCGTGCAGCCGACCAGGACCGGCTCGCGGTAGTTGCGCTTGAAGAGCTTCTCGTTGTAGTCCAGGCGGAACAGGCCGGCGAACCCGCCGTAGGATCCCATCACCCGCGGGTTGTGCGTCCGCTCCACCAGGCCGCGGATGAGGTCCACCATCCTGTCCCCGGCTTCGATGTCCACGCCGGCGTCCCGGTAGGTCATTGGGATAACGGGCTTATCGTCCATGGCGGAAATAGTACCCTCGCGGGGGGGCAATGCAACAGAAAGCGGCCGGCAATCGACGTGAAACGGTCCTTCGGATAGAGCATTTTAAGTTTGGGTGAACGCGCGGCGGGGCTTCCGTCCCGCCGCGCTATCAAGCACCTGTTAGGCTGGCGGGACGGAGCCCCGCCAGCCAGGTGTTAACATCCAAAGTTAAACTGCTTTAATCCGGTTCGGGGCTTATCGAATTCCGCCCTCGCCGATGAGCACGTTCAACAGCGATCTCTGGAAATGCAGGCGGTTTTCGGCCTGCTCCAGGATCGTGCGGGCGTGGGCCTCGAAGGCATCGTCGGTGATCTCGCAGCCGCGATAGGCGGGCAGGCAGTGCATGACCACCGCGCGGGAGGGGGCGGCCTTGAGAAGCGAGGCATTGACCTGGTAGCCGGTGAAATCCCGCTGGCGTTTTTCCTTTTCGCCTTCCTGGCCCATGGAGACCCAGGTGTCGGTGTAGATGACATCGGCCTTGGCCACCGCGGCGCACGGGTCGCGCACGAGGGCGTACTCGCCCTTGCCCTCCGGCTGGAGGGTGGAAACGAAGGCGTCTTCCAGCTCATAGCCCGCCGGGCAGGCCAGGATGAACTTCATCCCCAGCTTGAGGCATCCTGCCGCCAGGCTGCGGGCGACATTGTTGCCGTCGCCGATGAACGCCAGCGTGCGCCCCGCCAGCTCGTCGAAGCACTCTGCTGCCGTCATCAAGTCGGCCATCGCCTGGCAGGGGTGGGAGTAGTCCGTCAGGGCGTTAATCACCGGCCGGGGCGAGTAAATCGCCAACTGTCGTACCCATTCGTGGCTGAACGTTCGGGCCATGATCCCGTCGCATATCCGCGCCAGCACCCGCGCGATGTCCTGGACGGCTTCGCGGTTGCCCAGGCCGATGTCCGCCTGCGTCAGGTAGATGGCGTGGCCGCCGAGCTGCGACATGGCCGTCTCGAAACTCACGCGCGTCCGCAGCGAGGGCTTCTCGAAGATCATCGCCAGGGTCTTGCGCGGCAAGGTGGGGATGAGTTTTCCCGCACGAAACATCGCCTTGTCGGCGATGGCCCGCTCCAGCAGGTCCTGGAGCTGCCGGGCGGAAAAGTCCGAAATGTTGATGAAATCCTTCATGTCTTGATGCCCGGATTGCTGGGCGGCTACCCCTGAATCAGGGTACCGACACCGCGGTCGGAGAATATCTCCAGCAGCAGGGAGTGGGGGAATCTGCCGTCGATTATGTGTGCCCGCGGCACGGACGCTCCCATCGCCCGCAGGCAGGCCTCCACCTTGGGCAGCATGCCCGAGGAGATCGTCCCGTCGGCGATCATGGCGCGGATTTCAGCCTCGCTGAGCACGTCGATGAAGCTGGATGGATCGTTGACGTCGCGGCGGATGCCGTGGGTGTCGGAGACCATCACGAGCTTTTCGGCCTTCAGCGCCGCGGCCACCTCTCCGGCAGCGGTGTCGGCATTGCAATTGAGCTTCATGCCCGTCTTGTCGCGGGCCAGCGGGGCGATCACCGGGATCGTGTCGGCCTTGCACAGCAGGTCCAGGAGTTTGGCCTCCACGTAGGTGACCTGGCCGACGAAACCCAGGTCGATCCGGAGGCCCTGATCTTCCAGGAAGAGCTTCTCGCCGAAAAGCACGCAAGTGCCCAGGGTGTGCAGGCCCATGGCGTTGGAGCCGAGTTTCTCGATGGTGGCGACCATCGAACGGTTGATCTCGTTGCACAGCACGTGTTCGACGACGTTGAGGGATCGCTGGTCGGTGTAGCGGCGGCCCTTGACGAACTGGACCTCCAGGCCGCGCTGTTCCATCGCGCTGGAGATGGCCTTGCCCCCGCCGTGAACCACCACCGGGCGCATGCCCACGGTGTTCATGAACACCACGTCGGCCAGCATGTCTCGCAGCACCGCTTCGTCGTCCATGATCGAGCCGCCGATCTTGACGACGACGATCTTGTCGGCGAATCGCTGGATGTAACCCAGCGCCTCGATCAGCGTCTTTGCCTTGGCGATGGCTTCTTCCACGGATGTTCTCCCAACCGCAAGTGGGTGAGTCTATCGCCGCCGGCGGCTGCGTGTCAATTGATCCGCCGCAGCGTCAAGCGGCGGCTGGTTCGCCCCGTGGCGGTGATGTCCAGTTGCCAACGCGGACGCGGCAGGGCCTCGGTGGCGCGGTCGGCCCATTCGACGATCACGATCCCCTGGGCGAGCATCTCCTCAATTCCCAGGCCGTACAACAGTTCGCCCCGGGCATCCTGGAGGCGATAGAGGTCGATGTGAAAGACCGGCGGGTCGGTGGGGTATTCAGCCACCAGGACGAACGTGGGGCTGGAGACCAGCCGTGCGTCCGCCAGGCCCAGGCCGGAGGCGATACCGCGGACCAGCACGGTCTTTCCGGCCCCCAGTTGTCCGGTCAGGGCCAGGCAGTCTCCCCGGCCAAAACGTTTGGCCAGCACGGCGCCCAAGCGGGCGGTCTGGGCGGGACTTGTGGTGCGGAATTGCTCTTCCATCGGACCGATTGTATCGCAATCGCCGCCGCCCGGACAGACTGGCGCATTCGGAACGGGTGCGAAACCCACGCCGCCTAGTACTTTGTAACAGCTATATTACAGGGTACAATTTCTTCAGTTTGATCCGAGCGTCGGCCGTTGTGAATCGCCAGTCGATACCCGCGTTCTTATCGTTT
>Ga0315284_10000574_pt1 | contig 50092 bp, 43 predicted proteins | sample YL17G09_16_MG_FD_203696 | JGI IMG/M metagenome (GOLD analysis project Ga0315284, IMG submission 203696) | Sediment microbial communities from Yellowstone Lake, YNP, Wyoming, USA - YL17G09_16 | ecosystem: Environmental > Aquatic > Freshwater > Lake > Sediment | place: USA: Wyoming | collected...
AGGAAATATCGTTACCAAGACGCAGATAGACCGGCCGCGCGCCAGTGTCAGAGAAATTACCGAGTGCCTCCTTGAGATTATCCGTCAGGTTTTGAAACGCTCAAAAGAATACATGGAAGGAATTCAAGGGATCGGTGTCGGTATTGCCGGATTGGTGGATAGAAAAGACGGCTCCATCCATTGGCCGGAGAAAATCGACGACCATTATACCTACGCTTCAATGAATATTCCGCTTAAGGATTTGATTGAAAGGGAATTTAATTTACCGGCGATTATCGAGAACGATGCCACTGCCGCGTGTTTCGGAGAGAAATGGCTGGATTTAAACGAGGGCGTAGAAAATATCCTCTATATGTTTTCCGGTGTGGGAGCAGGCATTATCCTTAACGGCCAACTTTATACCGGCAGCAACGGTTTTGCGGGAGAGGTGGCAATTCATAATTATAAGGAGAACGGCCTCTTTAATTGCGAACCCGGCAATAGCTGTTTCTTAAAACGCTGGGAGATGGACTTAGGGATCGTTGACGACGTTAAGCGTAAAATGCGCCATCAGGATAAGGAAGCCCAGGAGATTTTAGCCATGGCAGAGAATAACCCCGGTAATATTAACTTAAAAATAATCTTTAGTGCTGCCAGAGGAAAGAATGCCCTCGTCAGAGAGGTAATGGATAAGGCAGCAAAACGTTTAGGAATAAAGATAGCGTATCTGGTCAATTTGTTAAATCCGCAGATAGTAGTTATCGGCGGCGGCCTGGAAGAAGCCGGCGAGGATTTTTTAGAAAGGGTAAGGCAAACCGTAAAAGACTGGGCGTTTAGAGAAATGACCCAGGATTTAAAGATAGCCTATTCGCAACTGCGCGAGAATTCCGTAGCGCAGGGAGCGGCAAGCCTGGTAATGCGCCAGATTTTCGCCCAGCTGTAACTTAAGGTATTAAGGAGATAAGGGGTTGGAGAGTCTGATTTCTAAAATGGATAAAAAGGTAAAATTTTTATTTTTCGGCCTCCTCGGATTATTGGTCGCTACCCTTTTATTTCTTTTTGCGACCATGGGTTCTAAGACAGCGCTCTTACGCCAGTATCAAGCCATAGAGGAGAATTCCAGACAAGAGAAAGAGATACTGACCAAAAAAACAAATGAGGCGATAGCCGAAAAAAGCACGCTGGAGGGTAAACTCGATGCCTTGCAAAAAGACTTTGATAAGATTACGCAGGAGAAAGATGACTTAGAAAGAAAATATTCCATGTTGAGCAAAGAGAGAGCTGAGTTGATTGAGAGATTGAAGCGCAAAGAAACAGCTCGAGCAGCTCCCGCTACCCAGGAAAAAGCTATGCCGGTTACGGAAGATACCTATTGGGCGGGAGTTTTGAAAGAGAAGAGCGGCCTGGAAGTGCGGGTAGCCGACCTTAAAGAAAAATTGGATACCTTAAGATTAAACGTCGAGGAGTTAAAGAGAGATAAGGCGGCACTGGAGTTTGAAGTAAGCAATCTTAGCCGCGATAAAAAAGATTTAGAGGGCCGGATGGGCTATGGTGAGAACGTCACCGATAGTTTATCTTCAGAATTGGTCAGAGAGAAAAAAGATAAGCGCCAGCTTCTCGAGGAATTAAAATCCTTAAAGAACGAACACGCGATATTGCTGCGGCAGTTAAAGACGCTGAATAACCAAAAAGCCGCCTTAGCAACCAGGCTTCAGGAAGCTGAGCAGGCGAAATTAAATCTTGAAAAACGCGTTGCCAATATGAATGAAATGCTTGATTATAAACTTTCCCAGGTGATGGATGTAAAAAAAGATTTGGAAGATTTGCAGGAGGGGACAGAGGTTAGTTTACCGGCGACGAAGGGTTCTATAGAGTTGCCGCCGATAGTGGTGCGTTCTGCCCCAACAGAGGTACCCGCCGTAAAATATAATGCCAAGGTAATGGCAGTGAATAAAGAAAACAATTTTATCATCATTGATTTAGGCGAGGAGCAGGGTTTAAAACCCGGAACCGGTTTTGATGTCTATCGCGATGATAAAAAAATCGCCAGCGTTGAAGTAGTCCAAATACGCAAGAATGTCTCGGCCTGCGATATCAAACAGGCATCTACTCCCATCAATGTGGGCGATGAAGTAAGATAATTGTCTTCCTAATAAATGGTTCGTCTAAAAAAAACCCCTTCCCAGAAGGCCTCAATCGAAGATGTTGCCCGGCTTGCCGGTGTCTCGATTACTACCGTTTCGCGCGTAATCAATAAGTTCTCCTCGGTAAAAGAGGCCAACCGCATCAGCGTATCAGAGGCAATCAAAGAGCTGAAATTCAAGCCCTCGGTTTTCGCGCAAAGGTTAGCTACCGGCAAGACCAATGTGATTGCCCTGGTGATTCCCCGTTACGAAGGCATCTTTTATTCCTTTTATGCCTTGGAACTTTTACGCGGTATCGGCACCCTCTGCGAAACTTTAAAGTTGGACCTTTTGCTGCATCTGACCGATGCCAAGACACCCCTCAATCTGGCAGGCATAGGCGGGATCATCTTTGCTGATATCATCGGAAATCGCAAACAGTTGGAAGCGGCCTTAAGCGAAAATATTCCGACGGTAGTGATTAATAATTATGTGGATGATTTGCCGGTAAGCTGCATTGCCGTCGATAATTTAAAAGGAAGTATGGAGGCAGTCAATTATCTGATTAGCCTGGGGCATAGCAAAATCGCCCACATCAGCGGCGACTTGGTTACCCAGGCAGCAAGCCATCGCCTGGAAGGTTATAAACTTGCGTTAGAGAAGAAGGGAATTGATATCGCGGAAAATTATATCATCAAGACCGATTATTCCCGCGGTCAGGCGCGTCAGGCAGCGGCTAGCCTTTTGGAGTTGGCTACGCCCCCCAGCGCAATATTCGTGGCTTCGGACTCCATGGCTTTAGAGGTGATGGCCGTAGCCAGTGAGAAAGGTAAAAAAATTCCCCAGGATTTATCGATTATTGGTTTTGATGATAATCCCTCCGGCTTGTATGGCCCGGTTGCCTTGACTACCATAAAACAACCGTTGATTAAAATGGCTGAGGAGGCGGTGAAGCAGCTAAACCTGATTGTATCCGGCGAGGAAAAAAGCGTAAAAAAAGTAATGTTGCCCACGGAATTAGTGATTCGTGAATCCTGTCGTCCCGTAAGTTAAGGAATTTTAGTAAACGGTCAACCCCGGTTATTAACCCAATTGGTTGTATAAAAAATTTTATATAATACTATATATTGTATTTTATCCTTGACAAGCTATTTTAGAAAAGGTATACTTTTGAATGTGTCCTAAAGAAGGTTGTGGGTTACTACTTTATTGAGGAGGAAAGGGATGGAGAGCAAATTGTCAGAAAATGCCATTAAGGTCCTCGAGCGCCGTTACCTTAATAAGGATGAGCAGGGTAAAGTAGTAGAGACTTCGCAGGAGATGTTTCGGCGTGTTGCCAAGGCAATTGCCGCGGCAGATAAATTGTACGCTAAGAAAGACGAGCAGGTTTTAGATCTTGAAGAGCGTTTCTACCGCATTATGTCGGCCTTGGAATTTATGCCAAATTCTCCGTGTCTGATGAATGCCGGAAAAGAATTGGGGCAGCTCTCTGCGTGCTTCACTCTTCCCATTGATGATTCGATGGAATCTATATTTGAAACGCTAAAAGCTACAAGCTTAATTCATAAAAGCGGAGGTGGGACAGGCTTCTCGTTTTCCCGTTTGAGACCTAAAAACGCGGTAGTTAAAACTACCGGCGGGATTGCCTCAGGCCCGGTTTCCTTTATGAAGGTTTATGACGCGGCAACTGAAGCAGTAAAGCAAGGCGGGACAAGACGCGGTGCCAACATGGGGATATTGCGCGTAGACCATCCCGATATCTTAGAATTCATTACCTGTAAAGAAGATAATAAAGAGATTAATAATTTTAATATCTCAGTTACCATTACCGATGATTTTATGCAGAAGTTAGAAAAGGGTGAGGATTACGAACTAATCGATCCTCATACCCAGCAAGTAGTGAAACGGATTAATACAAGACAGGTTTTTGATTTGATTGTCAAACAGGCGCATAAGAACGGCGAGCCGGGAATTATTTTTATTGACCGCATCAATAGAGATAATCCCACGCCCAAATTAGGTAAGATTGAGAGCACTAACCCGTGCGGCGAACAGCCGATTTTACCCTACGAAAGTTGCGACTTAGGTTCCCTCAATTTAGCCCGCATGTATAAGCGGGTGGGCAGCCGTTATGAGATTGACTGGGATAAATTAAAAGAGGCAACCCGTTTAGCGGTGCATTTTTTAGATAATCTGATTGATGTGAATAAGTTTCCCCTGCCGCAGATAGAAAAAGCCACAAAATTAACCCGTAAGATTGGCTTAGGGGTGATGGGTTGGGCGACATTTTTGATCCGTTTGGGTATCCCTTATAATAGCGAGGAAGCAGTGGCGTTGGCCGAGAAGGTGATGTCCTTTATTTTGCATGAGGCAAACAAAAAATCTTTGGAATTAGGCAAAGAAAAAGGAGTTTTTCCTGCTTTTAAAGGAAGCATTTACGATAAAAAAGATGAGGGCTTAAGGTTGCGCAATGCCACCTTAACCACCATTGCCCCTACCGGCACCATCAGCATCATCGCCGGGCCATGTTCCTCGGGAATTGAGCCTTTATTTGCGATTTCTTACTATCGCAATGTCATGGATAACGACAAATTAGTGGAAGTAGACCCCCTCTTTGAAGAGATTGCCCGGGAAAAAGGATTTTATAGCCGGACATTAATGGAGAGGATTGCCGAGGCGGGTTCCGTTCAGGATATCGAAGGTATCCCCGAGGATGTAAAAAGGATATTCGTTACCGCCCATGATATATCGCCGGAATGGCACGTGCGCATGCAGGCAGCGTTTCAGAAGTTTGTTCATAACGCTACCTCTAAAACCATAAACTTTTCCCATGACGCAACCATTGAAGACGTACGTAAGGCCTATCTTTTGGCTTATGAATTAGGTTGTAAGGGTATTACTATCTATCGTGACCGCAGCCGCGAGGAACAGGTATTAAATATCGGAAAGGCTAACCCCACAGCCGTTCAGGAATCGAAGTCAGAGCCGGGTAAGATTGCTCCCCGTCCGCGCCCGGAAGTGATTACCGGAACGACCACCAAGGTTGCTACCGGATGCGGTAACTTATATGTGACGATTAATCTCGATGAACAAAGCAGGCCATTTGAACTTTTTACCCAGATGGGCAAGGCCGGCGGTTGCGCTGCCTCCCAGCTTGAGGCAATCGGAAGATTGGTTTCTTTGGGTTTTCGCTCCGGCATTGAGGTAAAATCGATTATCGAACAATTACGCAATATCCGTTGCCCTTCGCCTTCCTGGGAGAAGGGCCAGAGAATTTTTTCCTGCGCCGATGCCATTGCCCGCGTCATTGAAAAAAGATTAGTAAACGAACAAACCATTCCTGCCTTAGAAACCACTCCCATTGCCATGAAACATTCTTACGAAGATGGGCATGTTGATTCTGACCTTGGCCTGCACGGAGATATCGTGGGAGTTTGTCCTGATTGCGGAGGAGCCCTGCGCCACGAAGAAGGCTGTGTTAAGTGCCACGCCTGCGGATTTTCCAAGTGCTAAAGTTATGAAGAAGATACTCTATGTAGTCCTTGATGGTTTAGGCGATTTGCCGATTAAGGAATTGAACAATAAGACTCCTTTAGAGGCAGCACTGACTCCCAATCTCGATAGACTTGCGCAGAAAGGTAAGAGCGGTTTAGTTTATCCGGTAACCAAAGGCATTGCACCGGAGTCTGACATTGCCGTAATCAGCCTTTTGGGTTACGAGGCGCAGAAATATTATACGGGCAGAGGCCCACTCGAGGCGTTCGCCGAAGGCTTGAGCGTCAATGACGGGGATTTGGCGCTACGCGTTAATTTTGCAACTGTGGCAGATGACGGTAAAACGATTAAAGACCGGCGCGTGGGAAGAAATCTCAGCAGCGAAGAAGCCACTGCCTTAGCTAAAGAGATTAATGCCAAGGTAACGCTCTCTAGTGCTACCTTTGAATTTAAAAATACTATCGGGCACCGCGGTGTTTTAGTCTTAAGGGGTATACGTTCCAAATTATCCGGTTGGATAACTAATACCGATCCTGCCTACGACAGGCAGGGAGTTTTTGGCGTAGCCAAGGAGAAATTCGAAAACCTGGTCGCAGAGTCATTGCCCATGCCGGATTATAAAGATTCCCTGCAGGCACAAGCGGCAAGCGCTCTCTTGAATGAATTTACGCAGAAATCCCATCAGGTTTTAAACCAGTCGCTGCTGAATAAAAAGAGGGTTTCAGGGGGTAAGTTACCCGCAAACATGATTTTATCGCGCGATGCCGGAGACCATCTGCCTAAGTTTCCCCAGATTGAGGGCATCTATAATCTTAAATTCGGTTCTTTTGTGCAGATGCCGGTAGAAAAAGGCATTGCCCTTTTAACCGGCATGCAAATAATCGAAGTGCCGACTTCCAGCGGCCATGCGGATGTGGATTATCCGGTTTGGGCGAAGGTGGCGCTGGATTCGATCAACAAATACGACGGTATATACGTGCATATCAAGGGGCCGGATGAACCTGCTCACGACGGAGATTTTAACAAGAAAAAAGAGATTATTGAAATGATTGATAAGTTCTTCTTTGGCAGCCTCTTGCCCAAATTGGATATCAGTAATACGGTTATTGCGGTGACTGCAGACCACTCCACTGTCTGCGCGATTAAGGCCCATTCGGCTGACCCGGTTCCTTTACTGATTACCGGCGGCAGCATTAAGCCCGACGGTTCGCTCAGTTTTTCAGAAAAGGCAGCTTCACTTGGCTCAATAGGTGAAATTAAAGGCCAAGACATCATGCCCCTCCTTGTAAAGTCCGCATCAGAGTAGTATAATATGAATTCCAAAATACAACCTTAACCATGAACAAATACGATGTCATAGTCATCGGTGCTGGGCACGCGGGTATCGAAGCCGCCTTGGCTTGCGCGCGCATGGGGCCTCGCACTCTCATGATAACCTTAAGTCGCCGAACTATTGGCTTAATGAGCTGCAATCCGGCAATCGGCGGAGTGGGCAAAGGCCAACTGGTAAAAGAAATTGATGCCCTAGGCGCAGAGATGGCACGCGCAACCGATAGCTGTGGCATTCAGTTTAGAATCCTTAATGCCTCAAAGGGACCGGCAGTGCAGTCTTCTCGCGCACAGGTAGATATGGAAAGGTATCAACAATATATGCGCCAGGTTGTAGAAAAACAGGATAATCTTGAGATTATCGAGGCAGAAGTAAAAAGATTATTGGTAGATAATAATAAGGTAATAGGAGTAACTACAGATAAGAATGAAGAGATAGTTTCGCAGACAGTAGTTATCTGCCCAGGGACTTTTTTAGACGGTTTAATCCATGTGGGCTTAAACCATTTTACTGCCGGCCGCATCAATGAGCCGGCGAGTATTGGTTTAGCGGATAACTTAAAAGAATTGGGATTTAGGCTTCTTAGGTTTAAGACCGGTACCTGCCCGCGCCTGGATAAAAAAACAATTGACTTTACAAGGCTTAAAATTCAGGAAGGCGATCATCCGCCTCGACCATTTTCGTTTTCTACCAAAGAAATAAAACAGAAACAAGTACCTTGCTATATCACCTATACTAATAAAAACACCCACAAGATTATTGCGGATAATCTGGATAAGTCGCCTTTGTATACCGGGATAATCAAGGCTACGGGGGTGCGATATTGCCCTTCCATTGAAGATAAAATCGTAAAATTCCCCGATAGAGAAAGGCATCAGGTATTTCTTGAGCCGCAAGGTTATGAGACAGATGAGATTTACCCTAATGGCTTATCCACGAGTTTGCCCGAAGATGTGCAATTACAATTTATCCGCTCCATTGAAGGACTAGAGAAGGCAGAAGTTATCCGCTTTGGTTACGGCATAGAGCATTCGGTGGCAGAGCCAACGCAGCTTTATCCGACGCTGGAGACAAAATTAATTAAAGGTTTATTTCTCGCCGGCCAGATTAACGGAACCACCGGTTATGAAGAAGCGGCAGCGCAGGGGTTGATTGCCGGCATCAATGCTGCCTTACGAATAAAAAATAAGGAACCGCTGGTTTTGGACCGGGCAAGTAGTTACATCGGGGTTTTGCTTGATGATTTAACCACCAAAGGCACTACTGAACCTTACCGCATGTTTACTTCGCGCGTAGAATACCGTTTAATCCTGCGCGAGGATAATGCGGATTTACGCTTGAGAAAGATCGGTTATGAAGCAGGCTTGGTAGCGAGGCAAGATTACGAGAGGGTCTGCGAGAAGGGAAAGGCTATTGAGGAAGGGATTAAATTTTTAAGGATAACCCAGATTAAACCTTCAGCAGAGATTAATCATCGGTTGCTTAGTTTAAATACCTCACCTATAAATAAGGCTGTTACACTAGAGGATTTACTCAAAAGGCCGCAGGTAAATTTGCAGCACTTAAAAAAATTAGACCATGTTAATCTAAATATACCTGAATTTGCTTTAGCGCAAGTTGAGGTCGAAGTTAAATACGCCGGTTTTATAGAAAGGCAAGTTGCCGAGGTAGAGCGGTTTAAGAATTTAGAAAAGATAAAACTTCCCGCCTATTTAGATTATGTCAAAATTACCGGCCTTTCTCGGGAAATAAAAGAAAAGCTGAGCGAATTTAAGCCGCTGAATTTAGGCCAGGCATCGCGGATTTCCGGAGTGACGCCGGCAGCGATTTCCCTGTTAATGGTATATTTAAGAAAATTGAATGGATAAAAATAAAAACTACCTTGGCCTTAAAAAATTTTGCCAAAATCTCGACTTAGATTTATTCGGGGTAGCGGACATCAGTAAAATTAAAGATGAATTTTTGCTTTCACAGAAAATTCTTAGCAGATTAGACAAAGCCGTGTGCCTGGGTGTTGTATTATCCAGGGCTGTTTTGGAAGAAATAGAAACAGCTCCTGACAAACTTTACTTTCACCACTACCGCACGCTAAATACCTTTTTAGACCAGGTGGCACTAAAGGCGGCTAAGTATATTCAGAAAAAAGGCTTCCTTGCTTTGCCCATTCCCGCTTCCCAGATTCTTGACTGGCAGAATCAAAAGGCGCACCTTTCGCATAAAAAAGTTGGCTATTTAGCGGGCTTGGGTTGGCTCGGCAGAAACAATTTATTAGTCAATAACCAATTTGGCAGCCAATTTCGCCTGGTCTCCATTCTCACCAATATGCCCTTAAAGATTGATAGAATAACAAAGCAGGATTGCGGGTCGTGCCGGCTTTGTATAAAAGTTTGCCCTGCCGCGGCAATAACAGACAATCCCGAAGATTTCAATTATCTAAAATGTTTTGAAAAGCTAAAAGAATTTCAAAAACAAAAATTAGTTGACCAGTATATTTGCGGGATATGCGTTAAGGTTTGCAGAGCAAGAGCAGAGAGAAGCTAGGGTTCTGTTCTTTACTTTCGCTCTGGTAAGTGATATAATCCAGACAATTATATTAAAAATTAAAATCATATGTTCTTATTATTAGTTTCGTTAACTATATTAATGGCTATTGGCGTTGGCTGGTCAATCGGCGCCAATGACGCGGCTAATTCTTTAGGTACGGCAGTTGGCTCCCGCGTCCTAAATTTAAGACAGGCAATCGTTTTGATTGCCATCTTTGGCTTCTTGGGAGCATTTTTACAGGGTTCCTATGTTGCGAAAACCATTGGCAAGGGCATTGTGCCGATGGATCAACTAAATAAAAATACATCCCTGTATTTGGCGCTGGTGGCGTCTTTTGCTGCTTGCGCCTGGGTGGTTTTGGCCACCTATTGGAAGATGCCTATTTCTACCAGCCATTCAATTGTCGGCGCAGTAGCCGGGGCAGGTGTGGCAATTGGCGCACCGGTTAAATGGAAGGCGCTTTTGGATATCTTTATCTGCTGGATTTTCACTCCCGTGGGCGCAGCTGTTTTAGGATATATTTTTTATAAGCTCTTTCAAAACTTTTTTTATCGGGTTATTCCCCGTCGCTACTTAAGGGTGACCTTTGCCACTTTGATAATTATTAGCGGTTGTTATGTGGCTTATACCTGGGGAGCGAATGATGTTGCCAATGCCACGGGTGTGATTGTGGGCGCAGGCATCCTTACGCCTACGACAAGCGTAATTATAGGCGGGCTGGCAATTGTTTTGGGGATTATGACCTGGGGCTATAAAGTTATCGAGACCATCGGTTCAGAGATAACCCATCTTTTGCCGATTATGGCTTTCTCTGCGCAGTTAGCCAGTGCGATTAATGTGCATATTTATACGCTTTTTGGCATTCCGGTTTCTACCAGCCACTCTATTGTGGGAGCTATTTTCGGCGTGGGACTGGTCAGGGGTGCGCGGGTTTTGAATTTACGGATTATGCGCGAGATAATTATCTGCTGGATTGCCACACCGTTTATTTCCGGCATTATAAGCTTTTTGGTTTTGAAAGGAATTATGCTATTTGTAAAAATTTAAAAGGGAGGTTTAAGATGAGAGAAATGAGGAATATCTTAGGTTGGTTAGGCATGGCAGAGGAAAAATCTATCTTAGAGGACGCCCAGAAACACGTTGAAGAAACCTATAAAACTGTTTCGTATTTCGCGGATGCAGTTAAGGCTTTTATTCGGGGAGACTTATCGGCCAAGATGGCAGCAATCGATAATGTCAGGGAGAGCGAACATCAAGCAGACCTATTAAGGTCAAAGATGGTCAGCGAACTCTCGGAGAGCCTGCTTCTTCCGCCTGACCGGGAAGACCTGATGCATTTTGTGAAGTCTTTGGATCGCATTGCGGATTGGACAAACGGTGCGGCCAGGCTTTTAGGGTTTATTGAAGAGAAGCTCCCCAGAGATGTTTTAGAAAATATGTCATCTGCTACCGAGCTAATCGTTAAGTCAACCTCTAGGCTGAAAGACGGTATCGCCGCGCTAACCAAGAATGATTTGAAAAAAGCGCTTGCGGACTGCGAAGATGTTGACCACCTTGAGCATGAGGCCGATGATAGCAAGAAGGTTTTAATCGGGTCCCTGATCCATGCCAAACTTGAGCCGGTAACATTTTTCTTATGTTATCAGTTAGCCGAATACCTGGAGGGGGTTACCGATAAGATAGAAGACGCTGCGGATTTAGTAAAGGTGGTAGCGATTAAGTCAAAATAAAGCAACTCATTCTTGACCCTTTCTCCTTTGCTTGCTATAATTCAAGAATAAATAAAAGATAAAAAAACTGGAGGATAGAGATGGAAAAGGCAAAGATATTGGTTGTGGATGACGAAGAAGATATTTTGCATGCCACAAGGCATTTTTTAGTTAAACGGGGATACGAGGTGTTTATTGCCGCAACCAAAGATGAGGCAATGGCAATGGTCAAACAGAGCCATCCGCAAATTATCCTCTTGGATATCCGTTTGAAAGAAGCCTCTGGCCTGGATATATTAAAAGAAGTAAAGGCAATCGACAATAATATTAAGGTGATCATGGTTACTGCCTTGGATGATGAAGAGAATATGAAACAGGCCAAGGCCTGGGGCGCAGAAGATTATATTGCCAAGCCTTTTACTGCGGCATATCTCAATGAAGTGTTGATGCAGAAACTAAAGACCTTGGCATTTAGAGAGAAAAAAGAGCAAGCTGGTAAGTGATGCCGCTATGCGGATAAGAAAAAAAATAGTCGCTTGGATTAGGAAGAGTTTAAAAAATACTGGCTGTAGAGGCATTGTATTAGGTTTAAGTGGCGGAGTGGATTCTAGTGTGGCAGCAGCGTTGGCAAAAGAAGCAGTCGGCAAAGCTAAGGTCTTGGCTTTGATTTTGCCCTGCCATAGTCAAAAACAGGATTTACAGGATGCAAAGTTGGTAGCAAAAAGGCTTAAGATAAAGACAAAAATCATAGACTTGACCCGAAGTTACGATGCCTTGATAAAGATTTTACCAAAAGCGAATCGCCTTGCCGTAGCAAATCTAAAGCCAAGATTGCGGATGTTGGTTTTATACTATTTGGCAAATAAGCTGAATTATCTGGTCTGCGGCACAGGAAATAAATCCGAGATTAAAGTTGGGTATTTCACCAAGCACGGAGACGGCGCAACGGATATATTGCCATTGGGCGATTTATTAAAACAACAGGTAAAACAACTGGCTAAAGATCTAAATATTCCTCAGCGCATAATTGATAAGCCGCCTACTGCAGGCCTATGGCCTGGCCAAACCGATGAAGGCGAGATGGGGTTGAGCTATGCGCAGTTAGATGACATCCTCGGCCGTATCGAAAATAAGAAAAAACAGATTGCGGCAGCAAACAAAGTGAATAAGGTAAAAGAGATGATTCAGCGCTCCGAGCATAAACGGCAGGGGCCAAAGGTTTGCACGATTTAAAACGGAGGTAGAAATGGATGAGATATTGGAAATATTAGAAAAGGATGCGCGCACCTCGGTAGAAGATATCGCTAAGATGCTAAAAAAGAAGCCCGAAGCAATAAAACAGGCAATTAAAAAATATGAAAAGGAAGGCGCAATATTAAAGTATAAAGCAGTAATTAATAAAGAGTTAATCAAGGATGCGAATTCAGAAGTCAGGGCCTTAATCGAAGTTAATATTACCCCGCAGAAAGACTTGGGGTTTGATAAAATTGCCGAGCGTATATATTCTTTTCCCGAGGTAACCAGCTGCTATCTTATTTCCGGCACCTACGACCTTTTAGTGGTTGTGGAGGGCAAGAATCTGCACGCAGTTTCAAGTTTTGTTGCCGAGAAACTTTCGTGCCTGGAGAATGTGCGCGGGACAGTAACGCACTTCTTATTAAAGAAATACAAAGAGGATGGGGTTATCTTAAAACACCGCGAAGAGAATAAGAGGATAGCGATATCATATTGAAATTAAAAACCGATATGGGTCGATTGTCGATAGTCTATAGTCTATAATTTAAGTCCATAGACCATAGACTATAGACCCATGTAGTATAGATATCCATTAAATTAAAATGAAAGACATTATTTCTAAAAAAGTACAAGAGATGCAACCTTCGGGCATCCGCGCATTCTTTGATTTGGTGCTGGGGATGAAGGATGTGATTTCCTTGGGTGTAGGTGAGCCGGATTTTACTACACCCTGGCAGATCCGCGAGGCAGGAATATTTTCTCTGGAGCAGGGATTTACTTCCTATACTTCAAATAAGGGGCTTTATAAATTAAGGTTAGGGGTCAGCCGTTACTTGAAAAATAGGTACAACCTGGATTACTCTGCGGATGAAGAAATCCTGATTACCGTAGGGGTGAGCGAAGGTTTTGATTTGGCTTTACGGGCAATCATCAATCCGGGCGATAAAATCTTGATTCCCATACCCAGCTATGTTTCCTATGGGCCCCTGACGGAATTAGCCGGCGGTATACCTATATATATAAACACAGAGCAAGAGCATTTTAAGCTCACGCCTAAAGCTTTGGAAAAATCCATTGATAAAAAGTGCAAGGCGCTGCTCTTGAATTATCCGGTAAACCCCACAGGCGTTTCTTACACCGGGAAAGAATTGAAGGAGATTGCCAAGATAGCCTTAAAACATAAGCTCATCTGCATAACCGATGAAATTTATGGAGATTTAACCTATGAATTTGAACATACGCCTTTTGCTACAATCGCCGGAGTAAAAAATAACACTCTCTATCTTAACGGTTTTTCTAAATCTTATGCCATGACCGGCTGGCGGGTGGGTTTTGCCTGCGGCCCCAAAGAGATTATCGCGGCAATGACGAAGATCCACCAGTATACGATTATGTGCGTTGCCATCACCAGTCAGATGGCTGCCTGCGAAGCTCTACAGAGCGGCAGAAAATCAGTAGAAGAAATGAAGCGGGAATATCAAAGGCGCCGGGAATTTATGCTGGAGAGATTAAATCAATTGGGGCTCGTCTGCCAAAAACCAGAAGGCACCTTTTATCTCTTTCCTTCCATCAAGAGCAGCGGCCTTAGTTCTCTGGAGTTCGCCGAGAAACTACTTAAACAGGAAAAAGTTGCGGTAGTGCCGGGCACCGCCTTTGGCAAAGAATTTGATGATTACGTGCGCATGTCTTATGCTTCGAGTTTTGATAATCTGAAAGAAGCGCTGCTAAGAATTGAAAATTTTCTAAAAAATAACCGGAGGAAGAGATGAGTAAGTTAATGCCGAAGACAAAATCAGAGGTAATGAAATTAGTCAAGGAATATAAGGTAAGATACATAAGGCTCTGGTTTACCGATGTATTGGGATTTTTGAAGGGCTTTACCATTACCGTGGATGAATTGCCGCGCGCCTTAGGTGATGGCATGGGTTTTGACGGCTCTTCCATTGAAGGATTCGCGCGCATCGAAGAATCCGATATGATTGCTCGTCCCGACACGACTACCTTTGCCCTATTGCCCTGGGAATCTAAGGAACAGGCCGTAGCCAGAATGTTTTGCGATATCTATACCCCTGACGGTAAACCTTTTGCCGCTGACCCGCGCTATGTCTTGAAGAAGAATCTGGCAGAGGCGAAGAAAATGGGCTTTACCTATTACGTCGGCCCGGAGCTGGAATATTTTTATTTTAATAATCCCAAGAATACCATCGTCCTGGATAAAGGCGGATATTTTGATTTAACTCCCCTGGATGTGGCGCAAAATGTCAGAAACGAAACCGTCAGCGCCCTGGAAGATTTGGGGATTATCGTGGAATACAGCCATCACGAGGTAGCTTCCAGCCAGCATGAAATTGACTTAAGGTACGCGGATGCGCTTTCCATGGCAGATAATGTTATGACATATAGATTAGTCGCCAAAGAGATTGCGCAGGCAAAAGGCCTGCACGCTACTTTTATGCCCAAACCAGTTTACGGCATCAACGGTTCAGGCATGCATACGCACCAGTCATTATTTAAAGGCTCGGCAAATGCCTTTTTTGATAAAAAAGGCCAGTATCATCTCTCGAAAATTGCCAAAGAATTTATTGCCGGTTTGCTCAAGCATGCCCCGGAGATGACCTCTGTGACCAATCAATGGGTTAATTCCTATAAGCGCTTGGTCCCCGGCTATGAAGCGCCCGTCTATATCTGCTGGGCGCAGATGAACCGCTCCGCCCTGATTAGAGTCCCCATGTATAAGCCGGGCAAAGAAAAATCCACGCGCATTGAATACCGCGTGCCTGACCCGGCATGCAATCCCTATCTTGCCTTTTCCGTAATGCTGGCAGCAGGTCTGGAAGGGATTAAGCAGGGTTATGCCTTAGCAGAGCCAGCCAATGACAATATCTACCATATGAGCGAAGAGCAAAGAGAACGCTCGAGAATCAAATCTCTACCCGAAGACCTGCTTGAGGCAATCAAGGTCACGGAGAAATCAGAACTGGTGAAAAAGGCATTGGGAGAAAAGCTCTTCCATTTCTTTATCCGCAATAAAAAGCTGGAATGGGATGAGTATAAAGCACAGGTTACGCAGTATGAGATAAACAAATATTTGCCGATTTTGTAAGGTTAAGGTTTAGGATGAAAAAACAAAACAAAAAAGGTTACCAGGTCTATATAAAACAGATTGAGGCACTCGCTAAGATAGCGAATTTAATTACCTCGGGTTTATACCTGGAAGAAATTTTGCGCCTGGTAGTGCAGGTGACTGCGGAAATCATGAATTCCAAGATTTGTTCTTTGCTGCTGCTTGACCCACAGAAAAAAGAATTGGTGGTGCGTGCCACACAGTCTATTTCCGAAGCCTACAATAAAAAACCCAACCTTAAATTGGGAGAAGGCATTGCCGGCAGGGTTGTCCAGCAGAATAAACTGATTACGGTTTTAGACGTTAAAGAGGATAGCCGTTACCTTAATCGGGATATAGCAGAAAAGGAAAAACTTTGTTCTTTGGCCAGTGTCCCTCTGGCAGTTAAGGGCAGGGTCATCGGTGCGCTTAATTGCTACACCTCCAAAAAACATAAATTCAGCAAGTCCGAGTTAGATGTTTTAACTGCCTTGGCGAATCAGGCAGCGGTGGCGATTGAAAACGCGGAATTAGATTTAAGGGCGCGCAGCGCCGAAGAAGCCTTAACCACGCGTAAACTCATTGAACGGGCAAAGGATATCCTTTCGCAGGAAGCGAATATTTTGCCTTCGCAGGCGTATAGATTACTGCAGAAACAGAGCATGGATAGCCGCAAAAGCATGCGCGAGATTGCCGAGGCGATAATCTTAGCCAGGGATATCAAAGAAAAACCGCACACCAATACCTAGATAGAAACCTGATAGGAGAAACCCGCCTACCAACTGACTAAAATCGACTGACAGATTTAGATAAGAAGGAGGACTGATGGTTAAAATTGAAGAGATAAAGGCAGAGGGTTTGAATTCCCAAGAATTTATTGCGCGGGGAGTCAAAGAAATTTCTTCCTTGGTAGGTAATGGCCTGGCAATTAATGCCTTATCCGGCGGGGTGGATTCCTCCACGGTGACGATGTTAGGCCACCGGGCTTTAGGCAAGCGGCTTAAAACATATTTTATTAATAACGGATTAATGCGCCAAGATGAACCGGAAAGGATAGTTTCATCATTCAAGGAATTAGGCGTAGAGGTAGAATTAGTGGATGCGCAAGAAAAATTTTTCAATGCCTTAAAAGGCATCACTGATCCGGAGGAAAAAAGAGAGGCAATTACCCAGACCTTTTACAAAGATGTTTTTGGCAAACTCGTCAGGAAAAGTAGCGCAAAATATCTTTTACAGGGCACGATTCTTACTGATGTGGACGAAACCGTTGCCGGAATCAAGCGGCAGCATAATGTCTTTGCGCAATTAGGCATTGACCCGCAGGAAGCATTCGGTTATAAAATTATCGAGCCGTTGGTGCAATTGCGCAAGGACGGAGTAAGAAAGGTAGCCCAGGCTCTTGGGTTGCCAGTATCCGTGTACAACCGCATGCCTTTTCCCGGCCCAGCTTTGTCAGCGCGAGTCATCGCAGAAGCTACCCCGGAAAAAATCAAAATGGTCAGGCTGGCTACGGCGATTACCGAGAAAGAATTAGCCTCTGTAAAAGCCTTTCAATATATGGCAATTTTACATCAGGATAGGGTAACGGGCATACGTAACGGAAAAAGGGATTTTGGTTTCCAGATTGAAATTAGATGCTGGGATACTATTGATGCCAGAATTGCCAGGCCCACGAGGCTGTCTTTTGATATTTTGGAGAGATTAGCCCAGAGGATAGTTACGGAAGTTCCCGGGGTGGTTAGCGTTACCTATAATATTACTAGCAAGCCGCCGTCAACCATGGAGGCGGTCTAGCCTACATTGATTAAACTCATCGTTACTTTACTTTTATTTTTTCCTACCGCTTTATTTGCCGCAAACATTACTTTAAAATCCGGTAAAAAAATCGAAGGCAAGATTCTGGAGAAAACCAACCAGTACATAAAAATAGATTCTGCCGGCACCCCCATTTATTACGAGCTTAAATATATTGATAAGATCGAGGAAGAGAAAGAGATAGCTGCCTTGCCGGAAGAGGTACCTGCCTTAGGAGATGTCAATGCCTATTTTAAGCAGGGTTTAAAGTTGGGCGCAGAAGAAAAATTCGGCGCAGCAGAAGAGGCGCTAAAAAGAGGTTTAGCCATGGATTCCGCTCACTACAATTCCCAGGAAGTCCTGCGCATACTCTCTGATTTAAAGAGCGGAACCATTAGTAAAGAATATGCTGTTTACTTATTTAAGGGCTCGGATTACTTGATGAATGCGCAATATCAACCGGCAATCGCTGAATTTAACCAAGCGCTTAAGCTCAAGCCGGATGACAGCGACTTAAACTATTATCTGGGCGTATGCCATTATTTTTTAGAAGAATACGCGCAGGCAATATCCTGCCTGGAGAAGGCCTTGGCAATAAAGCCCAGCGATGAAATCTACTATTATCTGGGTGCCTGCAACTATTCGCTCGGCCAATACCAAGAGGCGCTGGCCTACCTAAAAAAAGTCTTAGAGGCAAGACCCGAAGATGCCGAAGTTTATGCCCTCATCGGCACCAGCCAATATTTATTAAGCCAGTTCCAGAATGCCAGAGAGAATTTAAATAAAGCCAAGGCATTATTTGAGAAACAAGGAGATTATCTCAAGGCCAAAGACCTGGAAGATTTCCTGAGTAAACTGGATTAAAAATTGATTAGCGGCAACTTTCGCTTGACAAAGTTATTTTAGCCGCTATAATCTTTTTAATTCGGTAATGGACAAGGACGTCCGCCAGTCATTTGGGTGGGCGTTTTTTATTTTTTAGGGTGCCTCGGTTCGGCTCAATGTCAGAGCAGAATCAAGAGACAAGGTCAGTCAAAGGAGGAAGCATGCAGAAGCGAATCGAAGAGTTTATGGCCAAGGTTATTGAGAAGAACCCCGCAGAGAAAGAATTCCATCAGGCAGTGCGGGAAGTGGTAGAATCGGTAATGCCATTCATTGATGAGAACCCCATATACCAGAAAGAAAAGATTCTCGAGCGCATGGTTGAGCCGGAAAGGGTGATTGTTTTTCGCGTGCCCTGGCTGGATGACAAGGAAGAGATTCAGATAAATCGGGGATACCGTATAGAAATGAGCAGCGCCATCGGGCCCTATAAAGGGGGAATTCGTTTTCACCCCAGTGTTAATTTAAGTATTTTGAAATTTTTGGCCTTTGAGCAGATGTTTAAAAATAGTTTAACCACTCTGCCTATGGGCGCAGGCAAGGGCGGCTCTGATTTTGACCCCAAGGGAAAGTCAGATAACGAAGTAATGAGGTTCTGCCAGAGTTTTATGAGCGAATTGTTTAGGCATATCGGCCCCGATACCGATGTTCCTGCCGGAGATATTGGTGTGGGCGGTCGCGAAATCGGCTATATGTTTGGCCAGTATAAAAGATTGCGTAATGAATTTACCGGCGTCTTAACCGGTAAAGGCCTGAACTGGGGCGGAAGTTTAATCCGTCCGGAAGCTACAGGTTACGGCTGCGTATATTTTGTCGAAGAGATGTTAAAAAACAGAGGAGAATCTCTTAAGGGTAAGGTCTGTGCCATCTCCGGAGCCGGCAATGTTGCCCAATATACGGCAGAGAAACTCATTGAGTTGGGGGCAAAGGTAGTGACCATGTCAGACTCCAACGGTTTTATTTATGATCAGGAAGGCATTGACACAAAGGAATTAAATTGCATCCTTCATCTCAAGAATGTCCGCCGGGACCGGATAAAAGAGTGCACCAAGGAATTTAAATGTGAATACGTTGAGAATCGCAAGCCCTGGGGCCTCAAATGCGATATTGCTTTTCCCAGCGCTACCCAGAATGAGATAGATGAAGGGGATGCCAAGACCTTAGTCAAAAACGGCTGTATGGCGATTGGCGAAGGGGCGAATATGCCTACTACTGCGGAAGGAGTCAGGGTATTCCAGAAGGCAAAGATTTTGTATGCTCCGGGTAAGGCATCTAATGCCGGAGGTGTAGCTACTTCCGGATTAGAGATGACCCAGAATAGCATGCGGCTTTCCTGGACGCGCGAAGAAGTGGACAAAAAACTACGCCAGATTATGGTGGCTATTCACGAGCAGTGCGTGAAATACGGCAAGGAAGATAAATATATAAACTACGTCAAGGGGGCAAATATTGCCGGTTTTGTCAAGGTGGCTGATGCCATGATTGACCAGGGCGTAGTTTAGCCAGGCATCTTTACAAAAGCCAGGTTATCCTCTATAATATTGCCTACGGTAAAGTGAAGGATAAACAATGAAGAAAATCGGCTTCGATAACGAGAAATACTTAAAAGAGCAAACCGCAGCGATTCTTGACCGGGTCAAGAAATTTAATAATAAGCTGTATCTTGAATTCGGAGGAAAGCTGTGTTTTGATTACCATGCTGCCAGGGTCCTTCCCGGCTATGACCCTAATGTCAAGCTGCGGCTTTTACAGTCATTAAAGGATAAGATAGATATCGTGCTCTGTATTTACTCCGGAGATATCGAAAAGGGCAGGGTGCGCGGTGATTTTGGCATAACCTACGATGTAGCGACGCTTAAATTAATCGACGATTTAAGAAAATGGGGCCTGGATATCCTGTCGGTAGTGATTACGCGTTTTACCCAGCAATCATCGGCGGTCATCTTTAAAAATAAATTAGAGCGCAGGGGTGTCAAGGTATACCTGCATTATCCCATCGAAGAATACCCCGCCAATATAGGTTCAGTCGTCAGTGATAAAGGTTTTGGTAAAAATGAATATATCGAAACCAAAAGCCCGATTGTGGTAGTTACCGGCCCGGGCCCGGGCAGCGGAAAGCTTGCTACCTGCCTTTCGCAATTATATCATGAACATAAACGCGGCATCAATGCCGGTTACGCCAAGTTCGAGACCTTCCCGATTTGGAATTTGCCGTTGAAACATCCGGTAAATGTTGCCTATGAAGCAGCCACCGCGGATATACAGGATTTTAACCTCATCGATCCCTTTCATCTTAATATCTACGCTGAAACCGCTATCAATTATAACCGCGATGTGGAAAGTTTTCCGATATTAAAATTGATTTTGACGAGAATATCGGAGAAGGACTCTCATCTACCGATGTATAATTCTCCTACGGATATGGGAGTTAATCGGGCAGGATTTGGCATTGTCGATGATGCGCTGGTGCAGGCAGCAGCGAAGCAGGAATTAATCCGCAGGTATTTCCGTTATAATACAGAATATGTCTTGGGGATAGAGAAGAAAGAGACGGTAGACAGGGCCATGGCCTTAATGGAAGAATTGGGCGTGGCGGTTTCTGATCGGGAAGTGGTGGGTATTGCCAGAAAAGCTGCGGAAGAAACAGAGGCAAAGGGAAAGGGTAACGCCGGCATATATTGCGCTGCTGCTTTACAATTAAGCGATGGCCGGATTGTGGTGGGAAAAAATTCCCACCTCTTGCATGCCTCCTCAAGCCTGGTGTTAAATGCAATCAAAGTCCTTGCCCGCATTCCCGACGAAATCCTTTTACTTTCTCCGAATATAATTAACCAGATATCCAAATTAAAACAGGGACTTTTGGGTGCTGAATCCGAGAGCCTGGATTTGGAAGAGACTTTAATTGCGCTTTCGATAAGTGCGGCTACCAATCATACCGCGGAATTGGCGATGAAGAAATTGGTGGAATTGAAAGATTGCGAAATGCATATGACCCATATCCCCAGCCCGGGCGATGAAGTGGGCCTGAAGCGCTTAGGAGTTAATCTTACCACTGACGGACAGTTTTCCTCCCGTAACCTTTTCGTTACTTAAGAGCCCTCTACAAACTCAGATTTTTAAAGATATTAATGGCTATTTTTACGATTTCCGGGTCAAATTGTATGCCGGATAACTTTTGGATTTGTCGGCAGGCACCTTCGGGGGTGTGGGGTTTTCGGTAAGGACGATTGGAGGTCATGGCGTCAAAGGCATCACAGACGGTTAATATCCGGGCACCGAGAATAGATTCCTTTGCCTTAAGCCCTTTAGGATATCCGCTGCCATCAAAATATTCATGGTGGCAGCTGGCAATGGAGGAGATTTCCTTGAGGGTAGGGATCATCTCTAATATTTTATGCGTGATTTCCGCGTGGCTTTTGACCCGCGAGAATTCATCTTTTGTAAGTGCGCTGGGTTTATCCAGTAATTTACGCGGCAGAGTAACCTTGCCGATATCATGAATCAATCCCGCCCATCTAATCCGCGTTACGTCATCGTGTTCTAATTTCATCGCCAAGGCAATGGCCATGGCATAATGCGCGACTCTGGTAGAATGCCCCGCAGTAAAGGGGTGCTTCATATCGATAATCTGCGCAATCACTTCTAAAGTCCGGCCAATGGCATCAATGCCTTTGCTGACATGGATTTGGCCTACCGCGCTTTTTATTCTGTAGAAAATACCCGGGATATTATTGAGATTTAAAAGTTTATTGAATATTTTCTGTTTTTTTAGAGAACTTATCGCTATTTCAGAGAGATTGCGCGAAATCTCTTTATCCGCCAGGCTCCTGATTTTGGTTTCTATGGCATTTAACCTGCGAAAACGATTAGAGCGCAGATAAATATCTATCGTATCCGCTGCCCTGAGCAATTGTGCTCCGTAGGAGATATATTTTTTTGCTTTTCCTCTGGGGTAGCCAAAGCCATTAAACCATTCATGATGGTCTAAGATTAATTTTGCGACGGCGGTCATTTTTGGCATGGTAGAAACAAGCTGCGCTCCGATAATCGGATGCGAGAGCAGTACCGGCTGACTTCTTTTAATTTCCTGCCTTAAAAAATGTACGATATGCCGCGCCAGGCCCACTGCACCGACATCGTGTAGTAAAGCGGCATAGAAAACCTTTTTTCTTTTATTTGCGTTCAGATTATTCGCAAATTTAGCAGCCAGGATTGCCACTCGCCAGGCGTGGTAGAGCTTTTTATTTCCTTCTACATCGATAATAAAGGAAAGCGCAGTAATCAATTCGTCGATTGTTTGCGTGGGATTAATTCTCATATTTTTGTAGTTCCTCGAAAATGACACGCGCTGCCTTTCTCGTTGCCTGTTTTTCTCCTAAACGCATTTTAACTTCGGACAAAATTTTTTTTATTCTATCTTGCTCTTGCGGATTAGTCAAGAAATCTTTTATAAAAGAGGCAATTACTTTTGGCTGCGCATGATATTGTATAAACTCGGGAACAATACATTGGCCGGCAATAATATTGACTATACCGATAAAGGGGACTTTAATCGCCATCCTTAAATAAAGCCAGCTTAAGAAAGAGACCTTATATAAAATTACCATAGGTTTTCCAAGGATGGCAGTTTCTAACGTTGCCGTGCCTGAGGCAACCATGGCAAAATCCGAAGCCCTCAATCCATCGTAAGTAAGGCCGTGTATGAGATGCGCCGGCAGTTGATAAGCCGATAAGATATCTTGAAACAATTCTTCTTTCACTGTCGGTGACCTTAAGATTAAAAAGTTTGCATTGGGTAAGTTTTTGTAGAGCAAGCAAGCGGTATCCAACATTATCGGCAGAATATTTCTTACTTCTTTTTCTCTTGAGCCGGGCAGGAGTGCTACGGTAAATTTAGCCGCAGGAATATTTTGTTGCCGAAAGAGCTCTTCCCTGCTCATTTTTGCGGCAACGCAGTCTAAGAGTGGGTGGCCTACGAACGTAACCGGTATGTTTTCTTTTTTGTAGAGTTCCTCTTCGAATTTAAAGAAGACAATCATGCGGTTAACTGTGTTTCTAATGGTCTTTATCCTGCCGCTACCCCAGGCCCAGACCTGCGGGCTGATGTAGTAGATAATCGGTATTTTTCTTTGCTTAAGCTCTTTCGCTAACCTTAAATTAAATCCCGGATAATCAACCAGGATAGCCAGTTCTGGCTTGATTAAATCCACTTTTTTTAATAGCTCATGAAAAATCTCTTTAAATTTTTTTAGATTCTTTAAAACTTCAAAGAGGCCCACGACCGCTAATTCTACGATATTAAAAGATGAATCTAAGCCTGCCTCTTGCATTTTTACCCCACCCAGCCCGAAAAAATATATTTGCGGGCACAGTTCCTTTAATTCTTTAATCAGCTGGGCAGCGTAGAGGTCTCCTGAGGCCTCACCCGCCACAATTAAAATATTCTTTTTCTTTGCCATATCTTTTTTTGAATTTTCAGGGCGAGGCATAGCGCGGCTCTGGCAACTTGTCCAGAGACGATAGGTTGTTTATTTTGGCTCACGCATTCGATAAAGTGGGATAATTCTTTTTTGAGCGGCTGTTCCTTTTCTATCGGTAGGCTGTCTTTAGTGATCGAGGTGCCTTTCTTTTGATAAATAAATGCCTCCTCGTTCTTATAGTCAAGAGAGATATAGGCATTTTCTAAGAATATGCGGATTTTGCGCATCCATTCATCAGATACCCGGCTGGCAGTGAGATTACAGATACAGCCGTTCTTAAAAGTTATGCGGGCATTGGCGATATCTTCCAGATTGGTGAGGACGCAGACACCCACTGCTTCAATTTTTTTAATCGGTGAATTGACGAGGCCTAGGACGATATCTATGTCGTGAATCATCAGGTCCAGGACTACACCGATATCCAGAGAACGGTTGGGAAAGGGGCTGAGGCGGTGGCACTCAATAAATTTGGGGTTTTTAATCAGTTTGGCCGTGGCCGCAAAGGCAGAATTAAACCTTTCGATATGGCCGACCTGCAAGATTAAGTTTTTCTTCTTCGCCAAGCGGATAAGCAAATCGGCTTGGTGAAGCTTAGGAGTAAAGGGTTTTTCTACCAATGTGTGAATATTATTTTCCAGAAAGTATCTGGCGACGGCAAAATGCAGGTTTGTCGGCACGGCAATACTTACGGCCTCGACTTTTCCCGAGAGGTCTTTATAATCGCCCACTGCCTCTACGCCCAAACTAGCGGATACCTGTTTTAACCTTTCCTGGTCTATGTCGCAAACCGCTACCAGATTAACATTATCCAGCTCTTTATATATCTTGGCGTGGATTTCTCCCAGGCGTCCCACTCCGACTACCGCCAGATTAATTTTATGCATCCTTGCCCCCTTAAGTTTACGGAAAAGAATACTTATTTATGTATAATAACAAACTCGCTCCCTCCTTGCAACTAAAATCTTTGTTAATGTTTTTTTACGGATCCTGTCTTGGTTTGTTTAGCGGGTCCTGTCTTGGTTTGTTTTCGCGGGGACGCTCGTTTTGCCCCGGCGTGGCAAAACTTCGCTCGGGTCGGCTGGCGTCGCTCGTCCTCGCACTAAAGTGCTCGGACACCGTGCCCGCTCCTTGCCTCCACGCCCCGCTCAAATCAAACCAAGCCACCCGTAAAAATACTAACCAAGCCTCGCCACCCGCTAAGAGTATAGTCAAATGAATCTGGCGTTATTTCGAGCGAATGTCGATTTTAGCCAATGGAGCTTGAGCATTGAGGGAATCCCGGTGGAGCGAAGCGACAACACCGGGATGGCGAGGATGCCAGAGCCCTTTTTGTCAGAGCAAAAAGGGCGAGTTCCGCAGCCACCGAAATGCGAAAGATCATTGGCGCCCCGCCATCGGCGGGGAAAATCGACCTGAGCGAGAAAGACGCCAGAGTCATTAATTAAAATTCAGCACGCGCAAGACAAAACCTAAAAATAAGCCTCGAGGGGACCCGCGAAATATTTCTTAAAAGCTCGACAAAACTCAATTGTTATGCTATATTATTGATTTAATTATAGGAAAGAGGATAGAAAGATGCAGGATTATCGCAGGTTATTTAGATTTGCCCACCCCTATTACGGCCTGCTTGTTTTCGCCGGCCTCTTTATGGGTGTAGTGACGGCCTTGGATGTTTTTCGCCTCGGCGCGATTGTGCCGGTTATTGACCGGATTTTTACCAACAAGGCAATCGCCTTCCCGAGCGGTAAGTTTCCCGGATTTATCGAGAATATTTTAAATTATTTAAATAACCTGTCTCCGTTAAAAGTCCTTTATCTTTTACTGATTATTGTGCCCATTGCCTTGATTATCCGGGCAGTATTTGAGTTTATCCAATCCTATATTATGGCGGATGTGGGCCAGAAGGTAATTCGCGACGTAAAAAATCAAGTCTACGAAAAAATACAGACCCTTTCCTTAGATTACTTTACCCAGAAGAGAAGCGGAGAGCTGGTTTCGCGGATTACCAATGACGTTCGCCTGATAGAAAACGCCGTCTCCTACGCGCTTACAGACCTGATTTATCAGTCTTTTCAGGTATTTTCCTTTGCGCTTTTAACCTTCTTGATTAATTGGAGGTTCGCCTTGATTTCCCTGGTACTTCTGCCGTTAGTAGCCATACCGATGGTGAGCGTCGGTAAGGTCATTCGCAAACTGAGCAGGAGATCGCAGGAGAAGATGGCGGATATCAACTCTTTATTAGTCGAGACCTTTATCGGTGTGCGCATTGTGCGGGCATTCTGTATGGAGGCAAAAGAGATAGCCAAGTTTAAAAACCAGAATCAGGATTATTATAAGATTTCCATGAAATCCATCAAAAGGATGCTCGTCTTGGGCATTGCTACAGAGTTGGCGGGTGTGGCAGCCGCGCTTCTGATTATTTTCTACGGCGGAAGGCAGGTGATTGAAGGTAGATTATCTTTTGGTGTCTTTACCCTCTTTATGGCAGCGTTGCTTTCGCTGATCCGGCCATTTAAGAAACTGAGCCAGGTAAACACGATTGTGCAGCAGGCAGTAGCAGCGGTAAGGCGGATTTACGAAGTCTTGGATACGGTCCCGCTAATCAAAGAAGCAGCCGGTGCCTTGGCGCTGGCAGCCATAAAGTCAAATGTAGTATTTAAGCAGGTTGGTTTCCGTTACGCCGAGCGGGTTATTTTAGAAGATATTAATCTCGAGGTTAGCCTGGGCTCTACCATTGCCATCGTCGGCCCGAGCGGAGTGGGTAAGACGACATTGGTGGATCTTATCCCGCGCTTCTACGATCCCCAAGAAGGCAGGATCCTTATCGACGGCCAGGATATCAGAAACGTAAACTTGAAATCATTGCGCGAGCAAATCGGAATCGTCACGCAGGAAACCATACTCTTTAATGATACGGTCAGGGCAAATATCAGTTACGGTAAGCCCGATGCTTTAGAGGCCGAGATTAAACAGGCAGCTACAGAGGCCTATGCCGATGATTTTATCCTGCAATTGCCGCAGGGATATGATACGGTTATCGGAGATAGAGGGATGAAGCTTTCCGGCGGAGAAAAGCAGAGGCTCGCCATTGCCAGGGCACTGCTTAAGAATCCCGCGGTTTTAATCCTGGATGAAGCCACCTCGCAATTGGATAGCGAATCAGAACGCATCGTTCAACAAGCGCTGGAGAAACTTATTCAAGGCCGCACTGTATTTATTATTGCCCACCGACTTTCTACGGTAAAATCTGCCTCCCAAATCTTGGTTTTAGACAAAGGTATGATTGTGGAAAGAGGGACCCACCAGCAGCTTTTAGATAAAAATGGGTTATATAAGCGGCTTTATAGTATGCAGGAATTTACTGAATAATTTAGTTGCATACGATAAAGATTATGGTATACTATTAACCCAATAGAAAAAGGTACGTAACAGGACTGCCTACATAGGGTTAGGGATTTACTTTAATCAAGAAAGGGAGATAAACGACTATGCCAAGCGAATTAATCAAACAGCTTCTTGAAGCAGGGGTACATTTTGGGCATCAGGCCAAGCGCTGGAACCCCAAGATGGCCAAGTTCATTTTCGGAGAAAGGAGCGGAATTTATATCGTGGATCTGGAAAAGACCGCTGATTGTCTTAATCTTGCCAGGGATTTTCTCCTTGAGCTCACGTCCAAGGGCAATAGCGTCCTTTTTGTGGGCACGAAGAAGCAGGCAAAGGAGACTATCCAGAAGGAGGCCAGCCGTTGTGGGATGTATTGGGCGAGCGAGCGTTGGCCAGGGGGACTGCTCACTAACTTTGCGACCATAAAAAAGAGCATTGCCCGTCTGAAAGAGATTGAAAAAATGCAGCAAGACGGCACATTCCGGAAACTTACCAAGAAGGAAGTAGCGCACCTGGAAAAAGAATTATCGCGGCTGAAAAAAGATTTTTCCGGCATTGTGCAGATGGAAGGGTTGCCTTCTGCCCTTTTTGTAGTCGACACCAAGAAAGAGGAGACCGCGGTCTTAGAGGCTAAGCGTTTAGGTATCCCTATCGTAGCACTGATTGATACCAACTCTAATCCCGATAAGATTAATTATCCTATTCCGGGCAATGACGATGCCGTGAAGTCCATCCAACTCATCGTAACCCTGATTGCTGACAGCGTCATCGAGGGCAGAAAGAAATTTTTATCCTATCTATCTACGGAAGGCGTGCACTTAGAGCCGCAGGCTGAGGAGGCAAAGCCGGGAGCGGTTACGATAACCAAGGAAGAGGAAACCAAGATTAAGGAAATTGAAGAGATTGTAGAAGAGGATAAAGAAAAAGAAGAAAAATTAATCAAAAAGGGCCAGAAGGTTGCAACTCCAGACGAAAGGGGCCGGCTTAGGCCTAAGCCGACAACGAGAAAATGAAAATCGACCTAGAAACGATAAAAAAATTAAGAGAGATAAGTTCTGCCAGTGTCAGTGACTGTAAAAAGGCGCTGGAAGAGGCAAAGGGCGACATGAAAGAGGCGGTGGTGCTTTTGCGCAAACGCGGATTAGAAATTGCTGCGGCAAAACAAAATCGCCAGGCGAGCGAAGGCAGAGTTGAATCCTACGTGCATTTAGGCAACAAGATCGGCGTATTGTTAGAGGTTGATTGCGAGACGGATTTTGTTGCCCGCAACGAGGATTTTTGCCGTTTTACCAAAGACGTGGCGATGCAGATAACTGCCAGCAGCCCCACGTATATTAGGAAGGAAGATGTGCCCAAGGATAGCCTTAAGGAGTACAAAGACCACGAAGATTTTTATAAGCAGCATTGTCTCCTGGAGCAACCCTTTATCAAAGACCCGAATATTACCATTAAGGATTACCTCGCCAGCCTGATCGCCAAGATCGGAGAAAATATTGTTATCCGTAGATTTACCAGGTATAAAGTAGGCGAATGAATAAACCCATCTACAAACGCATTGTTCTCAAATTAAGCGGAGAAGCCCTTCAGGGTAAGCAAGAACACGGTATTGATAACGATGTGTTAATTTCCCTCGCCAAACAGATAAAACAGGTAAAGGATTTAGGTATCCAGGTTGCCATTGTTTTAGGTGCGGGTAATATCTTCCGCGGACAGGAGAACACCGCTAAGAAAGGCCTGGATATGGACCGTTCGGTAGCCGATTATATGGGTATGCTCGCCACCGTGATTAACGGATTGGCGCTGCAGAATGTATTGGAAAAAATAGAGGTGCCTACGCGCGTATTAACCGCAATCGAGATGCAGCGGATTGCCGAACCCTATATCCGCAGGCGCGCCATCCGGCATTTAGAGAAAGGGCGCATCGTGATCTTTGTTGCCGGCACCGGTAATCCCTATTTTACGACGGATACTGCGGCGGCATTAAGGGCAATGGAGATTAATGCGGATGTGATTTTAAAGGCAACAAAGGTGGAGGGGGTTTATTCCAGCGATCCGATGATTGATAAGCAAGCCAAGAAATTTTCCAGATTAAAATATATCGAGGTGCTCAAAAGAGGTTTAAAGGTGATGGACGCCACAGCCGTGAGCCTGTGCATGGATAATCGATTACCCATTGTGGTATTTAATCTGACGAAAGAAGGCAATATCAAACGCGTGGTAATGGGCGAAAAAATCGGCACGGTTGTAGAGTAGGACATGGAAGGGAGGTAGCGATGACTACTAAAGAAGTCTTGCATAATACCGAGGAGAAGATTAAAAAAGCCATTGAGTCGATGAATCGGGAATTCTCACAGATACGCACTGGCAGGGCCTCTCCCAGCCTGGTTGAGGGGTTGCACATCGATTATTACGGAACTCCTACACTCCTTAAACAATTGGCTTCCATCTCTGTGCCGGATGCGCACCTGATTGTGATCCAGCCCTGGGATGTGACGGCAATTGCCGAAATTGAAAAGGCGATATTGAAATCTAATCTCGGCATTACACCCTCAAATGACGGGAAATTAATCAAGCTTTCCCTTCCGCCTCTCTCCAAAGAAAGGCGGCAGGAACTGGTTAAGGTGGTGCATAAGATGACCGAAGAAGGCAGGGTATCGCTACGCACCATCAGACGGGAATCAAAGGAAGCGCTGGAGAAGTTAGAAAAAGATAAGTTTATCTCGGAAGACGATAAATTTAGAGCCATTGATGAATTGCAAAGAATCGTTGATAAATATATCGCCAAGGTCGACGAAATACTGAAAAATAAAGAGAAGGAAATTACCGAGTTTTAACTCAACTTGGGCCTCTAGCTCATCCTTGAAAAACCAAAGCAGGATTTCGCTAGAGGAAGAAAATTAAATTCGGGCCTCTAGCTCATCTGGTAGAGCACCACACTTTTAATGTGGGTGTGCCGCGTTCGAGTCGCGGGAGGCTCACTAAATATTCTAGTTCGCGGACGTGGCGGAATTGGCATACGCGATAGCCTTAGGAGCTATTGGGGTAACCCTTGGGGGTTCAACTCCCTCCGTCCGCATGAATATGTTACCATAAATTAAAATAATGATGCGGGAGTGGCTCAGTTGGTAGAGCGCAACCTTGCCAAGGTTGATGTCGCGGGTTCGAATCCCGTCTCCCGCTTAGTGTTGCAACAATAGGAGCAAAACTACCCCGTAAATGGCGGGGCCTGACAAGTAACAAAGGAGAAGCGTATGAAGATTATGGATTTTTTGTCAAAGGGCGCGATTGTTTCCGAATTAAAGTCAACGAAAAAGGAAGAGGTAATTAAAGAGCTTGTCGATGCCTTAATCAACGCAGGAGAAATTGAAAAACGCTATCACAACAAATTAATCGAGGCATTGATGACGAGGGAGGAGTTAGGCTCTACAGCCATCGGTCAGGGTGTGGCCATCCCCCATGCCAAGTCTGATTGCGTAGGCAAGCTCGTGGCTGCCTTTGGCCTCTCGGCAAAGGGTGTCGATTTTGACTCTTTAGACGCAGAGCCGGTGTACATATTATTTTTGTTAGTGGCACCGCAGGATTCGGCAGGGCCGCACTTAAAAGCCCTGGCAAGAATCTCCCGTCTCCTAAAGGATAAATATTTTAGGGATAACCTTAAGGGCTGTAAGGACGATAAAGCCATTATCAAAATAATTGTTCAGGAAGACGAAAAAAAGGTCTGATGAATAAAGTGAACAAGTTTATCGATATCATTAAGTGGTTTTATCCCGGGATGCACATAAAACGCTGGATAATTTTATCCGGCTTTGGCATTCTACTCATTGTCGTCGGTTCGGCGCAGTTTAAAACCGAGCGGCTCTTCTTAGTGCAAGTATTGTACGGTATAGTTGTTATTTCCGGCGTTACTTTATTAGTGCTTGGCATTAAGAGAATGTTGCGTTCTGTTCTGATGATTTTTATACCGCAGAGAGACACAAATATTATGGATCTCATGTATCAAAAAAGACAGTTAGAGCGCGGCCCGCGTATCGTGACTGTAGGAGGAGGGACGGGGCTATCAGTTATTTTATCCGGCCTTAAAGAATACACCTCCAACATCACCGCCATAGTTACGGTAGCGGATAGCGGTGGCTCTTCGGGCCGTTTAAGAGAACAGTTTGATATCTTGCCGCCGGGAGACATCCGTAACTGTCTGGTGGCTTTGGCCGATGCTCCGCTATTGATGCGCGATTTATTCCAGTTCCGTTTTGATAAAAATTCCGAATTTGCCGGGCATAATTTCGGCAACCTTTTTATTACCGTGATGACGCAACTCACCGGAGATTTTGAAAAGGCGATTAAAGAATCGAGCCGGGTCCTGGCGATTCGCGGCCAGGTTATACCTTCTACCTTGAGTAACGTGACATTAGTTGCCCAGCATCAGAATGGTTCAACGACCGAAGGAGAAGACCGCATCCCTAAGGCAGAGAAGCCGATAGAAAAAGTTTATTTGCGGCCAGGCGATTCCCTTCCTACCCCTGAAGCGATAAAGGCAATTGAAGAAGCGCAGATTATTGTTTTAGGTCCGGGAAGCCTTTATACCAGTATTATTCCCAATCTTTTAATTAAAGGGATTACAGAGAGGATTGTTGCTTCTGATGCGATGAAAATTTATGTTTGTAACATTATGACCCAGCATGGCGAGACAGATGGCTATAGCGCTTACGACCATCTTAATGCCTTGATCAAACACAGCCATCCCAAGGTATTGGATTACTGCCTCGTAAATAATGCCAAACTGCCGGAAGAGCTGGTTGAGCGTTACAAACAGGAGAAGTCATATCCCATTGCCATCGATCAGCGCAAAATAAGGGCGATGGGCTACCGGCTGATTGAAGATGAGATAGTTATTACGGAAGGTTACATCCGGCATGACCCCGTAAGATTGGCGAAGATTATTTTGGGCCTCACCGAAGAGGCTTAGGCAGGAAGAATGACGCTTATCAAAAAGAAAATGATGATCAAAAATAAACAAGGGCTGCATGCCCGGCCGGCTGCGCTCTTTGTGCAGATTGCCAACAAGTTTGATTCCCTGATTACCGTGAAAAAAGGCAAGGATGCCGTCAACGGCAAGTCGATTATGGGCATTTTGATGTTAGGGGCCGAACGGGGAACGGAGATTTTGGTTGAGGCAGAAGGTAGCGATGCGCATTTAGCAATCGCGGAATTAGAGAAAGCCGTCAGCGAAGAAAATGAATGAAAAAATAGAAATTAAAGGAATCCCGGCGGCAGCGGGTATAGCCATAGGGCCTGCTTACAGAATTGGCAAGGAAGAGATTGTTGTGCCCAGGCAGGCGATAAAAGAGGAAGAGATACCTCTTCAGATACAGCTTTTTGAAGAGGCGTTGATTAAAACCCGGCAGGAACTTTTGGGTTTACAAAAGAGAATTGCCGAAGAGATGGGTCAGGATGCGGCGGAGATTTTTGATGCTCACCTTTTAGTCCTGGAAGACCGCATGCTTATTGAAGAGGTTATTTCGCGCCTTAAGAAAGAGCGTCTAAATGTGGCCTACATATTTTCCGAAGTCTTAAAAAGATATGTGAGTGTTTTTTCTAAAATAGAAGACGAATATTTAAGAGAAAGGGTTGCCGACATCAATGACGTAGGTAAAAGAATAATCAAGAACCTTTTAGGGCACCAGCGCCGAGGTTTGGAAGAGTTAAAGGAGAGAGTCATCATCGTGGCGCATGACCTTTCGCCTTCGGATACCGCAGCGATGCAAAAGAAAAACGTTGCGGGGTTTGTTACCGATATCGGCGGTAAGACTTCCCATACTGCGATTATGGCCAAGTCCTTAGAGATACCCGCGGTAGTTGGTGCGCAAGAGGTAACCTCGAAAATTAAAAGCGGGGATATAGTTATCGTTGATGGCTCGATGGGTTTGGTGATTGTAAATCCCGATGCCAAAACCCTGGCCAATTATCGTAAGATAGAAGAGAAATTAAAGGAACTGAGTAAGAAGTTTATTTCGCTTAAGAAGCTGCCGGCGCAGACGTTAGATGGCAAGAGGATAGAGATCGTTGCCAATATAGAACTGCCGGCAGAGATAATTGCGGTTAAACAATACGGAGCAGAGGGCATTGGGTTGTACCGGACAGAGTTTTTCTATATGAACAGAAAAGACCTGCCCACCGAAGACGAACATTACCATGCCTACAAATATGTTGCCGAGTCAATGAAGCCTTATCCGGTAATTATCCGCACACTCGATTTGGGCGGAGATAAATTTATTTCTCAATTTGAGATCCCGCATGATATGTTACCGTTTTTAGGTTGGCGGGCAATCAGGTTTTGCCTGGCGCGTCCTGACATATTTAAAGTACAGCTAAGAGCGATATTAAAAGCCTCGGTTCACGGCAACTTAAAACTGATGTATCCGATGATTTCCGGAATTGAAGAACTAAGACAGGCAAATAATTTGTTGAGGGAAGCCAAAGAGGAATTACTTAAAGAAGGTTTCCCTTTGACTGGGGATATTCAAGTGGGAGCGATGATTGAGGTTCCTTCGGCAGCGATGACCGCTGACCTTTTAGCCAAGGAATGCGATTTCTTCAGCATCGGCACCAATGACCTGATCCAATATTCGCTGGCGGTTGACCGGACTAACGAAAAGATTGCCTATCTCTATGAGCCGGCACACCCGGCAGTATTGCGGCTGATTAAAAATGTAATTGATGCCGCGCATCACGCCGGGATTTGGGTAGGTATGTGCGGTGAGATGTCCGGAGAGTCGGCACTGGTGTTAATACTTCTGGGCTTGGGTTTGGATGAGTTTAGCATGCCTGCCTTTGTCATCCCTGAGGTAAAACACGTTATTCGTTCGGTGAGCCTAAAAGATGCGCAGGCGATTGCCGAGAAGGCATTGCAATTATCTACCGGCAGGGAAATAGAAGAATTTAGCCACAAAAAGCTTAGAGAAATATTAAAATAGCATGAGTAAGAGTTTAGATTTAAAAACTATAAAACAAATTGATAAATCCAATATGTTGGATTTATTGCTTGATTTTCCGTTGCAGTTGAAGGCCGCGGTTGACATCGCAAAAAATACGAAAATTCTTTTTGAGCAAAAGGATTTTACAAAAATCGTCTTTTTAGGTTTAGGGGGCTCGGCAATCGGAGGCGATTTAGTAAGGTCATACCTATATTTTGCCAGCAAGTTACCTATTACCGTATGCCGTGAATATGAGATTCCCGCTTACGTAGACAGTTCCGCCCTGGTATTTGTCTGTAGTTATTCCGGTAATACCGAGGAGACATTAAGTGCCTACGCTGCGGCAAAAGAAAGAGGAGTGCCTTTAATCGCCGTTTCTTCAGGGGGCGCATTAAAAGAAAGCGCACTTAAAGACGGCGTAACCTTTATCCAGATACCCGGGGGCCTGCCGCCAAGATGCGCTTTGGGATACCAGAGCATTATACCTTTATGCATTTTGGCCAAATTGAGTTTGATTAAGGATGTTGAGCCGGCGATAAACCAAACCATTAGAGTGTTAGAGGCTCTAGCTAAAGAGAAGTTAAATCTTCGTATCGGAGTAAAGGATAATCTTGCGAAATTTATCGCTACGAAGTTATTGAATAAATTTACGGTAATCTATTCCGGTTCCGTGCATTTTGATATTACGGCCACACGCTTGAGGGGACAGCTCAATGAGAATTCGAAGGCCCTGGCTTCAAGCCATGTCTTTCCCGAAATGAACCACAATGAGATTGTCGGCTGGCAAAACCCGAAAAAATTATTTAAGGATTTTATCGTGCTATTGCTGCGCGATAAAGAAATGCACCCGCGCGTAGCCAAAAGAATGGAGATTTCAAAAGATATACTTAAACAAGAAGGGGTAGCGGTAATTGAAATTTGGTCTTCGGGAGAAGAGCTATTAAGCAGAATTTTTTCCCTCATCTACATCGGCGATTTTATTTCCTATTATCTGGCGATACTTTATGGAATTGACCCGACACCGGTGGAGAGAGTGACGTATCTTAAGAATAAATTAGCGCAAATATGAAGGCATTAATCTTGGCTGCGGGTTACGCTACCCGGCTGTATCCATTGACCAGGGATTTCCCCAAGCCCTTACTGAAAGTAGGTAAAAAGGCGATTATTGATTATATCGCCGAGAAGATAGATAAGTTAGACGCTGTCGATGAAATCATCGTGATTACCAATGATAAGTTTTTTCCCCAGTTTGAAAAATGGGCGCAGGCTCTAAGCTCCCCTAAGAAAATAAAGGTATTGAACGACCTTACTAAAAGCGTCGACGATAGAAGAGGGGCTATCGGCGATATCAGTTTCGCCATAGACAAAGAGGCCATTGCCGACGATATTTTAGTTATTGCCGGAGATAACCTTTTTGATTTGGATCTGGGTGGATTTATCCGCTTTGCCCAAAACAAAAAGGCATTCTCCATCGGCATTTATGACATAAATGATAGGGATGCGGCAAAGAAATACGGCGTGGTAAAAGTAGATAAAGAGAATAAAATTATCGATTTTCAGGAAAAGCCCGAGGCACCGGAATCGAGCCTGGTCGCAACCTGCCTTTATTATTTTCCTCAAGAGAAATTAGGCCTGATCCGAGAATATTTAAAGGCCAAGGGCAACCAGAAGGATGCCACAGGATTTTATATAGATTGGTTAAGTAAGAGGGATAGCGTATACGGCTTTCTTTTTACCGGGCATTGGTACGATATCGGGCATCACGATTTCTACAATCAGGCAAAGAAGTTGTTTTCCTAATTAAGGAGGAGGTTTACATGGCAGCACAAAAAAGATTTTTTACCGCTGAATCCGTAGCCGAAGGCCACCCGGATAAGGTTTGCGATCAGATATCCGATGCCGTGCTGGATGATGTACTCAGGCAGGATCCTTATGGCCGGGTTGCTTGTGAAACCTATGTGACGATGGGCCTTTTGATTGTGGGCGGAGAAATTACTACTACCGGTTATGTTGACGTGCATAATCTTACGCGCGGCGTACTTAAAGATATCGGATATATCCACCCTAAATACGGTTTTGATTATCATACCTGCGCGGTGATTAATACGATACACAATCAATCTCTGGACATCGCCCAGGGTGTGAATAAAGGCGGAGCAGGCGATCAAGGATTTATGGTGGGGTTTGCCTGCCGGGAGACGCCGGAGCTTATGCCTTTACCGATCATGCTGGCGCATAAATTAGTCAGGCGTATGGCAGAGGTTAGAAGAAAAGGAATCCTCAGGTACCTGGGCCCGGACGGTAAATCCCAGGTGAGTGTCGAGTATCACGACGGGCATCCCAAGCGAGTCGATTCCGTGGTTCTGGCGTGCCAACACACCGAAGAGATACTTGATGCCAGAAAAGAAAAAATTACTAAAAAAGCGCGCGAGGAATTGATCAGGGTAATCGCCGAGCCTATATTAAAGGAATACATCGATAAAGATACAAAATATTATGTTAATGAGACCGGTAAGTTTGTTATCGGCGGTCCGCAATCTGATACCGGTATGACCGGAAGAAAGATTGTCGTAGATACTTACGGCGGAGTAGCTGCGCCCGGAGGAGGTGCTTTTTCCGGCAAGGATCCGACCAAGGTAGACCGCTCTGCTGCCTATATGGCCAGATATATCGCCAAGAACATGGTTGCCGCAGGTTTGATGGATAGGTGCCTGATTCAATTGGCTTATGTGATTGGCCGGGCAGAGCCTTTAGCGATCATGGTAGATACTTTCGGGACAGGTAAACTTTCCGAGGCTAGCCTGATTAAACTCGTGAAAAACAATTTTGAGCTCACACCTTCCGGCATGATTAAAGCCTTAGACCTCCTGCGCCCGATATACAAAAAGACTGCCTGCTATGGGCATTTTGGCAGAACCGAGCCGGAGTTTAGTTGGGAGATTACGGATAAAGCGGCGAGCTTAAAAAAACAAGCAGTGAGATTGTAAAAATCAGGTTGTAAGGCTAAGAAAAAACCCAAACCTTAAAGTAAATACGGAGCTGATATGAATTATGACATTAAGAATATCAAGTTAGCCAAGAAGGGTGCATTACGCACAGAATGGGCGCGTAACAACATGCCGGTTTTAGCTTTAATTGCTCAACGTTTTCATCGCGAAAAACCCTTAAAGGGTTTAAAGATTGCCTGTTGCCTGCACGTGACTACGGAAACCGCGGTTTTAATGGAAGTTTTAAAATCCGGCGGCGCAAGTTTATTCCTTTGCGCTTCCAATCCTCTTTCTACCCAAGACGATGTCGCGGCATCAATAGTCAAGCAAACCAAGATTGCGGTATTTGCAATCAGAGGAGAAGACACCAAAACTTATTATCGGCATATCAAAGCGGTTTTAGCTATCCAGCCGGATATCACCATGGATGACGGCGCGGACCTGGTGAGTACCATCCACCGCAGGAAATTATCAGAGCATAAAAATATTATCGGCGGCACAGAAGAGACAACTACCGGTGTCGTTAGATTAAGGGCCTTGGCCAATCAGGGCAAATTACGTTACCCGATAATCGCGGTAAACGACGCCCAGACCAAACATCTATTTGATAATCGTTACGGTACAGGCCAATCAACCATAGACGGGGTAATCCGCGCCACTAATAAGTTATTAGCGGGTGCCAATTTCGTTGTCTGCGGCTATGGCTGGTGCGGCCGCGGGGTAGCAATGCGCGCTAAAGGCATGGCTTCCCGAGTAATTATTGTTGAAGTTGATCCGCTACGCGCCTTAGAAGCAACCATGGACGGCTACGAAGTCGCCCCTATTGCCCAGGCAGCAAGGATAGGCGATGTCTTTGTCACGACCACCGGCGATACCAGCATCATTCGGCGCGAACATTTTCTTTTAATGAAAGACGCAGCAATCGTCGCTAATTCCGGGCATTTTAACGTAGAAATAGATATACCGGCCTTAGAAAAATTAAGCAAAAAGAAAAAGAGAATCCGTGATTTTGTCGATGAATATATTCTGAAAGACGGCCGCAAAATTTATCTATTGGGCGAAGGCCGGTTGATAAACCTCGCGGCAGCCGAAGGCCATCCGGCGCAGGTAATGGATATGTCCTTTGCCAACCAGGCGCTTTCTGCGGAATATATCGCCAAGAATTATAAAAGATTAGAAAACAAGGTCTATAAGGTTCCCGAAGATATAGATAAAAAGATCGCCTATCTTAAATTAAAATCAATGGGAATTAAAATAGATATTTTGACTAGCGAGCAGAAGAAGTATCTTTCAAGTTGGGAATTAGGGACGTAATAATAATGCACCAGGTGCTAATTCGTTCGGGCACCTGTCTTAAATTCAATCGGGCACCTGGTGCAAGATTAGTTTTATAAACGGTACAAGCATAGATTTGCACCTGGTGCTTAGGTGTGTGGGGAATTTAATGAAAAGGATAGCGGTTTTAACCACCGGCGGAGATGCGCCGGGAATGAATGCAGCCATCCGAAGTGTAGTGCGCTTTGCCACGAACAATAAAGTAGAGGTGATGGGAGTATTCCGCGGCTGGTGGGGCTTGATTAACGAAGAGATGAAATTGCTCGACCATCGCTCGGTATCAGGTATTATCAATTTGGGCGGAACGATCTTGAAGACCATGCGCTGCCCGGAATTTGAAACGAAAGAAGGACAGAGGCGCGCATTTGAGAATCTGAAAAAAAATTGCATTGAAGGCCTGGTGGTTATCGGAGGTAACGGCAGTTTCCGGGGAGCGCACGAGTTTTATAACCGATATAAAGTGCCTTCTATCGGCATTCCGGCTTCAATTGATAATGATATTAATGGTATAGAAACGACGATCGGCTCTGATACGGCGATAAATACCGCACTTTCCGCCATTGACAACATTCGCGATACCGCCACGAGCATGGAAAGGATTTTTGTCGTTGAGGTGATGGGTAGAGAGTCAGGATACATTGCCTTGCAGGTGGCTTTGGCAGGCGGCTGCGAAGACGCAATTATTCCGGAGAGAAAATTTGATTTTGAAGCCATCTGCCACGATATCGTTGAAGGAAACATAAGAGGTAAAATCAGTTGGATTATTATTGTGGCCGAGGGTGCAGGCAGCGCCGAAGAGATTGCCAAGAAAATCACCCAGACGACCAGTTTAGAAACGCGCGCCGTAGTTTTAGGCCATATTCAAAGAGGAGGGCGTCCCACTGCCCTGAGCCGCACCTTGGCCTTGAAACTTGGCCAGGCAGCAGTTGATTATTTATTAAAGGGAGAAGCAGATAAGGCCGTGGCTTTAAGCAATGGTGAGATTACTACCGTTGATTTAGAAGTTGCGATCAAGAAGAAGAGATTGGAAGTTGATAAATTGTATCATCTGATTAAAATATTGACATAGGAGGAGAAACTACAATGGGAAGGAATCCGCTGGATATCGAAAAAATAGCCATGCAATTAATTTTGAACGATGACCCAGCCCTAAAAAAGAAATTAGGCAAAAAGATATTTGACCTTGCCTATAAGAAAGGGATTTATCCTTCAAGTATTCATCAATTTTATCTGGCGCGCGGTAAAGGCGATTTTCAGGGCTTTACCGTTCCGGCGATAAACTTAAGAAGCTTAACTTATGATTTAGCCAAGGCGATATTTAGAGTAGCAAAGAAAAATAATTCCGGCGCTTTTATCTTCGAGATTGCCAAGTCTGAGATGGGATATACCTCTCAGCCGCCGTTAGAATATTCCAGTGTCATTCTGGCAGCAGCAATCAAAGAGGGTTTTGCGGGGCCGGTTTTTATACAGGGCGACCATTTCCAGGTCAATGCCAAGAAATTCAAAGAGAATCCCGAACAAGAAATGCAGGGCTTAAAGGCCTTAATTACCGAGGCCATTGAGGCAGGGTTTTATAATATTGATATTGATTCCTCTACCTTGGTAGATTTAAGTCAAACGGAAATAAAAAAGCAGCAGTATCAAAATTTCGAAGCCTGCGCAAAACTGACGCAGTTTATCCGCCAGATTCAGCCGCGAGGGGTTGAGGTTTCTGTGGGCGGAGAAATCGGAGAGGTAGGCAGCAAGAATTCTACAGCCGAAGAGCTGCACGCTTTTATGCAGGGATACCGCGAGAGATTACGCAAGGGCCGCAGCGGCATTAGTAAGATTAGTGTCCAGACCGGAACCTCGCACGGAGGTGTGGTTTTGCCTGACGGAACTGTGGCGCAGGTAAAATTGGACTTCGAGACTTTAAAGACGTTATCGCAGATTGCCAAGAAAGAATACGGCCTGGCTGGTGCCGTGCAGCATGGAGCTTCCACTTTACCTGCCGAGGCTTTTCATAAGTTTGCCGAATGCGAAACTGCAGAGGTGCATCTGGCAACGGAATTTCAAAATATGATTTACGAAAGTAAGCATTTTCCTCAGGATTTGAAGGCAAGAGTTTATGATTGGTTAAAGATCAATTCCGCTTCCGAGAAAAAAGAGGGGGAGACCGAAGAGCAGTTCTTTTATAAGACGCGTAAAAAAGCATTAGGCCCGTTTAAAAAAGAGATTATGGGCCTTGTGCAAGAGACCAGGGATGCCATTGCCAAAGAGATTGAAGAGAAATTTGATTTTCTTTTTAAACAATTAAATACGGTAAATAATAAAGAATTAGTAGATAAATATGTACCCTTAAAGCGGGTAATTTTGCGTAAACGCGAAGAGAAAGAAGCCGTGGCGCATGATACAGAAGGAGCAGATTAATTTTAAAGAGAGGTAAAATATGCGTTCAGATAAAATTAAGAAAGGATTAGAACGAGTCCCTCACCGCGCACTGTTACATGCCACAGGTTTAAGCCGCAGAGATCTGGATCGGCCATTTATCGGGGTGGCTACCTCTTTCACGGATTTAATCCCCGGGCATACGGGTATGCGGGATTTAGAACGTTTCATTGAGCGCGGCATTTGTTACGGCGGTGGCGTGCCGTTTCTCTTTGGCGTGCCGGGAATCTGCGATGGCATTGCCATGGGCCACTTGGGGATGTGTTATCCATTGGCTTTAAGGGAAATCGTGGCGGATACAATTGAAACTGTCTGTAATGCCCATCAGTTAGACGGAATTGTCTGCTTGACTAATTGCGATAAAATCACTCCCGGAATGTTGATGGGGCTGGCGCGTTTGAATATTCCGGCAATTGTGGTTACTGCGGGGCCCATGCTTTCCGGTCGTTTGCGTCAGAGAAAACTTGCTTTTGTGCATGATACCTATGAGGCATTGGCACGCGCGAAAAAAGGCGAAATTTCCAAAGAAGAATTAGCCTGTTTAGAAATGGAGGCCTGTCCGGGAGCGGGTTCCTGTCAAGGACTGTATACGGCCAATACCATGGCTTGTCTTACTGAAACCTTAGGCATGTCTTTGCCGGGTTGCGCAACGGCACTTGCGGTTTCTGCGAAAAAGCGAAGGATTTCCCAGGCCAGCGGCGAGCGGATTATGGAATTAGTGAAAAAGAATATTACTCCTTTAAAGATTATTAACAATGATTCTTTACATAACGCCATCGTCGTGGATATGGCTTTGGGCGGCTCAAGTAATACGGTTTTGCACCTGATGGCGATTGCCCATGAAGCGGGAATAAAATTAGACCTTAAGACATTTGACCGGATAAGCAGGCAGACACCACATATCACAAATCTGGAGCCAGCCGGCCCGTATTTTATGGAAGACTTAGAATATGCCGGAGGCATTCCCGCTGTGCTTAAGCGATTAAAGGGTAAATTGAATAATGCCTTGACCTTAAGCGGACAGAGAATATTTGATATTGCCAATAGAGCAGAGATTTTCGATGAGGAAGTAATCCGGCCGTTTAGCCGCGCCTATCACAAACAAGGCGGGATTGCGGTTTTGTTCGGGAACCTTGCTCCCAATGGAAGTGTAGTTAAACAATCAGCGGTGAGCTCTAAGATGATGAGATTTACCGGCCGCGCCAAGGTTTTTAACCGCGAAGAAGAAGCGATGAGCGCGATTTTAAATCGTAAAATAAAAAAGGGCGAAGTTATTGTCATTCGCTACGAAGGTCCTTCCGGCGGTCCGGGGATGCGTGAGATGTTGGCACCTACTTCGGCAATCGTGGGTATGGGTTTAGCCGAGTCTGTTGCCTTAATTACCGACGGAAGGTTTTCCGGCGGCACTAAAGGACCGTGTATCGGACACATTTCACCGGAGGCGTCTTCGGGTGGCCCGATTGCGATTTTAAAAGACGGCGATATGATCACGATAGATATTACGAAGAAAAAAATCGAAGTGAAATTAACGCCGATGGAAATCGCAAAAAGATTTGAGTCTTGGAAGCCGGTTGCGCCAAAGATTAAGACCGGTTATCTTTCCAGATATTCTAGATTAGTCAGCTCTGCGGATAGGGGTGCTATATTAAGATGAAAATGAACGGTGCGCAGATTTTAATTGAATGTTTAAAACGCGAAGGTGTCGAAGTAATGTTCGGCTACCCCGGCGGGCAGGTGCTGCCAATTTTTGATAAACTCTACGACGCAAACCTTAAGTTTATCCTTGTGCGTCATGAGCAGGGCGCAGCGCATGCTGCTGACGGATATTCACGCGCCACGGGTAAAGTCGGAGTTTGCATCGCTACTTCTGGCCCGGGTGCCACGAATTTGACCACTGGCATTGCCAATGCTTATATGGATTCTATTCCTATGATTGCGATTACTGGCCAGGTGAAAACATTTTTAATCGGCAATGATGCCTTTCAGGAGGCAGATGTTACCGGTGTCACGCGCCCCATCACCAAACATAACTATTTGGTGAAGGATGCCAGGGATCTCGCGAGAATTATCCGTGAAGCTTTCTATATTACTTCAACTGGTAGGCCCGGTCCGGTTTTAATCGATATTCCTTCTGATGTCCAGTTACAAGAGGTAGAATTTATTTGGCCGCAAGAGGTTAAAATCCGCGGTTACAATCCTACTTGTTTCGGCCATCCAGGCCAGATTAAGAAAGCCGCCAAGTTGATTACCCAGGCCAAAAAACCGATTATTTATTCCGGCGGCGGAATCATTAGTTCTGCAGCGCATCATGAGTTAAAAGAATTAGCCGAGAAGATTCAGGCACCGGTGGCAATGACGCTGATGGGCCTCGGTGGCTTTCCGGGAACGCACGGGCTTGCTTTAGGAATGTTAGGCATGCACGGCACCGCCTTTGCCAATCATGCGATCATGGAGGCGGATTTAATCATTGCCGTGGGTGCGCGTTTTGATGACCGGGTTACCGGCAGGCTCGATGCCTTTGCGCCAAACGCCAAAATAATTCATATTGATATTGACCCGACTTCGATTAGTAAAAATGTAAAAGTGGATGTTCCGATAGTCGGGGATGCGAAGAATATATTAGGGCAGTTATTAGAAGAGATAGAAAAAGTTCCGGATGTGGGTGACTGGTTAAAGACAATTGAAGGCTGGAAGAGGAAGCATCCTTTAACCTATAAAGATGGGGGGAAGATTAAACCCCAGTATGTTATCGAGCAGCTTTACGAAGCTACAAAGGCAGATGCGATTATTACTACTGAAGTCGGCCAGAATCAGATGTGGGCATGCCAGTGGTATAAATATGACCATCCGCGCACCTTTCTTTCCTCCGGCGGCTTAGGGACAATGGGTTTTGGTTTTCCCGCTGCCATGGGTGCCAAGGTAGGGTGTCCCCAAAAACAAGTTATTGATATTGCCGGAGATGGTTCCATTCAGATGAATATTCAGGAGCTAGCTACCTGTGTGTGCAACAAAATTAATGTGAAGGTGGCGATATTAAATAACGGATATTTAGGAATGGTGCGGCAATGGCAGGAATTATTTTATAAGAAGCGCTATTCCCATACCCGTCTTTATAATCCGGATTTTGTGAAATTAGCGGAAAGTTACGGTGCGCTAGGTTTACGCGCGACAAAAAAAGAAGAGGTCCGCCCGGCCATTGAAAAAGCGCTCACTACAGAAAACGTAGTGTTTATTGATTTTCACGTTGAGCCGGAAGAAAATGTCTATCCGATGGTGCCGGCAGGGGAGGCAATCAATCGGATGATCGACGGATTAGCATAATGAGACATACTATCTCTGTTTTAGTGGAAAATAAATTCGGTGTTTTGGCACGCATCGCCGGTCTATTTAGTGCGCGCGGATATAATATTGCTTCTTTAGCGGTGAGCGAGACCATGGACCCAGCCACATCCTATATGACCATTGTCGTTGAGGCTAAAGACGAAAATATATTAGAGCAGATAAAAAAACAACTCAATAGGCTTATCGATGTTATCAGCGTGACTGATTTTACAAAAAAAGAACACGTGGACAGGGAACTTATTTTAGTTAAGGTTAACTATTCACCGCGGGAAAAAAATAAATTGGAAAATATCCTCAATAAATATATCGCAAAGATAATTCAGCATAAAGGCGATACGGCGATTATTGAAATGGTGGGCGAACAGGAGCAGATTAAACAATTACTCGAAGCATTAAATCAATTTGGGATTAAAGAATTAATTAAAACTGGTAGAATTGCGATGGCGTCACAGTAAGTGAGGGCATAAGTTATGTAGTCATTGAAAGCATCGCAGGTTTGTTTCAAAAGAGAGGCTGCGATGTCAATTCGCACTTGTAACTTACTCACACTCCTCTGCCTTCGGCAGGGGGTTCGTAAGTTATGTGCTCATTGAGGAGGAAAAAAATGGCAAAGATTTATTACGACAATGATGCGGATTTAAATTTATTAAAAGATAAGACAATTGCCATCATCGGTTATGGTATTCAGGGCAGGGGCCAGGCATTATGCCTGCGCGATTCGGGATGCCGGGTGGTTATTTCCGAACTGGAAGGCACACCCAATTACGAACAGGCAAAGAAAGACGGTTTTAATCCGGTTTCAGCTCAAGAGGCAGCTTTAGCCGCGGATATTATTCAGATTTTAACCCAGGACCATGTTCAGGCCAAGGTATATCAGGAGGCAATCAAGCCAAATTTAAAGAAGGGTAAAGCACTTTGTTTTTCTCACGGTTTTAATATCCATTTTAAACAAATCAAGCCCCCCAAAAAAATCGATGTCTTTATGATTGCACCCAAAGGCCCGGGTGCGTTAGTAAGGAAGATGTACGAAGAGGGCAAGGGTGTACCTTCTTTAGTGGCAGTATTTCAGGATGCCAGTGGTGATGCTTTAAAACTCGCTTTAGCCTATGCCAAAGCACTGGGCGCAACTAAGGCAGGGGTGATTGAGACCACATTTAAAGAAGAAACCGAAACCGACCTTTTTGGCGAACAGACGGTGCTTTGCGGAGGAGTAACTGAACTGATAAAAGCCGGATTTGATACGTTGGTCGAAGCAGGTTATCAACCGGAGATCGCCTATTTTGAGGTATTGCACGAATTAAAACTGATTACGGATTTGATTCAGGAGACCGGCATCTCTGGTATGCGTCGTCGGGTTTCCAATACCGCTTGTTATGGTGATTTGACGCGCGGTAAAAGAATAATTACTGAGAGAACCCGTAAAGAAATGAAGAAAATTTTAAAAGAAGTACAAAAAGGTAAATTCGCCCGGGAATGGATTAAAGAGAACGAAGCCGGAAGGCCGAATTTTAATCGCTTACTGAAAGAAGGCGATGAGCACCCGATTGAAAAAGTAGGGCAGCAACTACGTGAAATGATGCCGTGGATGAAAAAGTAGTTAAGTTGCACCGGGTGCAAACTTAATCTTGCACCGGGTGCAACTTAATCTTGTAGCAGGTACAATCTTCGAAATAGAACAGGTGCCCGATTAGATTGGCACCAGGTGCTAGGATGGAAAAGATAATCATATTTGATACAACCTTACGCGACGGGGAGCAAGCACCCGGAGCTTCTCTGAATCAAAAAGAAAAATTAGAGATTGCCCAGGCATTGGCTCATTTAGGCGTGGATATCATTGAGGCGGGATTTCCTATTTCTTCAAAGGGAGATTTTGAGGCGGTCGAGGCAGTAGCCAAATCAATTAAGGGTCCGGTTATCTGCGGCTTGGCTCGGGCAATAAAAAAGGATATTGACGCTGCTTATCAGGCGATAAAGCTTTCCAAAAATCCCCGCATTCACGTATTTTTAGCTACCTCCAAGATACATATGAGATATAAATTAAAGAAGGCAGAGGATGAGATATTGCGCTTGGCAGTTGAATCGGTAAGCTATGCTAAGAAATATTGTTTGGATATAGAATTTTCTCCTGAAGATGCCACGCGTAGTGAAAGAGAATTTTTGTTTAGAGTTGTAGAAGCGGTGATTAACGAAGGCGCAACTACGGTTAACATACCTGATACGGTGGGTTATGCTGAGCCGCAGGAATATGGCAGTCTGATCAATGCAATTAAAGCCAATGTGCCCAATATTAATAAAGCAATAATCTCAGTTCATTGCCATAATGACCTGGGCCTGGCAGTAGCAAATTCGCTCGAGGCAGTAAAAAATGGCGCGCGGCAGGTTGAGTGTACGATTAACGGTATTGGCGAACGCGCGGGGAACGCTTCTATGGAAGAGATTGTCATGGCAATTAAAACCCGCAGAGACATATTTACCGATCTAGAAACACAAATTCATACCGAGCAAATTTATAAGATTTCCCGCCTGGTAAGTAAATTAACCGGTTTTCTGGTTGCTCCCAATAAAGCGATTGTCGGCGGCAATGCCTTCCGGCACGAAGCGGGAATCCACCAGGACGGTGTTCTAAAGGAGCGCTCTACCTATGAGATTATTAAGCCCGAAGACGTTGGTTTTACCGGTACCGGCATTGTTTTAGGGAAGCATTCCGGCCGGCATGCCCTGAGTGAAAGATTAAAAGAACTGGGGTTGCGCCTTAACGAGGAACAACTCAATAAGGTAAATGCCCGTTTTAAAGCATTGGCGGACAAAAAGAAAAATATTTTTGACGACGATTTAATCTCCATAGTAGAGGACGAAACCACCGCCTTTAAGCCGGTCTGGAAGCTGGATGGCTTTGAGATAAATTCCGGCAGTAAGATCACGCCCACTGCCAGAGTCGACCTTAAGCATAAAAATAAAATTATTTCCAAAACCTCTTCCGGGGACGGGCCGGTAGATGCCTGTTTTAAGGCCATTGACAAGGTTACCGGTGTTAAAGGAGAACTACAGGATTACCGTATTGAGGCCGTCACCAAGGGCAAAGATGCGCTGGGCGAAGTGAGTTTAAAATTAAAAGCCAAAAACAAAGTTGTCTCTGCACGCGGCTCCAGCACGGATATCATTGAGGCATCAGTCAGGGCATACATTAATGCCCTGAATAAAATAGAAGGCCTATAAAATCCATCCTTAATGGATAAAGAATCCACCCCTAAAATCTACGGAGTTTTGGGTTTCCCTGCCAAACACAGCCTTTCTCCTGCAATGCACAATGCGGCGTTCAGGGCCCTGCATATCAATGCCGAATATCAAATATTTGAAGTAAAACCAGAAGGGCTTAACGATTTTTTACAGTCTCTTTCAGAAAAAGATATTTATGGCTTCAATATTACTGTTCCTTACAAAGAAAAAATCTTAGGCTCGGTGACCCTTGATGCGGAATCATTTTATCTCAGGCAGATTGGGGCGATAAACACAATAGTCAGAGAGGAGAATATTTTAAGGGGCTTTAATACGGATATACCCGGTTTTGCCAGGCACCTTAAAGAAAATTTCGACCCTTCTCATAAGCGCGTCGCCATATTAGGTGCGGGAGGCGCGGGAAAGGCAGTGGCCTATGTTCTAGCCAGTTATGCGGCAGCTGAGATTGCGATTTTTGATATCGATAGAGTGAAAGCAAATAATCTGGCGCAGATGATTAAGGGTTTATTTCCCAATCTCCCCATCTTAATTGCAAATAATCTTGACGAGTTAAAAATCAAAGAAAAGGACTTACTCGTCAACGCAACACCCGTGGGATTAAAGGCAGCTGATCCTTGCCTGCTGAAAGAGGAGATGTTGCATAAGCATCTCTTTGTTTACGACCTGGTCTATAATCCTCGAGAGACGAAGCTGCTGGCCTTAGCAAAAAAAGTGGGAGCCAAGACCGCCAACGGTTCAGGTATGCTTCTTTATCAGGGAATGCTTTCTTTTGAAAAGTGGACGGGTAAAGTTGCTCCCGAAACAATTATGCGCAACGCCCTAGAGAAAGAACTGGAAGGATGCAATACTTTATGATTAAAATATTATTTTTTATCCTCGGTTCTATAGTGGGCAGTTTCCTGAATGTCTGTATCTACCGGATGCCGCTCGCCCAGTCCATCATCAGGCCGCGTTCTTTTTGTTCCCACTGTAAAAAAACTATTCTCTGGTATGACAATATTCCGCTTTTAAGTTACCTGGTTTTAAACGCTAGATGCAGGTTCTGTAAAGGAAAGATACCCTTTCGCTATTTTATCGTGGAATTATTAACCGCAATAATCTTTTTGATATTTTATAACCTCTATGGCCTAAGTTTTAGTTTCTTTTTTTACATTATTTTTATCTGCGGCTTGATTGTTGCCACATTTGTGGATATTCAACACCGCATTATTCCCGATGAGATTTCCGTCGGAGGTATTATTGTCGGATTTTTATTGAGTGCGATTAATGGTATTCACCTACAACCTACAACCTACAAGCTACAGCCCGTGCTCAATTCTTTGCTCGGCATTATCTTAGGCGGCGGGATTATCTATTTAACCGGGGTTATCTTTGACCTGGTTTATTTTAAGTTACTGAAAAAGCCGCCCATACAGGGGGAGACCGAATCCATGGGCGGCGGCGATGTAAAATTGCTAGCGATGATCGGCGCATTTTTAGGTTGGCAGAAGGCATTACTTACTTTTTTCCTCGCTCCTTTTTTCGGCGTAGTTATCGGAATAGTTAACCTGCTGGTAAAAAAAGACCATACCATTCCTTACGGTCCCTTTCTTTCTTTAGCTGCTTTGTCTGCGCTATTCTGGGCAGATAAGATATTCCATTTTCTTTTCTTTGTCAAATGAGCTATAGTTTCTCTCAATCTAAATGGCAGCGCATTGGCCTAAATAAAAGAGCGGGAGCTCTCCTTCCTTTATTTTCTGTTTATTCTAAAGATAGCTTAGGTATGGGAGAATTCGCGGACATCAAGCTGCTTATCGACTGGTGTTCTCTAACCGGCAATTCCATCCTGCAACTCTTACCCTTAAATGAAGTTGGCTCGATTTTCTGTCCCTATGATTCCCTGAGCTCATTTGCTTTAGAACCCAGTTACTTATCTATCTCTTTCATTGAGCACGCCGATATTCAAAGGATAAAAGATAAAATAAAAAAACTAAGGCAATTTTTTCCTTGCGGCAGAGGGCATGTAGATTACGGCATAAAAAAAGAAAAGATTAATTTATTCTGGGATATATTTATCGAAGAAAACCTTGAGGATAATCGGGAATTTAAAGAATTTTCCAGAGAAAATGCATATTGGCTTCCTGATTTTACCTTATATAAAGTACTTAAGGATTATTATGGGGGGAAGGCGTGGTATGAATGGCCACAGCAGTATAAAGATCGTCAACCGCAAGCCTTGGAGGATTTTTCTCAACAACACGAAAAGGAAATTAATTTTGAGATCTGGCTTCAGTGGCAGCTCTATGCACAATTGAAAGATGTCAAGAGATATGCCGTCCGGAAGAATATCCTCATCAAAGGAGACCTGCCCATACTTGTTTCGCGCGACAGTGCGGATGTCTGGGCCCATCCCGAATTTTTTAAACTTGAGTTTGCTGCGGGCGCACCTGCCGATATGTATTGTGCCAAGGGCCAGCGCTGGGGAATGCCTACCTATAACTGGGAAGTAATTGCTGCGGATGGTTATCGATATTTAAAGGAGAAGCTCAAGTTTGCAGAAAATTTTTATGATCTCTTAAGGATTGATCATGTGGTGGGTTTATTCCGCATCTGGAGCATTCCTTACCAGGAACCATTAGAAAATGAGGGATTAAACGGATTTTTTGACCCCAAAGATGAAAAAAAATGGCCGCAGCAGGGTAAAGAGTTACTTTCCGTGCTCTTGGAAAACACAAAGATGCTTATATGCGCCGAA
>Ga0315284_10000575_pt1 | contig 50087 bp, 45 predicted proteins | sample YL17G09_16_MG_FD_203696 | JGI IMG/M metagenome (GOLD analysis project Ga0315284, IMG submission 203696) | Sediment microbial communities from Yellowstone Lake, YNP, Wyoming, USA - YL17G09_16 | ecosystem: Environmental > Aquatic > Freshwater > Lake > Sediment | place: USA: Wyoming | collected...
CACCGGTGAAGGTACCACCAAGGAATACCACGCTGTTGATGACTATGTACATCTTGTTATCGAGCGTGGTTATGCCTGCAGGACATGTCATGGTGATGGACAAGACCAGGCTCGTGAAAGCGACTGTCGCCCCGTTCACATAGTGTATCGTGCCCAGGTTGTCCGAACCCACCACGAGGAAGCCGGTCGATGGGTCGTCAGACCATGACAGCGTAAGCGGTGTCCCAGTGTACAGGGTGAACGTACCGCTTATCTGGTTGCTCAGTATGATGGCAGCGACGCCACCAGCGAACAGACAGATCACGCACATAGCGACTATCGCACGTGTGGACCTCATGTTCGGTCTTCTGATTCTTACCATTGTTCTTGCTCTCCAATACGCATCCCGCGAGAAGTCCTCGCGGGCTATTCCGGCAGGCTGTCGAAGCGGCAACCTAGACCGTTTCCTTGCTCGGCACGACCCACTCTGAACCGTCCCACACTGCGGTCTCGTCGTCAGGCCGCATGAAGAGGAAGGCGAGCGGGCCCTCGCCCACCAGGTGCAGCTTGTCCACCACATCAGAGGCGAACTTGCCTATGATGTCGTCACGTCCGCCCATGGCGTGGACGTGATACACGTTCAGAATGGCTCTTCGTATGTCAGGGTCGACTGATTCCCAGATGCGGTCGCTCAGGTATGTACTCTTTCTCATTCTCTCTCCTTCTCTCATTCATGGCAGAGTACCGTCCGGCTCAAGCACGAGGCCCGCACGTACGACGTAGCGTTGGGACGAGCTGCACTTCGGACAGTAGAGCTGTATCGTCACGCTGTCCTCACTCCTCACGATGCCCACGAGCAGTCTGTCCTGATACTTGTTGGACGTGTCGCCCGTACAGTCACAGATGACCTGCTCATCAGCAACGATCCTGATGGTCACTGCTCTACTCAGCCCCTTGGAGCAGCCCTCGCTGTCTGAGGTCGTTCCGTATGAGTTCCTTCACGTACTCAGCGCGGGAGGAGTATTGACCACTCTTGACGATCTCATCGACAACAGCGATGAGAGCGGCCGGCAACTTGACTGTACTGTACCCCACCATAATCATATATGAATCATGGCTGACTATTAAGACTTGTGCCACACATGAATCACGCATGATAGGCTAAGCTTATGGCCCGTATGACGTGCCTATGAGTCATGCCTGACGAGTACGTGACCGTTAGACTGCCTCTCTCGTTGCGTGAACGGTTCGAGAGGCTGAACAAGCGTCACTTCCTGGGCTATGCGTCCTTTGCCGAGATCGTCAAGGAGTCGTTGAGAAAGCGGCTCGAAGAGATAGAGGCGACATACTCACGTCCGAAGTCCGAATGAGCATGATAATGGATATGTTCGTGATTCGTGGTGTCCTCTGAAGACTGTTTCTCAGATCGTGCGCCATCATGTGCGCGAAAGTACTGAGTTCTTCCTTCTCCTTTCTCAACTGCGCCTCCGACGCCCTGTGTCGTGTGATATCAGTAGCAACAATAAGGACCTCGTTCTCGATCGGACGGGCAAACCGCAGAACTACCCAGAAGTCCTGTCCACCGACATTCAGGGGCTCAGGCATCTCATAGCTAGAACGCGCGCCTGTATCGAAAGTCTCTTTCATGATCTTAATGATCCTTGGTGTGAGTAGCGGAATGCTTTCGGCTCTCGCTCCGATGAACTTCGTCACTTCGCCACCATATTGGTTCATGAGGAACCTGTTCATACTATCCAGTATGATGAACCCCTCAGGAGTTCGTCGCCATATCATCGCTGGTTCCGGAATGGCCTCGAATGTTTCTCTAAAGCGCGTCTCGCTCCGGCGTAGAGCTTCGGCTGCACGCTTTTGATCCGTAACGTCACGAATCTGTGAAACGAAGAACATCGGCCGGCCCTCATCGTTTCTAATCAGTGTGGCTGTTGCTGCCGCCCACACCACATGTCCGTCTTTGTGAATGTAACGTTTCTCTACTTGGACTGACTTCGCTTCTCCTTCAATCATTCTTCTTGAAACCTCGGGTGCGACCAACCGGTCGTCGGGATGCGTGATGTCGTCGAAGTTCATGGACTGGAGCTCGTCTTCAGTATAGCCAAGCATGTCGCACAGGTAACTGTTAATCTGGAGTATCTGTTGATCTGTAGACACCAATGCCATGCCCATTTCGGAGTCTGCGAAAATCTCTTTGAACCATCTCTCTCCTGTGAGCTTCGCTCCCAAATGTTGTTTCACAACTTGCACTATTGCAGCGCCCAGTTCAGAGTACAGAGCCTTGGGAGCGGGCATCTTGGCGACATAGTGGATACCGCTCAGTCCTGAGCTGAAGAGGCTCACTCCCGCCCAGTCCTCTGCGGTGAAGGCAAAGAAGGGCATGAGGCGACCTTGGCTGCGAATCGCCTTAATCAGGTCTAGTCCCGTCCCGCCTTCGAGTCTGAAGTCAGACACGACAGCATCAAAGACATTCTGCCCTAAGTTCGTTTCAGCACTCTTGACTGATGCCACTGTGACCACCTCGAGCCGGTGAGGGGGTTTGTTCAGATGAGTACGTGCGAGTCTGCAGCGCTCTTTGTCAGGGCTGACGAAAAGGATGCGAATTGCCGTTGCGCTCATGTGATCACAGCTCTGTCAGCATCTGTAGCTTGTACTCCACACCGGACTATATGGATGATTCTATAATAAACGCCTAGCGTAGGCTTGGTTTCGTTTCGAGCATGCACGGCGACTTGGTGATACGCTGACCATGTCGAAATACGAGCATTGTTTCGGGAACTGTGAAGCCAAGCTTCATATGTACCCGGTTTACTATGACGCAGCGAGGGCCGCTCTTGGAGGGCCGACTTCAAAGCCGCTGCTTTCTGGTGGTGTACGGATGATGTCCCAGGAACAAGTCGTCGAGAAGATGACGGGCGAGGAGCTTGTGAGTCTGGCACGTGCACTCAAGATCCCCCTGACCGCTCGAACCATTCGAAGGGAGTGGCTTATCGATGACATCAGGAAAGCGATACAGCAGCGTACAACTGAGCCTTATCGACTGCATTCACCTGCAATACGACTCTCTGAAGTCGAGAAGCGCTTTGGGAAGAAGATAGCAGTCAAGAAACTGGAGCTGGTCGTTGAGCCAGGGGAGATTGTGGGGCTCGTCGGACCAAACGGTGCAGGCAAGACAACGACCTTGAGGATGCTCACTGGCATCATCAGCCCGTCGCGAGGCAAGGTGGAGATTGATGGTTACGACATGGCAACGAAATCTCTCAAGGCGAAGCAACGGATAGGCTACATACCGGAGCGGCCGACCTGCTATCCGAGCCTGAGAGTCAGAGAGTATCTGACCTTCACGGCGAGGGTCTATGGCGTTCCTCGTCCAACTGCATTGCTTCGAATGAAGGAGTACGTGGGCCTGTTTCAGCTTGGTCCTCTGCTAAACAGCTACATTGGCACTCTGTCCAAAGGCAATCTTCAGAGAACACTCTTGGCCGGCATCTTCGTCCGGGAGCCGCCTTTCATCCTAGCTCTTGACGAGCCTATCTATGGACTCGATCCGCGCGGTGCGTGGATACTGAAGGGGCTGCTAAAGAAGCTGAAATCAGAGGGCTCCTCCGCCATTATCTCAACGCATACTCTTGAGGTCGCTCAGGGTCTGTGTGACAGGTTTGTCGTCATGAACGAGGGTGAAGTTGTTGGATTAGGCACTCTGGACGAGCTTCTAAAGAATCACCCGGGTGCATCTGCACTTGAGGAGGTCTTCCTTGAGTTGACCGGGGGGATTCCCAAGGAGTAGGTGTCTTCAGATGGCGGGAACTCTGACACTAGTGAGCAATGAAATCCGTATGCTCATCAATCATCTGACTCAGACAGCGAAGACTCCGTCCCTCCTTGTCTTCTACGCCTTCATGATAGCGGGCTCATTCTTTGTCAGCAATGTAGTTGCCATTCTGGCTGATTTCGGCGGTCTGTTTTCAGAATTGTCAGCTTTTCTCACGGAAACTCTCAATCAGTCAGTCATCATGCCAACCGTTGCTCTGCTAAGTGTGGCTTCAGTATTCTCTGGCTATTTCAGCAACGGGCTCACTGCGTCATTGGAACCGTCAGATGAGAGTCTCATCATGCCCGCCCCGCTTCGACCGCATCAGCTATTGATCAGCAGGTACTTCAGGCGGCTGATACACAAATCGGCAATAGCAGTCATTCTCCTGATAGTTCTCTACCCGTTAATGGCAGAGCACACCGAACTCCTGCTACCTATCTCGATGCTGATCGCTTCAGCAATCGTGTTCTTCGAGTTCAATCACCTACTCGGAGGGGTCATGTCTGAACTGAGAAACAGATTGGATCACATGACTACTAGTCGCATGAGGCACTTGGTGCTTCCCTTGGTTGGGGCGGCCGTTTATCTGCCAACACTGCCGATTTGGCCTCTTGAGCCCTCACTGATCTTATTTGTACCATCGAATGCTTTCTGCGACGTATTCCTTCGATTCGCCGGTTATTCAGTGATAGTGCCAATGGACATAGCCCTAGCTTTCGTCTTTGTCGGCTACTTGATCGTCCTACTGCTCCTTGCAAATCTATGCTCTGTGGATTTCTATGAAGCCTTTGCCGCTGCTAGCGTGGGAGAAATGCATGAAAACAGGTTTAGTCGTTTGATAAGGGGGCAAGTTGACTTCTCAGAGTCTCGATTTAACGATCCGATAATGTGGGTTGTAGTGAAGGATTTCTGGACACGCATGCGCTCGCCTCTACAATTCTGGAAGTACGTATACTTCGCAATCGGCGTTGCCACTGCAGTATGGCTAAACATTGTTCAGCCAACTTGGCTGCCGCCACTCGTGATACCTCCTGACCTAAGTCTCTCTGCTGTTCCTGCCTTTCTCCTCATGCTGGTTCTCGTGTGCCAGATGTCTGCCATGACTTCTCTGCTATCATTCTTTGATGAGAAAGACAACATCTACTTGCTGAAAGCCAGCCCCTTCAGAAGGGTAGACTTGGTGCTTGCCAAGTATGTGGGCAGCCTTGCCGAGGGCGCCATGGCCTTACTGCCAATACTCGGATTGATGATCTACTTCTTTGCTGTCAAGGGTTCGATGATGTTAGCGACGCTGGCTGCGCCGCTGCTAATGGTGTTCTGTGCGACAGGAGTCATGGTTGGAGCTTACGTGCCCGTTCTGACGAATGATCCGCGCAACGCTCCTATTCCGTTGGTATTCTCTTTTCCTGCCATCAACCTGTTCTTTGGTGGAATCATCATCGTCTTGGTGATTGCGCTCTCCACACAGGTTTTGATTGTCATTGTGCTCCCAAGCATTGTGATGTTGATGGTGACGTCGCTCCTGGCAATCTCAGTCGCGGCCCTCAAGTCCTTCAAGTAGTGCTGGGACAGCCACCGGGTATGACGGTCACCTCTTAGCTGTGAGCTTCAGAGCATTCGTTATTACCACGAGACTAAGCCCCATATCACCAACAGCGATTGCGAACCACAAGCTGACCAGTCCAAAGACAGCGAGGAATCCAATCAGCAGTTTGACCAGAATCGATGTGGCGACATTCTGACGGACGACCCTCATGGTTCTTCTCGCCTGATCGATTAGCGTAGGCAGCCTACTCAAGTCATCCCCCATGAGGGCTACATCTGCAGTTTCTATGGCGACGTCACTGCCAATCGCCCCCATTGCCACGCCCACATCTGACACGGCCATGGCTGGAGCATCGTTCACTCCATCGCCTACCATGACCACTACCCCCCTGGTTTTGAGCTCCTCGACGAGTTCGACCTTTTCTTGAGGCATCAGTCCTGAATGGTATTCATCCACTTCGACTTCAGTGGCAACAGTTTTGGCCGCCGACTCGTTGTCCCCCGTTAGCATCACAGTCTTGATTCCTCTCTGTCTGAAAGCGGCGACCATATCATGTGCTTCAGGACGGACCACATCACCCAAGATTAGGGTTCCAATGTGTTTCTGTTCCTCAGCTACGTAGACGGACGTGCCTTCTCCGCAGCGATGGTCACTCTCTGTTTCAGCAATCACATGCTGCTGCTCCAAGAGCTTCTTACTCCCGACCCAGTACGTCTTCCCCTGCAGCTCGCCTCTGATGCCAAGTCCGGCAATCGTTGAGAACCGAAGAGCAGGAGTTTCAACAATTCCTTCGGCCTCAGCTGCTTCAACAAGCGCATATGCAATAGGATGTCCAGACATTCGCTCCAGAGACACAGCCGCTTTCAACACATCACGTCGAGTCGACCCGTTGTGCAGACATATCTCCGTCACGGCCAGCTTACCTCTCGTGAGAGTACCAGTCTTGTCAAGAGCCACTGTCTTCGTCTTGCTGATCTTTTCGATGTATTCCGAGCCTTTGACGAGTATTCCGCTTCTTGCAGAGCCTGCCATAGAAGAAACCATACTGACTGGGACAGATATTGCGAGAGCGCACGGACATGACGTGACAAGCAGAGTCAGGCCCCTATACACCGAGTCTGTCAATGGTAGGCCGATCAAGAACGAGCCTGCAACCAAAAGGACTGACAGCAGGACCATGACTGGGGTGTAGACATGCGAGAACCTGGAAACGAACCTTTCGCTGGGAGCGCGTTTCCTTTTGGCTTCGTCAATGAGCTTGACGATTCTTGAGAGAACAGTGTCACTCGACGCCTTAGTCACCTGAGCTCTGAGGTGCCCTTCTTGGTTTACCGTCCCCGAGAACACGGAATCACCCACTGACTTGGGGACAGGTAAGGATTCACCTGTGATTGGGGCTTGATCAACCGTCGAAGAACCTTCGATGACTACGCCGTCAAGACCGATCATGTCTCCGGGCCGGATGACGAGTGTGGTCCCAACGGAAACCGAGGAAGGCGGCACCTGGACCTCAGACTGTCCGTCTACAACTGTTACTGTCGGAGGCTGTAGTTCAACCAGTCGCCCTATCTCTGTTCTGACTCGTTCGTCAGCTTTTTCCTCAAGAAGCTCTGCGACGAAGAAGAGCAGCATGACTGCGGATCCTTCGGCTGCTTCTCCTATTAGCACAGCTCCAAAAGCAGCGACTGTCATCAGGAAGTTCATGTCTAGGTGAAGGTCTGCTGCTCCTCTCAGACCTCTTGGAATCACCCAACGACCTGACAGCATAGTGGACGAGAAGAACACCCCCCATGACCAGAACTGCCAAAGATGCTGAGTTTCCATCAACAGGCCGAGTGCCATTAGCGCAGCTGAAATGCCTGCAATCGCAAACCTGCCGCCTAGAGAAATGCCTGGTTTCCTTTCTTCCTCTCTCGCACAATGCTCGCAGGCTATGTTAGACTCCGCTGACATGATTTCTCGCCCTCATCAAGACATCCATAAGGCAGTCATCAGAAATCATGTGATACACATGCTGTCCCTTCTGTTGGTGTGCCACGAACCCCATGCTTTCAAGTATGCCAAGATGATGGCTAACGCTTGTCATCGATAGCCCCAAATGCTCTGAAATCTCAGAAACACACATTTCCTTGCCGAGAGCGAGTGCTTCTATTACCCGCAACCGCGATTCGTCTGATAATACCTTGAACAGGCGGGCGACAGCAGTGAGTACTGGGGCCTCCATGGACGAGGTCTTGCCCGGCCGACTGTGTTTCGTGGTGACGACAACCCTCTGTGTCCTTACTTGAACTGTTGAACAAACGTTCAAATGATGTCGCGTTTTAGGATATATGAATATGCTGATACTGGCCTCCTACAGTCCATCTCACCAAAGAGAAAACAACTTCAGCGAAGGCTCAATGTCATGAACTTGGGCGCGGCTGGCGACCCATGGCGGATTGCACCCACAACTCTTCCGCTTGGTTCCAACGAGCAATGATTATACGCTAACTAAGGTCAGGAACCCTAGGCAGTGAGCTTCTCACGCCAGTGCGCAGATATCAGGGGCCATGCCGAGCCACAGATGTCATCCGGGTCGGCCGCATAGCTGTCATGCAATTGTACGAGGATTCGAGCTTGCCAGTCCGTAACACACCCTCATCAGCAGATTCGCAAGAGAGTCGGTACTATGACATTATTCACATGGCCAACGATGGGATTGCAGTAGTGCAAGACAGCAGAATAGTCATGATCAACCCCGCCTTTGCAAAGATGCTCGAATATGACGAGTCCGATCTCGTCGGGGCCGCCTTTGAGTCTGTTCTGGACCCAGTCGCCATACACCTCTACAAGGAGAAACAAGAGAAGTTCGCCTTTGGACAGCAGAAACGGACCAGCTTCCGAACCCGCTTCCTGACCAAGAAACACGCTCCTCTCAACGTCGAAGTCAGTACTGCGGACTTCATCTTCGACGGTAGACCCGCCATTGTCGTTGTCGCGAGGAACATAGACCAACAGCTCGAACTAGAGGCGGCAGTGGAGCAGTCTGAGATCCGGTACAAGAAGCTGTACGAGTCATCGCCAATTGCATACTTCACTTTGAGCCCTCGTGGCATCATCCAAGGAGTGAACAGCGCTGCTGAGAGACTCCTCGGCTATCCTGAGAAGGAGCTGGTACATCGAGGCATCACTTCATTTCTGCCGAGCGACCCAACCGACGCAGACACCGCAAGGCAGCTCATATCAGAGGTGCTGGAAGGTCACGATGTTAAGGACAGGGAAATGAGGCTACGCAACGCAGACGGAGAAAGCGTTTGGATAAGCATCAGCTCCAGTGTGCTGCCTGAGGATGACAAGTCCGCCACAATTGCTCTCATGGCCATCGATATCAGTCACAGGAAGGAGGCCGAGGAGCACGAAAGCATCGAGAGGGAGCGGGCGAATCTCTATCTTGAGGTCATGACCCATGATCTGAACAACTGCAACCAGACCCTCTTCTTCACCCTGGGACTCATCGACGCGTCGCCAGACTTTCCGGATGAACTCAGGCCTCTTGTGACACAGAGTACTTGGAATGTAAAACGCGCTGCTAGGATGGTAGCGAACCTCCGATTGCTGATGGCCGTGCATGAGAACCCCCCTACCAAGGAGAAGACTGAGCCCTTCGGTTCTTTGGAGAGAGCAATCAGTGCGGTCCAACAGGACTTCCCGTGGAAACAGATAACTGTTCATAGTGACCTGAAGCATGATGAGTTCTACGTTGCGGCACATGCCTACTTCGACCTCGTTTTCTTCAACATCATTCACAATTCCGCGATGCACGATGAGAGGAATGACATAGAGGTCGAAGTACACTGTCAAGAAACTGACGATGGTGATGGCGTAAGATTCGAAGTTTCGGACAGAGGCCCGGGTATCCCTGACTCTCTGAAGGAATTCATCTTCAAGCGCACCGGGAGTCCAACCACTCAGATGGTGGGTCGGGGGCTCGGTCTCACGGTCGTTGACGCCATTACGAAACAGCTCGGCGGAAGGGTCTGGGCGGAAGACCGCGTGAAAGGCAGACCCTCGGAAGGAGCTCGGTTCGTTGTGGAAGTCCCGTCTTGGATAGAACCCATGGACCTGCCCTGCGGCAAGAACACATGTATAACGTTCTACAAGTCCAATCACTGTCTCTTCTGTGAACCAGCTTTCGAGATACTGATGGAGCTGGTTCAGGAGTTCGGCCTTCCATCTCGGAGCGTTGAGGTTGTCAACGTTGATGACCCCTCCGCACAGATAACTGAGAATGATGTACCGGTCGTCCCTCTAATCAGGCTCTGTCGGGATCACCAAGTTTCGGGTTTCGTTTCCGATGACCAGCTGAGATCAGCTCTCATGGGGCTCATGGTGAAGCCATGCTATCCCTACAATCGCTGATGAATCACGTGGCTGCACATTGGATGTAGTGAGAAAAACGAGTAGGACTGGAACCCGTTCAGATTCCAGCCCATGCAGAAACCAAAGGACGAGTTCCTGCTGACCTATTGGTCTGATACTAGAAGAACATCACTTTGTCGTGCTTTAGCACGTCATTGATCATGGCGGCGGCACCGGCAATCTCAATCCTCTTGTCCCTGAAGTCCTTCTCCTTTAGGCCCCTAAAGGTGGCTGAGTTGGAGCAGACTTCAATCTTTCCACCTGCATTCAGGAACGAATCTATGAGCTCGGGCAGTGGCGGAAAGCCTGGTGCCTTTATTTTCTCAGCAATCCCCTTCTTCATCAGATAGACGGCGTCCATCATGAGAAAGATCTTAGCCTCGACGTCCTGAGCCTGTGCAGTTGTTGCAGTGACGAATGGTCCGTAGCAACGCTCTGCGGCTTCAGGTCCCCATTGCCCAACGATGTAGATACTTGCCATTTTTGGTCACCTCATGCTTAGATCACTGCGATTTCAGTGTAGTATAGGACCAGGCCTAAAGTGAAGAACAGAGTAACAAGCAGGTTTGTAATGTGGGCACTGTGAATAGGCCCGCCCTGCATGGTCTTGAGGAGGATTGGCAGCACTTGGCCAAACTCCATCAACGTAGCCAGAAGGATTAACACTAGCTCGACCAGGAGCAGAATGTGTAGCAGATCGAACATTGCTGGCACCGCCGGCGGCAAGAAGAGCCCTACGACGAGAGCACCCAGCCCCACGAACATGGCCAGCATCAATGTCATAACCTGCATCATCAGATACATACCCATTCGCCTTGCCAGCATGAATGCAGAGAACATGGTACTCATGCCAAGGCCGAAAAGAACGAACAGAATCAACTGTAACAAAGCCACAATCGGTCACCTGTCAATAGAAAACAAAGTAGACTCCGCAAATAAGTATGTCGAAATGATGGGGAGCGTTTGTGGCGAGAACCTATGGTAATGCATAAAACCTAGCAGTCCCGACCCGGAGTGAGGAACCTAAGATGACTGATCCTGTTGTGGTCAAGACATTGGACGCTAGTGGGATGAGATGCCCCATGCCTGTCCTTGAGATGAAGAAGCTAGTGAGTCAGATTAAGGTCGGAGAGGTGATCAAGGTCATCGCGACAGACGTCGGGACCAAGAAGGACTTCCCAGCCTGGGCCGAGCGCACCGGCAATCAGATTCTTGAGATGAAGGAAGACGGAACCAAGATCGTCTGGCTTGTCAAGCGTCTGAAGTGAGCAAGTGGATAAGAGGCCAAACGCGCCGAGTTTGCAGATTCGGTCAAGCAGGGCGTTTCCGTGAGAAACAGCGGACTACTTTCTGCCAAGAAACCTCTGCCTATGAATCACGTCGTTTAGCTTCATCCATGATGTGGAAGCTTGAAACACAACAAAGCCAGATGGAACTACTGTCACTAGGAACAAGCCCCACGGGTCACTGCCTGCGAGGCGAATCAGGATCATCGGCACTAATCCGGCTACGGAGGCGAGGAGGGGAATCGCTGAGGCCACGATCAGGAACATTGCGCTCGACTTGCCGGGCTTCTTGAGGTCAATGGCGTCAGCCACTACGCGAAGCACAATCCCAACTCCTAGCAACAGCATCAGTGTTGTCCAAAGATCTCTAAGGCTGTCCATCCACATATAGGAGGACATGAGGCCATAACCCACATTCAGAAGAAGGAATACGAAGAATGCGGCGTCGAGTAGGCTCTCGAAGCGGCTACGTTGCCCGAACACGCCATGTCCCTCTCCTGAGAACACAATGAACCTCCTGCCTGTGAAATATGCCCAGAATGCTATGGCCTCAACGATGGCAAGTAGCACGGTGAAGAGAGCTATGTCGGCAATGAAGAGGCTCTGCATGGAGTAGTCATTGGCTGCCACTGTGATAATCACAAGTGAACTCAACCAGATGAGCACTGCCCATAGAAGGCCGTGCGCTATTGCTTTCCTGAATCTCATGCGGAAGTCACGCTCCGACAGACGTGCCTCAGGCGCATCTTGGCCTCCGCCTGCCTGAATGGACTGACCGGGTTCGTGCCGTTGTGGTTCGGCTGAAAGCGACGCGGTTGACACCTGTTCATCTCTAGCTTGCTTCGCTATTTGAGCCGCCATGATTAGCTTTTGTCGGGAAGTGGCCATCTGAAAGGCTGGTAGGAGCATGGGCGATCCTACAACAGCGAAGAGCACATACCCTGACCAGTAGCTATAGCCGGCAGTAATCGAAACAAGGCCAATCACGATGCCAAATCCAGCCAGAAGGCATCTCCCAGACCCAACCATCAAGCGCAATGACAACCTCTCTTGTGACGCGGAGAGGTTTGCCATATCAGCCGCCACCCTCAGTATGAGCCCCGGCATAAGCAAGGAGAGTGAACACAATAGGAGCAGTGACCGCACGCTCGAGTCAGGAGTGCCGTCCACGAGAAACATCGCCGGGAATACGACATAGAACAGGAACGCGATGACAGCCGCACTTGCGGCACAGTCGAGGAATGCTTCCCCCCGAGTCCTACGACCGATCACTCTTCTCCAGCCTCTGAATCTGACAAGACAGTAGCGTACCGCGAAATACGGCGACCATACCGCGGCGACGGGCAGCGTAACCAGTGCTGCGAATGAGAGCAGAAAGGAGAATATGTATGTGACTCCAACGCCCTGCAGACTGTGACCAAGAATGGCGGCCACATTTGCTGTACATAGGGGAATAATGAAGACAGCGACCCAAAGCCAGACGGCCAGATGTACAGTGCACGCAGCCCAAGCCTGCTTAACATATTTGGCGATATGAGCAGCCTCGACCTCACGAGCCCGCTTCGATGCTTCCTCAAGCATCTTTCGCGCTGGTACTTGCACATGCCACCACAGATCCTGCCCACGCACTACCAGAACGAACAGAAGATACGCACTCATTGGTACGGCATAGAAACCAAACACTATGTTGCCTGGTACATACAGTAGATAGACCGAGGTGTAGGCCATTGTGAATGTCAGATTCAGCATGATTAGGGTCAAGACGTTCACGGCGAACTCGTGTCTAGCATAGAGGGCCGTGTCTTCACTGGCCGCCCGTTTTAACCCATACCAGAATCTCAACAAGAGAAGAAGAACCAGCGGGGATCCCATGAATAGACTGAGCAATGGATTGTATGAATGCACGAGCCCAACTGCAAGACCTGCTGCGCCAGTTATGGATGCTGCCGCATCCACCAAAGTGATTGACTCAGACGGCTCATAGAAGATCCTAGAGGGGAGAGTCAGAAACTTCTGAAACGCAGACAATTCCTGATATGTACTGTCATATGGGATTCCACCAGACAACAAGGGCTCTCTGAACACTATCAGAAACACGCCCACGGCGGCCGAGATCTGAACCAACACGAGGACAGGAATTGGACCAATCAGCGACGACTGGACCAAAAGGAAACAGGGCACCCAACTCATGATGTCCCAGAAAACGGTGAGCGACATCGCTCTAGCCACTGCTTCGCGATGGGCCTGACTGCGTTTGTGGGCACCCTGTGCAGTAACCCTTACGCTCTCTGCCTGCTGCTGCTGAGTTTGTCTGGACTGCGATTGCGTTGTTTCAGACAACTGCGGCTGCTTTGTAACAAGAAGTTCGCGTTTCGCGACGTAGCGGGGCCGCGGAGTTCCGATGACCAGCGAGTATAGTAGGTAAGGTCCATAGACAAATGCAGGCAGAACGAATGCGCCTACGGGCATGGGCGTGGGTGTGAGAGATGTATAGAACCGTCCAGTCTGGAAAATCAGATTGCAGAGAATAAGTGTGAGGAGATTAGCCACGAATTCCTCTACAATGATGCTGCTAGAATGTGCTGCTCTGATTCTCTTTCTCGAGACAACCATCCTCCAGATTGTAGAGAGAGAGGTTGCGATTAGAAACACAAATAGAACAGCGTCAGCGGTCCCCGCGGCCGAAATCCCTAGCGTAATGGCAATGCAGCCGCTAATGGCAATGTCGGCATTCAGCAAGAGTCTCGCATGCCGATCACTGACGAGATCAGATACTCTAGGTAGGTCGATGAGAACACGGAACCTCCAATTCTCTGTTGGAGCATGGCGGAATCCAGTCCTTTTTGAAAGGAAAGCTAAGACTAGGAGGAACAGGGTTACGGGCACAGCTTGGAATATGAAGCCGAAGAACTCCTGCATTGGACCAAAGAGTACAATGGTCGCAGACCAAGCAATACCTGCCCACAGAAAAGCAAGAAACATGGAGCCAATGAAAGCAGACTGCAGTCGCTGAGGATATCCCGGGACGGTTTCTCGTGGCTCGGGCTCTTTGACTTCCAGTCGGACGGCGGGCTGCGGCAGACTACTGACAGTCTCAGTAACTGAAACTTGGCCGGGCTCAAATGGTGGCGATTCATCCGTCAGGACACTAGTCTTAGTTGGCGGCGCCTCAGCTCTGGCCATCATCATAGAGGACGCATACTCGCTTGCCACTTCAGAGGGTGCTCCGAATCTGGCCACAGCCCTTTTGGCTGATCGGATAGTGAGTCTACCCTGTCCCAGTTCCTGTGCCGTGTCGATTATGTATGATCGCATCTCATTGATTACTTCATCAGCGATCGTTTCCGGAAGATGGCTTCTAACCAGTCCCAGATAGTTATCAATCACTCCCAATGCTTCGTCGCTCATATTAGGGCTGCCTCCTTCAACAGCCGAACCAACTGGTCGTTCAGTCCTTGCCAGGATTCCACCATCCTACGCAGGACCATTCGCCCTTCGCGAGTCACATAGTATAGTCGTCGTTTCTTACCACCCGACTCCACCCACTTGCCCTCGAGCATCCCTCTCTGTTCGAGTCTCTTGAGAAGAGGGTATGTCGTACTTGGCTCAACCTGCAGTGCCGAATAGCCTTCATCGTTCAACTTCTTCATGATGTCATATCCATATGACTCGCCGTCAAGGATAATCGCCAGTATAGCGAGTGACAGTGCTCCCCGTCGTATCTCCTCGGACCAGTGTTCGTATTCGATCTCTGGACCTACCGACTTTCCAGCCTCGGCGATGCTCCTGACCTCCAGGTGAATCGAAGATGCCAGCAATAGTACGTGCGACGATATATCGTGCGACGATATAAGGTTTCCGCCGCCAAAGAGGGCGAAGACAGCCCCTTGCCGCGTATGCACCACTTGATTAGACTGCCATAGAATGGGTGTAGGTTCAGGAGGATGTTTCGAGCATTGAGCCGAACTACTGCTTCCGGCCTGACATGTAGGGGTCCTCTTGGATGTCCAAACCGGAATAGCCCACATGCTCCAGAATCTTCTCTATCGACTCAGCCCCAGCCGCCCATGTGATTCTCCACTTGTTGTCATCCGTCAGAAAGAGCAGGACGTCCGGCAAATCACCCAGTAAATTGTGGTCCATCTCAATAACGTCCTGATAGGCTCCAGTCAGGGCTATGACGAAGTAAGATCCTTGCACTTTCTTGATGTATCCGACAGGTATACCTATCCCTATCTCGTCTGCAGGCATCGCTACCGGCCTACAGTCTCGAGCCAGCCATATGTCCTCGACGCCCTTTCTGTGGAACTCAGAGATCTCGCCATCCGAGTCGCAAGTAATATCAACCAACCTGACAGTTGTTTCCGGCCTGACGTGCAGGTCCCTTATCGGCAAGACGGGAAAGTACTGATTCGCAAGGACATGGTCTGCTGCACAATTGAACACACTGAAGTTGCCGATCACAATGTAGTCCGGGCTCCAGACGCTTTGGACAATGCTGTCTGCCCTCATCGTCCTGACAGCAAGGCGCGCGAGTTGAAGACGAACCTCAGACCTCATGTCACCGATTAGCTTCTCCCGCACGTATAGCTCGTCCAGAAGCTGTGGCAACGTCGCCTTTGATGCCAAGAATTCGTTCCAGATCTCCATGAGTTCAGTGACAGATGTAGAGTTTCTCATCCGCACGCTCCAAGTGTTTCTTTCGCGGGCTATTTCTTCTGGGAGTTTGACATCTGTCGGATATACCGAACGAACCTCCGTCAACTTCACAACGATCAGCGAACCAGGCGCTGTGAGACTTCGTCCTGATTCCACTATGATGCCCGGTGTGACCTTGCCTCGGGAGCGCGTGCCCATCTCGTCCTTGACACCCTGAATGATCATGGACGCGTACTGCTCCATGAGGTCTGGAGGATACGAACTCGTGTAGTCAGTGGGCAGGCCCCCACCGAAGTCGATGATCTTGAGATTCCTCAGTCCAAGACGCCTAATGTCGTAGAGCGTATGAGCCAGGTAAGCGGCGAATGGGCGGAAGTCGTCAATATCTGCCACCTGCGATCCTATGTGTCCAAGCACGGTTCTGGCAGTGTCTTGGAAGCCCTGTTCCTTGAGCAGATCAATCACATCGAGAAGGTCATGGATACTCAAGCCGAATTTCGATTCTCTGCCCGCAGAGTGCGACCAGTGACCACGAGCCGTGACGTATGGCTTTAACCGAAGAATCAGGTTCGTCTTTCCAGCTTCGAACAGACCAGTTATGAGTCTGGCTTCATGGCATGACTCTATTGAGGTATGAAGATTGTAGCCCTCCTCGGCACACTGTCTTATCATGGTCAGATACTCGATGTCCTTCGCACCATTACATATGATTAGCCTTTGCTTCTGGCTGGCAATCAGTCTTTTCACCAAGAGCAGCTCTGCTTTACTCCCGACTTCGAGCCCGTAGTCTGGATCCGCTTCTAGGATGGGGATTATGCTGTCAGCTCGTTGGTTCACCTTTATGGGATATACGCCCTTGAAACTCCCCTGGTAGTCCAGATTCTGCATCGCTCCAGCGAAAGCGCTTTTCAGCTTCAGCACCTGATGCTGAATCAGCTGGGGAATGCGAAGCGTGAATGAGGATGTGTAGCCCACTCGCTCACTGTTCTCGGCCTCGACCCTCTTAGTGATCTCATCGAATGTGATGGTCTGATCTCTGAGCTGCAGCACGAGGTCTCCATTGCCAGCTATGTTGAGGAAGTGGAGGTCGTTCTTGGCCACACCATAGATGAGCCTTGACTTGTCGAGTGACCATTCACTAGTTGCCAGCTGTATCACATCCTGTGGTCGCACTGAACCTACGGCTTGTCATCCTCTCGTATCGTGTCAAGCATGCCTTGAAACGCTCTGGCCAGTTCGCCTATTTCGTCGTCCTTTGCCATGAATTGCCTGTCGACCTGCAGATCCTGCGTGTCGAGTCGCTCCTGCTTTATCATCGCGGTCACATTCTTCGTCGCAAGACCCATCAGGTACTGCAGAGGTTTCGTGACCTGACTCGAGATGCCGCCTGCAACGAAACCTGCAACGGCTATCCCGACGACCGTTATCGTCGCCATGAATAGGATTGCCTGAACATTAGCACTCTGAATCCTGCCTTCGAGGACTGGGATTGCCGCCTTTGCCTCTTCAATGGGCACTATTATTATGCAGATGTATTCCCCTAGTCCAACTGGAGTGTAGGCCAGCAGAAGATCAATCCCACTGCGCCGGTAATCTGTGATGCCCGTAGTTCCCGACGTGATCTGTGCCATTTGTGTGGACGTTAATGCGGGAGTGTTGCCAGGGATGTTCACTTCGAAGTCTGTCAATGGAGGGAGATCTCCACCGTACCAAGCGTAGTCCTCGTCTTCGACCTCGGGATGGGCCACTACTCCGCCACCAGCGGTGATGAGAGCTGCATAGCCAGTCTCGAGCACCTGTACATCGAGAATCTTCGTCCTGATGTCCTCGACCGTGATGTCACCTGCTATCACACCCATCAGATATCCGTTTCCGTCATAGACTGCCCTCCCCATCGAGATTAGAAGCACTCCATCGATCGGGTCATAGTACGGCTCGACAAAAACCATGTCTCCGTTCCCAGCCCTCAGGGCCTGATACCAGTCATCCTCACTGCAGTGAAACTGAGTCAGAGGGTTGTTCCTCTCGGTATCAGTGCCGCCCACAATGCTGCCTGGGTAGTTGATGAACATATCATCCTCGAACGCGAGATACAGCCACCTGAATTCAGGGGCTCTGTCGTGAATCCCCTTGAAGATGAAATCAAGATTCGACGCTCTGCCAAGCCTGTCAGCATTCGCAGTCATGTACGTTTCATAGTTTCCAGCGTTTGAACCAGGTATGTACCAGCTGCTGTAGTTCCAAGACACGTTGATGCCAAATTTCGCCTCGAAGTGTGTGTCCGATGGATAAAGCCCAGGCGACAGATACTCGAAGAAGTAGTCGTAGTAGACTCCCCTTGGCTGGTATGTTGATTCGTTGTCAAACAGGGCTTCACACTCCTCAGCCATGGCCCTCACCATTGCCTCTGCGTTTGACAGCTTCTGCCTGATTACCTGAGCGTTCTTCTCGGCAGTGAGCTCGATGTTTGTTTCTATCTGAGTCTCTAGGGCCTGGGAGCTCTCGTCTGTGGTCAACCCACCTACAAGATTCATGAAGCTCAGTGCGATTGCCCCCGTGACTGCCAGGGACACGACTGAGATTAACATGAAAGTCACAATGACGTTTCTTCGGAAGCTGCCTTTCTTGTGTGTAACCGACATCTCATCCTTGCCTCCTAGTAGTCATCAGTTGCTCCTCCAACTTCCAGCTGAGCCATCAAGACTCCAACCTGCTTGAATGCCTTCTCTATGTCAAGCTGAACATCACGACTGTCGACAACCGAGAAGTATTGTCCTTGGGGTATTGACTCACAGACAGACTTCAGCAATTCCTCGAAGTTCATTCTTCTTCCCGCCACACGTGACCGAACGTCTTTGTCAATCTCCTTCTTCAGCTCCTCACCCACTCCAATGATGATGAGATTGACATCGAGATGATTATCTCGTATGAAGCCCTCGATGGTAAGAGGCCTCTTCTTGCGTTTTCTGTCTTTCTCTGTCACTAAGCCCTTCACAGCATCCAAAGAGAACCTCTTCGAGCTGTTGTCCTGCCCGTCGCTCAGGGCGATGACCCACCTGTGTTCACTAGACTCGATTCTGTTGAGATCCTCAAGGGCTTTTCCGAGTGCATCATAGAATGCTGTCGAATAGTTGGGGTATTTGATTGAGTCGAGTGCGCGGTGGATTGGGCTCTCTTTCGGGTCTTGGTACTCTCCTTTCTTGGTCAGAGGCAGCACCTGCTGAAGTGTTATGTTGAACGTGATGATGCTGACCTCGTCCTGTGGGTTGACTTGGCTCTCAAAGATCGCCCTCGCCCCTGCCACAGCCGCTCTTATCCTGTCTTGGGTACGCATACTGCCCGAGTAGTCGATGACAAAAACCACGCTCTCCTTGAACTGAATGGATCTCCTCAGTCTCTCTGCATTCCTGCGAACGTCATGGCTGGGTTCATCTAGCTGGTCGTAGACGTCTGCGAGTTGCTGCATGGAGTATACCTGCAGCCAGAACTCCTCAGTCCTCTCCGCCAGCTCGATCGCCTGCTGGAATGAAGCCTTCGCCTTCTTCAAGTCGGACTGACTCGCATGGAATTCGCCCATGTGATAGCTGATGTAGGCTAATCCTCTGTCGTATCCTTCAGCTGAAGCCAGCTTCCCTGCATCATCGAAGTGTGATCTCGCCTGGCTATACCGTTCCTGTCTCATCATCACAAGACCCATTGCGTCATAACGTCTTGCTAGACCGCGCTTATTGCCTAGAGTCTTGTCAATGGCCTCTGCGTCCTCCAGCTTAGACATCGCCTTATCATGTTCTCCGCGGTCCATCTCCAACAAGGCCATGTTATGGTAGACAGATGCAATCCGATCCATCACATCCGTCTCTTCGGTTCCATCTGTCTTTGCCTTCTCAAGTAACGCATTCGCCACGGCGAGCGCCCTTTCATAGTAGTCTTGGGCGTTTCCAGTGTCACCACGCTGACGGAACACATTGCCTATGTTCAGGTACATCGTCTGTTCGCCGACTTCGATGTGAAGTCGCTTGCTAATCTCGAGGAGGTTCTGGTAGTTCGCCAGCGCGCGGCTCAGGTCCCCTCTAATGAAGGCTTGGTTTCCAAACCTGCATGCTTCCTGAAAGCTCAGGAGTGCATCTACAGTCGTCCCAATCTCTTCATACATTGCACCTGTTGCAGTGATGCTTCTCGTGAAATCCTGCTTCGCCATCTTCTCAACAAGATGTGTCATTTCCTTGATAGGCTCCACCACGGAACGTCCTCTCTTGTATGATGCCGCAGCGACAGCCACAGCTACAACAGCCAGCACGCCGCCCAGCAGGACCGTCAGGTAGGTTGTCTGGGCCAGCACAAGTGATAGAATGGCCTCTGCCGGACCAACGACCTCGGACTTGGGGACAACAACGGCCAGCAGGAATCCGGAATTCGGTACTTCCTCGAATGTGACCAGCCACTGTTGTCCGTTCTTCGCAAAGATGTTCTGACTAGAGCCGGTGGCAAGAGCACCGTCTAGGGTCAGAGCGAATGCTTGTGCTTCCGGGGTCGAATCTGACCCGAACTCGAGCTCGTATATGGTCTGGCCTTCAAGAGTGAAGTCTGGGTGTGCAATCACGCCACCGTCAGACCTGAGCAGATACGCGTAGCCGCTCTCAAGCACCTGGATGTCAAGAACACTTGCCAAGACGGTATCCAAGGTGACATCGGCAGACACCACACCTATGAGAGTCCCGTTGTCATAGTGCACTGGCCGTCCCATAGATATGACTAAGCCTGTTGACGGATCACCGTAGGGACCCGTGAACGCCACTCTGGCATCTGAGGTACCACGAGCTGCCGCGTTCTTGTACCAGTCTTCCTCAGGAGGATTATAGTCCTGCTCAGGAAGGAGTGGGTAGCCCGTGTCGCTTAGCATGAAGTACTGCAACGTGTCATAAGGGTAGTTCTTGAAGAGACGGGCGTCACATACGGCAGGGTCAATCCCCATGTACAACCAGATGTAGTCACTGTTCATTTGATGGAGTGCCCGGAAGATGTTGTCCATATTGCTGGACACGTTGAGGTAATGCTCGGTCACCGGATCAAGATCAAATGGATTGGCCGGGTTTGGAAAGAACGGACGTGGCATATAGTAGCAGCTGACTTCAAACGAAATGTAGCCGGGGCTCATGGCTGTGCCATTCTCGAGCACGTACTCGTAAGCCGGGTCGTAGTGCCTGCCCGGTATGTTCCTGCCATTAACGGACAGCTCAAGCAGGTGGTCCCAGTAGTATGACGCTTGCGGAGTAGCATTGATGCGCTCGTTGAAGAGGTCCTCGCAGTACTTCTCCATCATGTAGACGCCGTCAATGTAGTTCTGCATACTCTCTTCAATGAACAATGCCGTATCATTGGCCAGCCTCTGTAGATTGGCCTTTTCTTCGGTCTCTAGTGCATCACCAGCATCGCCGGCGTTCTCGTTCGATACACTGTAAATGGTGTATGCTGCTAGACCAGACATAACCAGAATTGGAATCAATGAAACTGTCACGAATGCGATAACGATTCTCTTGCTGATGTCCATTAGTCCACCTCCGTGCTCTTGGTCGCCTCATCACCTAGCTTCCATCTTGCATGCATCTTCAATGATTCAGCTCCATCAGCTCACTCTGCAACCTTCTAATGAACTCATCAGTGTTTTGTTTCCGACTGACCACGAATTCGTCACCTGAGAAGTAGCCCTCGACAAGTCCCTCCCCTAGTAATATCATTAGGGTCTGCCTGAGGATTCTCCTGGGCACGCCTGTGCTGCTCTCGAGAACATCAATCTCGAACCTCTGCTCCCCCTTCAAGAGGGACGTGAGTACATCGGGTATGTTGTCGATAGCCTCGTTTGTTGGAAGGTCCTTCTTGGAGAAAGCGATCTTCTTGATGCGGACGAATGTGTTTCCCTCAATGTAGCCATCGATATCCCCAGTTTCGATCATCGTCTGTAGGCTCTTTCTCAAATTGTACGGCACTGGCTTGGGCAGTGTCCTTCTGAGGATGCGGTCCAAGTCCCTCAGCTTGATTCTCTCGTGTTTAGACGTAACAGAGTCGATGCTCTCCTTCACGAACTCCTCGATCTTGTAGTCTGCTAGGATCTCAAGAACTGCACCGCACGATTCGCATTTCTTGCTTTCGGGTAAGGCCGGCGCCCCACAGTTGCCACACTTGATAGCACGTTTGTAGAGCGTGGTCCTCGTCGACTCCAGTTGCTGGAGCGTCACTCTCTCCTCCCTAGTTGGCTTGTCCGTGTCCTGGATCTGCCAGAAACTGAGCTTCTTGTCATCTGTGCTGACAACAAGGTATGCCGTGTCTGAAACATCGCCAGGCGACCCAGTGGCAAGGGCTCTAGGCTTGCCTGTGAGCTCGATTGACCCTATCTCATACCCATCGATGTCCCACACTCTCAACACGTTTGAGTATTCACCTGTGACGAAGAGTTTCCTACTGCCAAAGGAGAGCACAGCGAAGACACTCAAGTCGTTTCCTAGTTTCATTCGCTTGAGTTCATACCCGGCCGCTGTCATGATGATGAGATTACCTTGACGATCCGCAACCACAACTTCCAGTTCTGAGCCACCCGTCATTTCCTCTAACCAGATGTCTGCGATTGGATTGTCCATAATGCGACTGAAGAGTGCTGTCTTATCGTCGTTCCAGAGAATCACTCTTCTGTTCTCCAAGGCCACGACTATCTCTGCGGCATCGTCGCCGTCGACATCACGGGCATCACACCCAACAACCTTACTCTCAAGCTCGACCTTCCACATCTGTTTTCCTGCGCGGTCGACAACAACCAGTCTGTTCCCTATGCCGCCGATTAGAGCGTCCTCCCCTTCGCCCTCAACATCACCGACGGCAATACACCGGACTTGGCTACTCCAGTTGGTTGAGGACTTGAGAGAACCTGATGGGTCGTAGACCTTGAGCTTGTCTGCGTAGTCTAGTGAGAAGACCTGGGCACTCCCTTGGCGTCGTTGCCTCACATAGAGGCTGTAGGCATCTGACAGGAGCCTAACCCTTGAAACCTCTCTTAGCCTCATTGTGACCCGAACACCTTCATGCAGTTTTCCAGAGGGCCATATAAGTCTTAGAGCAGTCGCTGAAACGGCCGCCATCAATATCAGCATCAGGGTTCAGACAGTGAGTATTGGGACCCACGAGCCGGGCATTCGTCTCCGACCCGTGGGCCCACGAGTGGTCCTTTGAGAAGTGCATCACTGACGCTCAGATCACTTCTTCTTCGCTTTCTCCCCCTCACTCTCAACGGTGGCCATCTGTCCAAGAGCGTCCTTCATCAGGCCCTTGAAGTCAAAGCCCATCATTCGAGCCATCAGCATCATTGGTAACAACACGTTGCCGTAGACGCCGAAAGCACCTCCGCCGCTGCCTGCAGCCTCGCCGCCCTCTCCCGCAGCTCCGCCGCCACCGAAAAGAGTCACATCGCCAATCTTGACGTGCTCGTAGATCTGCGGTAGTATCTGCAGGAAGTCTCTTGCGAAGGCTTGTGGCGTGTAGTCTCTTGCGGCCGCAAGCGTTTTCTTGATACCTTCCGCCTGAGCGCTAGTGACCTTCAAGGTTCTATCCGCCTCAGCCGCTGCGACCATAGTGATCTGCTGCGCGTGAGCCTGAGCCTCCCGTAGGATACGCTGTGCATCGACCTCCACCTCTTGTCTGATCTTGCGCTCCTGCTCACCCTGAGCGAGCAGCTTCGCCACTTCCAGCGCTTTGTTGGCTTCGACTTCTGCCTGCTGCTTCTCGTAGCGTTTCTTCATCAGTTCTTTCTGAAGCTCTATCTCCAGAACGCTCTGTTCACGTTGCTTCTCTGACTCCTGGATAGCCCGCATCTGTGACTGTTCTTGGACACCAACTAGCTTATCACGGTCAATCTCCTTCTCTCTGAGCACTCGGGTCCTCTCAATGTCCCTTGTGCCGGTAGACTGGTCAGCCTCAATGAGTGCAATCTGAGCCAGCCGGTGCATCTCTGCCTCACGGGGCTTTGCCATGTCGCGCAGGAACGAGTCATTTACCACTGTTACATCTACGATCTCGACAGTGACGACCTTGAGCCCCCATTCGCTCACGATGTCTATGAGCTCCTTCTTGATTGCCTCAATGATCTTCTGGCGTTCCATAAGTATCTCTTCAACGGATAGCTGAGCGCACGCTGTTCGTATGACAGACTCAATGATTGCAGTCAGTCTCGGCGGTATCTCGCTCCACTTGACGTTGTTTATCGTTGCGATGGCGTTCTCCGCTTGCCACTGAAGCACAGCGTTGAGCTTGATCTTCTGCTTCTCTTTAGAGAGCACTGATTCTGCACTGATGTTCAACTGCTGAACAGTCCTGTCAACAGCGAGAATCCTATCGAAGAACGGCACTCTGATGACCATGCCGCCCTCGCCCTGCTTCTTGGCCTTGCCCTTTCGGAGATGCACATAGAAGATGTTAGGGTCATAAATGCGCACGTACTTCTTGATGTAGAGCAATATTAGAAGAAGAGCCAGAACCCCGAAGACTGGAATAGAGACTGCGGGATTCTGCCATATCCAGCTGAACACGTCTTGCATATCTTAGCCGACATCCGTTTGTTGTTGGTTTCAGTGCCCCCTGGTCCACTGTCCTCCCTGGTCTTGGTCCCAATCGGCCTCATTCAGTCGAAATGAAACCCATTCAACCAAGTCATCGGTGCCAAGCAACCCAGCCTCATCAACCATGTTGGACATGGCAATCCCCTGCTCTCAGCATCCGGGATATTGTTAGGTCATGCAGACCGGACGCACTGAGAGCAGCTCGAATCAAAAAGATATAAAGCTGCGCAGGAAAGGCATAGACTTCTACAGGTCTTTCTGGCCGAGTCTAGCATTGATCCTGTTACGGAGCCGCCTCGACAGAACAGTATAGTCTTGTGACTGGCAACGCCACATACGAACTGGGAAACAGAGGAAGCCCACTCGCGTGCAGGTAGCGGCAGACCGCTCTACTTTTTCTCGTCGGGTCCGGCCCTACCGCTCTGTTTCTGCTGCGAGCGAGCAATGTCCTTTCTAGGATCAACATAGACGAATTTCTCGTCCGCAGACACCACATACAGAGTAGTACCCTTCTGGAACAGCCCACCCTTCACGAATGGTCGGGCGAGGAAACGCCTGAGGCCCATTTCGGTCTCCGCTCGTATCTCGCCAAAGTCATCTTTGACCGTAGAAACCGCTTCCACTTGACGGCCGACTACGTGACGAGGCTGAATCATGAAACCCGACTCGACAAGCACCTTTGACAGAAGTGCCCGAATTGAGTAGACAATGAGCACGGTCGTGGAAATGTGTAGCAGGGCCTTCAATGGAAGCGGCAGAGCAAGCCCCTCATAGTACAGCACAGAACCGAAGAACCCGAACGTGACGAGTGATGTGCCAATCGTCACTCCCATTGGTGCTCCGCCCGATGTTTCGAAGAAACCTGACTCGCCCCCATGTTCTACATCGTGCTCCACACCAACATCCTGGTCAGTTTCCGTTTCTTGGTCGACGCCATGATCCACATCATGACTAACATCATGGTCAACATCGTGGTCGATACCGTGGTCTACGTCATGGTCGATGCCGTGGTCTATGTCATGGTCCACGTCGTGGTCGATATCATGGTCTATGTCATGGTCAACTTCATGTTCTCCTCCAGCTTCTCCGATGACCGAGAAGACATGGCTAAGTGCGAACATACCGAACGTGTAAAACAGCCCAAACAGGAAGATCCCGAATGACACCTGCCACATCAACACCGCAAGTGCTGCAAGATCCTGCATACTCCGACCTCAGCGCTCTTTTCCCCAGTGTGGGGTACGGTGTAACATTCCGAACGAATCGATATAAGGATTCACAACCTGGTCATTCGAGGGCCTGCGCATGAGCCGTAGATTTGCCAAAACTGGCCCATCCCAAGCATGTTAATATAGCACGTGAGAGGAAGCCACACTCAAGAGGTTTTCGTCATGGCCATTCTGGACATTGTCGAAGGTTTGCTGAAGAGTGTTGGCATAAAGTACAGCCGAGACCCAAAAGTCATAACGATGCGTTGGAAGACGGATCATTTTGATGACCTCAAGGTGAAGATAGTCACTAACAATGACGAGTCATGGCTCTACATTGTTGCTCCATTCACCAGCGTAAACCAGGTTGAGGAGTCTGTGAAACAGAAGTTCCTCTACGAGATGCTGAAGGAGTCTTGGAAGGCCAATGGTGTCAAGTATGGGATTGACAATGATGATGACATCATAGTCATCTCGGAGACCAACGACACTGACCTCACTTCTCAGGAAGTGCAGCAGCTCATCAACCACGTCGTACACGCATGCGACACACTCTGGGAGATCTATCCCTCCTGAGCTCAACCCCGAATCTATAGGCATTGACAGTATGTCATCAGTGGATGCCCGGTAGGATTCACGCCGGGCACCTTCCTTCTTTTCTCTTGCCAGCTCTGAACGGCAGAGTTCAGGTACGCTGATTCAGCAATTGCCGACGGCAACTTATTAAGATGGACAGACGGGCCTCTGTCATGTGGCCTCGATGACCAGTGCAGAGCCTGTCTGCGATCTCCCCGCTGAGAAGAGAGAGAAGCTCATCTCCATCACCTATACAAAGAGGGCTGCATTCCTCATCTACTATGTGGTTGCCGGCGTGGTTTCAGGAATAGGACTCCTATCGAACGTGATGATGGCGGCACAGTTTGTCATACACGACATGCTTGCATGGATACTCGGAATGGGAGCACTGTTTGCGGGTGTATTTCTCATCTGGTTGGTCGAAGTCAAGAGGAGGTTCACTCTCTATATCATTACTACATGGAATGTGAGAATCCGCAGAGGAATCATCAGTAGGACAACCACTCGGGTCTTCTACGATGAGATCCTGTCCGTTAAGACCTCGATTAGCCCAGACGAGAAGACTGCCCTCATGGGCGATGTGCGAATATACAAGACAGACAGTCCCGATGAGCCGGCGCTAGTGTTCACATCCGTCCACAACCCTGAAGGCATTCGGGAGGTCATTTGCAGATTCATTCAGTCAACCCCTCAGCCTCTGCCGTGGTCCCATATCAAGAGATAAGATTCCGAAGGCTAGAAGTCCGACGTACCAAGCCGCCTGCTCCTTTGCCCCTGTCGCGTCATCAGTGCGGCTTGCTCTCAATCCACTGACAGGCCAATAATGCTCCGAAAAAGACAGGTCAAAGGATGACGTTGCGGCGGATGCAAAATGCGGCCCCGCCAACAACGTTCACTTGTGAATGCTGAGACCATGTTACAGTGCGCCTGACGCCATTAGTCATCATGATGATCGCGATGCTCACTACGGTAAGTAGTGCGGCGCCGGTGCTCGGGCTCATGACTTGCTCTTCTTGCCGCATGCTCGGCTTTTGTCTTGAGCCTAAAGAACACTTCTTCTGTGGCGATTTCGGCATCCTCTTTCTTGACATCGGGTTTCCCGATGGCAACCATCTGTTCGCTTGTCCATCGGGGCTTCTTGTCGAGCCGGACGACGACCTTGTCCGTCTTGCCGAATCCACTTTCTGCATCAATCACAAGGCCGCTAAACGATACTCGTGCGCCCGTTTCCAGCAGAGTCCCTTCAACTTCAGCTGTGACGTCGGAACTCTGTATGTACTCCTTGAGCCATTCGATGGCCTTATCCAAATCATCTCCCTTGAAGTAGCGTTTGGGTTCTGACATTAGAACACACCTCTTCTTTGGTAAGTAACATCCTCAAATGCAAGCTTCTGAACACGCAGAACGGCGCTGTCCAGTCTGCATACTGAACGGGTGCGGTTCCTTTTAGCGTTTCCCCTACGACGAGTCCCATGGCCACTGAGAAATGCGCAGGAATAGTGGCTAGGTCTATCTATGCTCCTGATATGGACGAAGCTGATATCAGGCAGACAGCATGCTGTGTTAAGACCGCGTCTTCATTGACTGCCAGTTCCGAGCGATGGCAAAGGTTATCAAAATGCTCCCACATCTATGCGGATGTGACAAGGCATCTGACAGTGAGGATTCCTGAGGATCTCAAGACCAAGTGGGAGAGGAAGAACCAAGAGTATGGATTGGGATACTCTTCGTTTCCTGAGTTCATCAAGGACTGCATGCGAAGACGCTTCGAGGAGATTGAGGGCAGTCAGAAGAGACCGCAGTCACCAACACGCAGGGGTTGACCTAGAGCAAGTCGCGGCGTTTGATGAGCAGCAGTGCATCAATCGCGATGTTCGCGTTCAGAATCTTGGCAGGGGCTTCTTGCTTGCGTGATGCTCTGGTCCTGCTGACGCTTGCCGCTGGCCACGATGGGACTAACCGAATACCAGGGCCAACATGAGAAGCCAACCCGTGCCCACAAGCATCATGAGGATGGCAATCGGTGTCGCCACCTTTGCAAAGGCGATCATGCCAATCGGATCTCTCTCGGTTTCCGATAGCGCAAGGGCAATCACATTTGCCGGCGAGCCTATGGGCAGGAGGAATCCCCCGATGTTGACACCAGTAACCAGTGCAAGAGCGAGCACCGGACTCATCGCTGAGAACTCGACAGCGAGCGGCGACAACAGAGCGGCAACGGGTACATTGTCCACGACAGAGGACACCAGCCCGGGAATCCAGAACATGAACAGAGTAGCCATTGCTTTGTCCGTTCCCACAACTGTGCCCACCCAGGCGGCAAGGTCAGTGATAGTTCCTGTGATTTCCAGAGCCGCAACGATTCCAAAGAGCCCGATGAGGAAGAAAACGGTGCCCCATGCCACCTGGCGCAGGACCATATCCACGTCATGTCGAGTAACCAGCAGCATCACTCCAGCGATGCCGATTGCTACCAAGCTGGCCTCCACGCCCTGAGAGATTCCTATTGTGAAGGCCAAGATCAGGACTATCATTGCGACCACAGACATGTAGAACTCGAGTCTGGAACGCACTAGAGACGCGGGATCAATCCTGAACACTTCCTCAGCCATCACTATGTCGTGCCCTTCGAAAGAGTGCTTTGCATAACGAAGCATCAGCGGCAGTGACAGCACGAGGAATATGAAGGAAAGAGGCATCAGAGCGACAAACTGGTACGCAGGGTTGATTCTTGTCACACCCGCAATCACGAGATTGGGCACATCCCCTACAACGGACGGTATGGAGGCATAATTGGAAACTATTGCCTCGGAAACAAGAAATGGCTTGAAATCCAGACCGAGGGCCTTACATACCTCGACCGTAATAGGTCCGACGATTAGCATAGTGGACGTTGTGTCGAAGAAAAGAGAGATGAAGAATACAAACACGATGAATGTGATGAAAAGGCGGCGCGGGTCTCCGCGTGTTGGCTTGGCAATCGCCAGTGCCATGTATTGATACATACCTGAGGCTCGTGACACAGCAACTATGATCATCTGACCTGTGACAAAGAGGATTGTGTACCACCCTATGTGATGGGTGATCTCTTCGAATGTAGTCCCTGTCAGGATTCGAAGGATGATTGCTACGACTGCCATCCCCGTGAGCGACATTGCAGTCCGATTGACCTTTTCGGATGTTATTGCCGCGTATGTGATCAAGAAGACGATGATGACAAGCTGGCCAGCGAGATCCAAAGCCTACATTCTCCAACTCTGAGTCTATCAATTGCCAAGGCTTCGCCATCTTAATAACTTGCTCGGGCTCACACCGTCTTCTTCTTATCTCATGCGAGAGATGGAATGGTTGGTTTCGATTGCTAGGCAATACTACAGTGCCATGCGGGCCAACGCACGCCGCCCAAGACGATCTACATGGGGCTGGACGAGCCCACTACATGCAGTTAGACCTCATGAAGGCGGCCGCCATCGCGCTTGTGATTCTGGATCACACTGTATCACACTACGTCAGGAGCACAATCTTTCCATACTTCTGGGAACTCACTTCAGTCCCACTCTTCCTCATCATAATGGGCTTCAACACAGGCAACTCGCTCAGGTCCATGACCCAAAAGCCGATGCGGGAGGTATACTCAAGAGAGTACATCAGGAGGAAGACGAACCGATACTTGCTGCCCGTTGCTTATCTGTTTGCGGTTGGGATGATCATAGCGGCGGTGGCAGCGCTGCTTCAGACAAGGTTCACATTATCCTTAGGGAACCTGCCCTTTTTGGGTCCGGGAGTGTGGTTCGTCCCCATTGTTCTGTCTGCAGTTCTGGTGCTTCCCGGGCTTTACAGGGTCTTCCTTTGGAAACCACGACTGACCATCGCTGTCTGCTTTACCACGGATCTTGCTCAGTACCTCGTAATGTATCTCATGTTCCCGGAATGGCCCACCAACACTTGGCCTGAAGATGCGTTCAGAATCGCCCTCTTCTGTAGTGTGACCATCTACCTCTTTCCCGTCACTCTGGGTTTCTGGCTGTCAGAGGGTCATGGCATCACGCTGCGACACAACTATGCAATACACTCATTGCTCCTAGTCAGCCTCATGTACATCATAGCATACCAGTTCTTTGGCTACCGTGTCTTCTTCATTCCCGAAGAGGGCGCCGAGTTCAACCCTCTGGTCATGCCCTATTCGGTTTTCCTCTTTCTTCTCGGAATGCGTGTCTTACCGACCACCAGTGGTAGGATGGTGACTAGTGCTCTCGCCAAGATGGGAAAGGCCAGCTACCACATTCTGATGACGCAGATTCTGTACTTTGCCATCATGTACGATCTCTTGCCAGCACTCTTCCCACTGGGGCCCACGGGCAATTCTGTTCTGTGTTTGTCACTGTTTCTCGTGAACCTGGTCACTTGCAGCCTCCTCGGGACCCTGTGGTACTGGTGGGAGAGCAGCAGACGGAGCCGCAGGGTGAGTCTATCAACGTTGGGTATGACGGAGAATGGTGCATCACGCAGTCAGATACAATAGAGCTGAGGGCCGTTTCACTTTGACAGTGTGCGTTCGAATGTCATCTGCCTGTACAGGTCAGAGAATCCACCTCTGACATATGTGGCTATACCGGCACTATTCTCTTGAGGAGTACTGACCAGTGCATACTCACAACCTTGTTTCTTCATGCTCTGGAGAGCTGCAATGACTAGGGCTGCTCCAATACCTCTCTTCCGATACTCAGGGAGGACGCCTACGGGACCCAGCACGCCAGTCTTGGGTTGATGTGGCTCGATCCGGATGAAAGATCCAGTCATTCCCGCAGCTTCATTGCCAACAAGCGCGACTTTCCACATCTCAGGTGGGCTGGGGCCCATTCTGCCGGCTCTCAGGTCTTCGATGGTTTTCAAAGCCTCACTTGGAACAGTGACACTGGGGTAGCGGCCATGAATCCGCTTGTCTTCAGGCGTTGAGGTGAACGCTTTGATCGTGATCTCAGCGAGTTTCTGGTCGTCGTACTTCTCTCCCGTGATGATTCTCACTCCCGGAGAAGATCGTTGGGTCACGTGGTACTCGCGGAGGTCGGCGATGAGCTGCGCAGCTGGTGGGACAGGCATTTCGAAGCCTTGGCGTTTGAAGAGGTCTGCATGCCACTTCACTTCTTGCTCAAGGTCCTTTGGAAACTTCAGCACGGAAGTGACATTCGTGACACCTCTTCTGCCTAGCGTCTTGAGACCCTCCTGTAGTAGAGTTTCGCCCACACGAGTGTTCTTCTCAGAAGCGACGACAGACGGTTCCCATCTCCTGATCACTCCACTGTGTGCAGCAACCTTCAGTCCAAGAACGCCGACTATGTCTTGGGAATCCTCTCTCCGAGCAACAAGGAATGCGCGGTCGTCACGGCCGAAATCTTTCTCCTGTTCAGCCAGCTCCTCCTCTTTGCTGAAGTCCAACAGTCGCGGTTCTCGGAACCAGTAGTGATTCTGCATGCACGTGGTCCACGCGTTCTTGTACTCGTCCCAGTCTTGCGCCAAATCAACAACGAATCTCATCATCAATACGTCCTACTTTCTGAACCCTAATACTGCCTTGTATCATGGGAACGTGAGAGGATAAAAAGGTTAGAGAGTTAACTCCGGCGCTAGAGATAGGGTTAGTGACTCCGTTTCCCGTACAGTACCAAGACTGCCACTAGACCACAACCTGATATGAGACTAACTCAGCATTGCGATGATGCGCCAAGTCCAACAGAAATTGCCCGATCTTGCTTGGGTCCTTCAGGCATAGTCTTCGCCCACGTGGGCCGTAGTTCTTTGTGGTGTTCTTTGTGGTTCCACGGGACGTCGGGCTTGTGACAAGACCTAGCTCATTCTCGAATCTCGGTTTGTTTTTGCTCCAACTCATGTCGTCGAGTATGAAACGGAGGACTGAGAGTCTTCCGCTTGCATTCCTAATCCGAACGTAGACTTCTGGACATGAGGCCATCTTTTAGTACCTCCTCTTTGAGTGTGATTTTGCTTCCTCCCTCCCAGTGAAACAGGACGGACCCGAGGCTCATTCTATTCTGGATGACGAACTTGACGACCAGTTTCTCTAGGTCTTCCTGCGTCAAAGGGGGGAAGACAGTATTGTCTGGATAAACCTTGCCCTCGCCCACGACTAAGAGGGGTCGTTTACCGTTGGTCTTGACACACAGTAGTCTGAAGGAGTTACCGTTTGCATCGCTGATTTTGAGGTGGTCTTGGAAGACAGCCCGTTGCCCTCTCCTCTTTCTCAGTCTAGTTTCAGCATCTGGTGTGTAGTCCCGGGGAGCCCGGTCCGCGTATTTGCCCATTGCCCACGCCCTTCTATGACTTTGCGAGATCTTCTGCCGAATCTCTGCGCTGTGCTTCCTTCCTCTGTTAATCTCCCGGAGCCTGTTTAGTGCCTGCGGAGTAATCGTGCGGGCATCCGGGAACCTGTCTCTGTAGTCCTTCAGAGTCATCTGATGTCTCTTTAGGTGCGAGGTCTTTATCATCTCGAACTCATTGCCACAGACCATACTCCGGACCCGAGTGCCCTCCTGAGGGATCTCTGTAAGTAGCCGCTGGAATAGCCTAGTCTGGGTGTGCTTCGTGACACCCACAATGACTAGCCTCCTAAGAGAACCCGGACTGTCCTCACCAGATTCCAAACGCTGAGTGCCTTGAGAAGAACACCATCGAATGGAAGGGGAAAGAAGGAAACCTTCCTCATCATCATCCCCCGCGAAGTCTCTCAATCAGTCCGGCTAGGAATGTCCTGATAGGTTTGGGCCATGTGGGCTCCTCGCCGTCCTCCGTCACCGTGACTCCAATCGAGTCGGAGATGGATCCTCTGAACCTCGTTGATGTTGCAGTGCCAGTTGGGTCGGTCGTCACGGTTGTAAATGAGAACGACCCTACTTTGTTGCAGTAGTATGAGATTGTACAGGCTCCTCCGGCTCCGCTGTCGGCATATCCATCGGTGCTGAAACCATCCTTGTCCAGACTGACTTCATAGAATGGCACCCCTGCACCATTTTTGGTGTAAAAACCGCTGAAGTGAATTGACTCACCGATCTTCGCAGAGGTCTTGTCTGCGCTTATTGTGAGTGAGCACACAAAACTCACGCAGGAGCGTCTTTCGTTTCCGCCAAGTGTGTTCGGCGAAGAGCTTACCCTTTCTTCTTGCAGCACGTTCTACAGACTGTTTCCATTGTTGAACGGCAGAGGACTGTTCGATGTCAGACATATTCCATCTGTAGTATTAGACCTCGGGTACACATACAGTATATCGCTAACTCTATCTCTAGCGCAAGAGCTAGAGAGTTAACCCATGATCTGCAGGCTCTTGACAGAAAGGCGGAAGCAGCAGCCCTATTCGACTGCGATTCTGAGTTGTCTTGCGGTGCAATTGCTGCGTCTGTCAAAGACACGTGCGGAATGCAACACTAAAGAGCGTCATCTGCAGTACTCGTCACACCCAAAACGGTCCCCTAATCATACCTAGCTTCAGCAGCGCACGGGAAGTGTTGACACATGGTATTGATGACTGGCAAGGACTATCGAGAGAGTCTTCGAAAGAGGAAGTCTATCACTGTCTTCCTTCACGGGGAGAGAGTTGAGAATCCAGTAGAACACCCCATCATCAAAGCATCGATCAATTCCGTCGCTTTGACCTACGACCTTGCTCACGATTCGCAGTACCACGACCTGATGACCGCAAAATCATCCCTTACAGGAAACACAATCAATCGTTTCTGCCACCTCCATCAAAGCGCTCAGGATCTTCAGAGCAAGGTGCGGATGCTTAGACTTCTTGGTCAGAGGTGCGGGACTTGCTTCCAACGGTGTGTGGGCATGGATGCTCTGAACGCTGTCTTTCTCACAACCCACGAGATCGACAAGCAACACAACACCAGGTATCACGAACGGTTCACTGAATATGCTAAGCTGGCAGAGGGAAAAGACTGGATGATTGACGGGGCAATGACTGACCCCAAAGGAGATCGAAGCAAGCGTCCGTCCGAACAGAAGGACCCGGACATCTATGTCCATGTTGTAGAGCGACGCGAGGACGGCGTAGTAATTCGTGGTGCCAAAGCGCATCAGACCGGGGCCACCAACTCTCATGAGCATCTTATCATGCCCACACTCAATATGCGGGAAGATGACCGCGACTACGCCATCTGCTGCGCGGTTCCAGCAGACGCTCGGGGCATCACGTACTACTATGGACGCCAGTCGTCTGACCAGCGTCGACTTGACGTGAGCCCGGAAGGAGACATCGACTGCGGGAATCCAGTCTACGGGGGACAAGAGTGCTTGGTAGTCTACGACAATGTGTTCGTGCCCAATGAGCGGATATTCATGAGCGGTGAAACAGACTTCACTCCGCGTCTTGTGGAATCCTTCGCCGCCTACCATCGTCAGAGCTACGGTGGATGCAAGGTCGGTGTTGGCGACGTCCTCATCGGTGCCGCTGCAACGATTGCTGAGTACAATGGTGTTCTTGAAGCATCTCACATTCGCGACAAGATAACAGAGATGACACATCTTAACGAAACCCTCTATGCCTGTGGCATGGCCTGCTCAGCCTGCGGGACGCAGACCCCAGCCGGCAACTATCTCGTGGATATTCTGCTGGCGAATGTGTGCAAACAGAATGTTACCAGGTTTCCATTTGAGATCGCCCGACTGCTGCAAGACATAGCAGGCGGATTGTTCGTGACATGTCCAAGCGCTCGTGAGCTACGCAACCCTCAGACCCGGGCAATCATCGAGAAGTACTTGGCTGGTGCGGAAGGCGTCGACACAGTAAATCGCATCAAGATGCTGAGGCTGATTGAAAACCTAACTCTAGGACGAGCGGCAGTAGGATACCTGACGGAATCAATGCATGGTGCCGGCTCTCCTCAGGCACAGCGAATCATGATTCATCGTCTAGCGGGCATCGAAGAGAAGCAGAAACTGGCGAAGTCACTGGCACAAGTCAGAGAGTAACACCCTCTCGTTCCATCGTGCCGACCTTGTAACATACTCATAGACCGCGCGAAACTCATTCCTAGAATACGCCAGACGGTAGTAGAAACAGAGTGAGCGGGTGGGGAATATCGGCGCGGCTAGGATGGGACCTTGGAAGTGGATCAGTGCTGTCCCCACCTCGAAAGTCATGCAGCATCCCACGATATTCCCTCGTGGTCTGAGGAAAGAATGAGAAGACCATATAAGAAGCCATATCGATTGTGAACTGAGTGTGTACACTGTGCGTCGGTGGAAGGATTGGCTTGAACAGGCCAAGTTCAACCTTGAGCATGCGCATCTAAGCCTTGACGCCGGGCATCTTGATTGGGCATGTTTCGCGGCCCAGCAGGCGGCCGAGATGGCAGTGAAGGCGCTCTACCGGTCTTGGGGCGATGAACCAATCGGGCATTCGATATACCTCCTACTTCAAAAGCTGCCCCGCGACCATAGACCGGAGAACGAGATACTAGACGAAGCGAAGGTACTCGACCGAGTCTACATACCATCTAGATATCCCAACGGGCTTCCTGAGGGGACCCCGAGACATGCGTTCAACAGAAGAGACGCAGAGGAGGCCATTCAGATTGCTGAGAGAGTCGTCCGATTCTGTGATAGTCAGACAGCCGGTTCCCCGTGAAACCGTACTAGAGATTGTGCAGAGGTACGGTGAGGGTCTTGTACGAAACCCTGGGGTGCGTGATGCATGGCTCTTCGGATCCTATGCCCGCGGCGACCATAAGGTTGGAAGTGACATCGACCTTTGCGTTGTCGTGTACGGAAAACCCTCGAAGAAACTCTACCTTGCCCTGATCTCAGGTTTCTATGAGATCTCGACAGAGGCGGAGGTGCAGCTGCACCTATACTCTGCACGCGACTTCGACACGATGCTTTCTGAGGGCATCCATTTCGTGCGTGAGATTGTGAGCCAGGGAATCCAGCTTGTCCGATCTGGGGAACTCGTGTTTTCATCCAATCAAATGAACACGCACTAGACTCCAAGAGTCGATAATACCTGGTGAACCCTCTTCTGTCAGTGGTCGAAGTTCCTTGCAGGGTCAGCAACCGAGGTTTGTGGAATGACCACAATAACCCTCAACACAATACGAGGCAACAACGAACCGAACCAGGTCCAAGTGCCTACAGACCGGGTGTACTTGGGAGGAGAAGGCATCGTTCATGTAGATCTTAATCCCCTTGCGAACTGTGAAGAACTGGAACTGCTATGGCTATACGGCAATTGCCTTGACACGGTGGACCTAGAACCGCTCAGGCATTGTCCACGACTGATGTCACTCTCGCTTCGGGCGAACAGGCTGGATTCGATCGACCTCAGACCTCTCAGTCACTGTGTATCACTAGAGGAACTCGACCTGTCAGGCAATAGTATCACGACTCTCGATGTTACTCCTCTGGCATCCTGCTCAAGAGTCCGCCAACTAGACTTCAGCGGCAACCCGATAGATAGCTTGATTCTGTACCCTTTGCAGGACTGCAAGCAGTTGTCAAGAATCATTGTCGGAGGGAAACAACGCGAGAAGGGCCAAGCTGATTCATGTACCCCTCAGGTGGGCCATGAGAGTGACAACCGGGCGGTAACTGAAACGCTCGATGTCACTCCTCTTTTCTGGCTGGATACTCTGACTGATGTTGAGCTTAGAGGTAACGTGCAGCTCAGAGTTGACCCGGCACTCAAGTACATCGCGGCAGCAAAGGCCTTGCGAATGCGAGATACCATCACTTCATCCCCTCGGACGGACACTCCTCCGGTACTGAGATGGATGACACACGCACACCATTCGAGGCTGACCGCCTACGACTATGAGTCAGAAGCGGAGCGGGTTGGGACTGAAGAGCTGAGGAAACGGCTGGACGCGATTCTGTCAAGAGTGTTGCCGGGTCACTGGTTCCACGCTCAGAAGGGCTTGCTCGAAGGTTTTGGGCTGGGCTATCTGTCTGGATACGACGGAGATCCCATTCTCTTGACTCCCTTGGAAGACTGTGGTTCAGACTTCTCAAAACTCAAACAGTCTCTCCTTCAACGTGCGATTGAGCTGATTCGGGCTCAAGTGAAGAGAAGGGGACCTACTCTGTTCATTGACGTGCACTCTCTGCTGGCCATCGGCGAGCCTAAGTTGGCTGACCGGATCATACACCTCCGCCAGAAGGAAATGGACTCAGTGGTTGTTCCGCTCGACAGAGGCCAAGCTGACATTAGCGAGCTCAAGCTCACGTCATACGGGCATTCGCTGTTGTCTGCTCTGGGCGAAGAGAGAAGCAGGATACCTGTCACCGACCTCGACAGAGTGGCGTGTGCGCTTGCTGATGCCGGCTTCAGACTGAGGAGTCAGGAAAGAAGTGTCACAGGGAACAGAGGCGCAAAGCCAAGGGTAACTCAGAGTTTCTTTGACTTTGTCCTTGTGGATAGACTGGACAAGCTCATGAAAAACACTCCTTCAACTGAGTGCAATTCGTCAGCATGAACCCACCGTGTGGTCTTACCTGTGTGATACACGCACTCATCTTGAATGGAAGCGCGCACATATCGCAATGAGCAAATCTGACGACGCGGCCGCCCGGTTAACGCTGAAGATAGCCGGGGTCTTTCAAGACATCAAGGACAAGTGGATGAAGAGGTTGGACACTTACTTCACTCAGCTTGAATCACTGGTCAACGGTGAATGGCTTGACTCATCCGACCTCACGGGCGTAATAGGGGAGTCGAGGATGGCTGCTCGAGAGGCCTTGGACGGGCTTGGCTGCGACCTTAGCTCTGAGCTCATCCGTGCGTCCAATGGAATCATTAGCAGGTTCGAATCGGAGCGAGCGTCGCTAATGGAGGAGATCCTAGACTTACGCGACACCATGGCGAGAAGCTTGTCGGGCGACGAGAACTCACTTCGCCGAGAGAACGAGCTTCTCAGGAGTGCCTTGTTAGCAGTCCCCGAGTTCGGGCTCCTCGATGTCATTAGGTCTGAAGGTCGCTCAACCTACGATGTGTTATCGAAGAAGACGAGGATGACAAAGCCAAAGGTCCAGAGGCTTGCCAAGTCTCTGTCCCAGTCGGGCTACATCCACGTAGACAAGAAGTCCAAGCCGCAGTCAGTTGTGTTCTTATCGGCTCCTTGGCGGACGAGGCAGGTCGTCGAAGAACTCACGGAGGAGCCTGCTGCTCAGGCGCTTTCATCTGTTCAAGCCCAACATCCTGCGCACCCATCAACCTAGCCACCCGGCGAACTGCCCGAGAAGTCCGCCCCAATAGCACTTCGTTAAGCATCACTATGGGAAGCACGAAGGACACCACCAACAAAGGAAGACCGATGGTCCAGAAAACACTCAGAAACACAGACAACGGGACGATAGGTACATCCATGACGAAATAGGCTTGGTAGAAATATCGGTAGGCCATTGATACTGGAAAGCCGAACATCGCAAAGCCGCTGATGAAGCTACTGTACCATCGTCCGACACCTTCCGTGTCAGGAGGACGACGGTTTTCAAGCAGCGCAGGCCTCAGGTGCGATATGATGCCTGCATCATTAAGAAGCCAAGTTGGTGCGTAGAATGCCAGAGCCACTGGCAGAACAATCAGAGCCCCAAGCGTCGTCATGAGAGGGGAAACGGCCTCTATTACCAGTGAACCGCTTCCAGACACAGTGCCCGGGTCGTTGAACATCCAACCGGGCACCAGGCTGAGTATGAGTTCTCCAAAGGAGAGCGAGAACAAAGCCGGCATGATGGCTCTCTTGATCATTGCGCGTCCGCTGAACTTCTCGCCTATCTTCATTATGCTCTGCGTGAAGGATGCAGCCTTCAAGAGCCTGTTGAAGAACAGCATCAGTGATGCAATGGGGATGATGAGCACGAGGAAAACGATGACATAGATTGGCAAGAAGGCAAACAGTAGCACTGCTGCATCTGCGGGCACCTTGCCAGGGACAATCTGGACAAGGTCATACAGCGGTTTAGCAGCATTGAAACGCAAGGCCCAATATGTAACCCCAACGATTGTCAGCGCAATTCCCATGGCGGAGAAGAGGACTGGGCCAGTAAAGCGACCAGAGTTGCTCACCACATCTATACCCAACGATTGACCCTGTGACGCGCAATCTAAGCATTTCTGTGATGAAGCCGCTCAATGCATTGTGACTCCCTAGGCCAAGGACAACTCCCCGAAATGTCTGGCACGGCAAATCACAATAACTGTACTGGGGGAAACGTGACGGCTCATACTCTTGGACACAGTCAGAGTGGCTAGTGCACCAAGTAAAGCAACCGTCACGTCTGCAATGGCAAAAGAGCAACTGAACTATCCTTCCGGTTTCGATGAATCTCGACTTTTCTGAAAGAGATCCTCCGATTCCTTCCTGAGTATGCCGGACGCATTGCCCGGACCGGGCTCATACTGCACTCCCCGGATGATAGCAACGGGAATCCCCTCGTCTGCCTGCCCCATGACAAGCTCTGCTGCCTCTGCCAATTCATCGGCCAAACACACAAGCGATGATTTCAGTTCACGCTCGTACAGGTCCTTTTTTCCCGCGTTCCTGTAGAAGGCCGACATGCCTGCAACACCTATCGCCACATTGACTGCACCCAGCCGCCATGGTCTCCCGTGGGTGTCGGTGATGATGACAGGCAAGTGGACCCCGAAGTGCTCTGAAACAGCATTGTGGATTCGATGGGCCGATCCGTCAGGGTCGACCGGGAGAGCTATGTAGGTGCCAAGCGGGGCATTGCTCTGGTCGACACCTGAGAAGTCGGTCAAGATTCCATGCTTGGTCCTAGTTATTAGAACGGGCAGCTCACGAATCACTTCCTCCGCCTGCTGAAGTGCAACCTCGACCTTCTCGGGCGTACGGCCTGTGGCCTCAGCGATTCGTTTGGCTCTGTCTGACGGGACTATACTCGAATGAGAGAAGACTTGTCCTTCGGAGATGGACACTATGTTGTGCGTGACAATCAGGACATCACCGAGCCTGGGTCTGACACGATTCCTCTTCAGCGCTGAAAGAATCAAGGCTGCAAGATCATCGCCAATCTTGACAAGTGGCATTCCTCTTATCGGTATGATCTCAAGTTTGGAAGAGGTCAAACTCTGCCTCACATCCTCTCCTTCGCCTACTGCTCGCCGTGTGCTTCTTCGTCGACGGCGTCTGTCGGCAGTTCCTGGATTGTATGCCTGTCTGCTTGGTCGCCTAGACCGGCCTCAATAGCAAGCCGCTCAGGTATCGCAAAGTAGAGAAGACCCCCGAGAACGACGTTGATGATTGCCTGAACTATGTTCCAAGGTACATAAAGCGTAGACGCGGCGGCAGCTACTTCAATCGGCATTCCGTAGAATATGGGAAGCAGTTGGATGTTTGTGAAATACATGCCCACCGCTCTGAACAGACAGGCGGAAACTGTGTAGATTGCCAGCGAGGCCTTCTTTCCGGGTTTCCACTTGGCGGTCGCTAGTTTCGCCACCACCAAGCCTAGAACGGTGAAAAACTCTGCACAGCCCTTGAAGGCAGCTCCAGTGAAATTGCGGTAAGCTATCGCCGCCCACATAGCTCCGACCGAAATCAGTGAGTATGCGAACCCAAGACCGAAAAACACTATGACCACAGGTATGCCGCTCCAATTGATGTTGAATCCAGGCACCCCTGGCACGGGGATATCAAGCACTCCGGGCCATGGCACTATCTCAAGGGCAATGGCCATAGACGAGAAAACAGCCAACAGTGCTATGCTACGGGAGTCCTTTCGAATCAGGCGGGTGTGCATCCATCTCACAACAGTTCACCTCGATGACAAACACAGCGGTCGGGCTAACCCGAGTTTCGGGGATGTTGGGGCACAGGGGATAAAAACCACACGCATGGAACTACAGGAGGATCAAGCTCGGACAGACAAGCCTTTTCACTACCTTATGCGACTTAGAAACAGTGACCCCCGATGTTTCTCACTCGTCCAGACCACTACCCCCTTGAACACATGATTGACGTCGCAGCAGGAAGAACGCGTGCGGACCTCGTTCTGAGGAATGCTTCCGTTGTCAACGTCTTCACCGGTGATATCACTGAGGGTGACGTCGCCATTCACGACGGTTTCATTGCTGGAATAGGAAGCTACGCCGGAAAGGAGGTCATCGATGTCAAGGGCAAGTATGTTGCTCCGTCATTCATAGACGGCCATGTGCACATTGAGAGTTCGATGGTCATGCCCATGGAATATGCACGTGCAGTCGTTCCCCACGGGACCGGGTCCATCATCGCGGACCCTCACGAGATTGCCAATGTACTTGGAATGGAGGGCATCATGTACGTAAGCAAGAGTATGCGCGGGGGACCGCTGGAAGTCTACATAATGCTCCCGTCGTGTGTGCCGGCAACGGAGCTCGAAACAAATGCAGTGTCCTTAGACTTCCTCGACATCCAGCCACTGATGACAGAGTTCTACGTGCTGGGTCTCGCAGAAGCCATGAACTACCAGGGCGTGGTCTACAAGGATCCTGAAATACTGGAGAAGATCCGGGTTTCGCTTGCGCTCGGCAAGAGAATCGATGGTCATGCGCCATTGGTTTCGGGCGCAGACCTCATGGCTTACACTGCGGCAAGGATTTCTTCCGACCATGAGTGTACCACTCTCGATGAAGCAAAGAGCAAGCTGGCGGCAGGACTGCACATACACATTAGAGAGGGCTCTACGGCAAAGAACCTCACCGCCTTGACCGGTCTCATCCAACCACAGACAGCAATGTCGTGCAGTTTCGTGACAGATGATCGCAACACCCTCGACCTAATAACAAAGGGACACATCGACAGCATGATCAGAGATGCTGTTGGGATGGGCGTGGATCCGGTGCTGGCCATCAAGGTGGCGACACTTTCGACCGCGCGCCACTATGGTTTGCAGTATGCAGGGGCGGTTGCTTCAGGCTACAATGCAGATATTGTTGTCTTGGATTCGCTGAAAAACTTCGGCGTGGAGATGGTCTTCAAACAGGGTATTCTTGTTGCTAGAGACGGCAAAATGGTCGATACATTCGGGATTCAGGAACAGCCAAGACTGCGTAGGTCCGTGAACATACACTGGCTTGAGCCTGAGGACTTTCAAGTCAAAGCGCGCGGCAACCGCATCAATGTAATCGGCATGATACCCGGTCAGATCATCACGAAGCGGCTGATTGAGGAGGCAAGAGTGATCGATGGACTCGTAGTCCCTGATATCGACCGTGACATAGTGAAAGTATCCATTATAGAACGGCACAACGCTTCGAAACCACGTGCCTTTGGCTTCGTAAAAGGAATGGGCATCAAGGAAGGAGCAATGGTTTCATCCATAGCGCATGACAGCCACAACATTGTCGCGGTCGCTACGAATGACCACGACCTAATCCAGGCTGCCATTCAGATTGTCAGGATGCAGGGAGGAATCGCTGTGGTCCGTGACGGAACAGTGATTGCATCTCTGCCGCTTCCCATTGCCGGTCTGATGTCGGACCAATCTATTGAGAAAGTCAGCGAAAACTTGGTGCAGCTAAAAGAGGCGGCGCACAAGTTGGGAAGCACGCTCGACGAGCCCTTCATGGCAATGTCCTTTCTGTCGCTCCCGGTCATACCGGAGCTGAAGATAACCGACCTTGGGCTCGTGGACGTCAAGCGGTTCAGGATCATTGACCTCTTTGATGTCACTGAGTCATAGTCAAGAAACCTGACTATTGCCCTGAGAGACCCAAGGTTTCTCTTGCCCGCTTCAGCTGTTTCCGTTTCTTGAATCCGACTCCTATGGCTAGGAGTGCCCCAGCGAAGACCATGACCGTGGCGACCACAAATGCCCCGAGGAAGAAGGGGATCAGATATGGACTCGGATAAAGGCGGAGATTGAAGAGGAGTCCCCTGCCAAGCAGAAAGCCCACCTCTGTGACCAAGAGGACCATTAGGAGTATGCCTGAGCCAAGCTGCCTTTCATGCACATGGACCTGAAGGGCAGTCTGAAGTAGCAGGGCCGACAGAAGGTTTCCGATGATGCAGAACACGACGACTGCGTCACCCATTAGGAAGAAGTATGGTATGTTGGGAGAAGGGTCCGTGGTCAGCCCCCACGATGTGAAGTACTGAACATAGAGCATTGACAGTACGAAGACTAGCTCGAAGACTACCATTAGGACTGCCCCGAAACCTGTGACACGGAGAATAGAGTTGTCGATGGAGTCAGACCAGTCCATGTTAGCCAGACGCTGGTACTCAAGATTGAGAGGCTGTGCCCACTTGCTCTCCTGAATGCACTCGGGTTTCCCACAGTTTGCGATGGTGAATAACTTGCCGCCGTAGTCCCCCACGCGTAACTGAATACATTCTTCGCAGACGAGGTCTCCACATATGCTGCATACGCCCTTTGCCACACGACCGGTGTGGTTGACACAGTCGTGGTTCTGCCTCCTGCCCAAGACGGGGCTCGCGCAGAACTCACATCTATTCACCTTGTCAGAAGAGACTGCTTGGATTGTCCCGCCGCAGACCGGACACATGATTGTTTCCGAAGACATCATCCATCACCTATCTCCTGATGAAGGGCTCAGCCATGGTGATTTCCCTGTGCATCTCGCGGGGGTTCTCCCAAGGTCGACTCTCCTCTCTCAGTGGAGACTCAACTTTCTTTGATGGCCTACGCAAGACAATGCCTTCCTGACGAGCTCTCTCTAGAGTCAGGAAATCAGTACGTCGGATAATTCGAACGGCCTCGATTGCCACTCCAATGAGACCCGCATAGAACAACATAGGAACGATGACAATCGCTGCAAGCAACATGACTACTCCCACTAGGACTGGAATCGCCACTATGGCTATAATGATAGCTATGATTACTGCTCCCGCGTTGTCACTTCCGTGACTGCTCTTACCGACGGAAGCAGCAGCTCTCGCCGCGAACTCAAGGACATATCTCATGATATGCCCGTATGCACGAAGGAACTTGCCGTAGAGTGAACCGACTTTGCTGAACCTTGTCCCTGCCTTCGAGAACAGTTTGTCGATAGGAATAACCAAGGAGGCAGTGGTCACAGCAGGTCGATAGCGACCCTCAAAACACCTCTGACACAGAAAGACTGAGGACCCCTTCCATCGCTCATCAACTGGGGGCTCCTGCGCAGTGAGGCACCTTCGACAGTAATGCTCGCCACAGACGGCACAAGTCGTTGCGGCCAAGTACTCTGCGTGATTCACACAAGGCACGAACACACTACTAAGACCCAATCTTACTCCACAGAACTGACAGATGATAGTGTTGTCCTTCTCAGCCCTCGCAACAGGGGTGGCGCCGCCACAGTTCGAGCAGAGGATTGCCATTCCTTCGTCGGTTGTCACTCTTCGGACTTCCATGATCCTCCTGGTTTGCTCCTCTGTCAGGGAGGTGCGACCATCACCAGCCACGAGCCCAGATGGCAGTGGGGATGGCATCAGACCCTGCTCTACGAGTCGGGCCTTCTTCTTGTCACGCTCGATACGAACCCCGGGCGGAGGCGCAACGTACTTCCCTCTGGCTAGCAAGTAGAGCACAAACGATGTTTGAGTGACTACGACAAGCAAGGCGACATTGCCGACAGCAACGTCAAGCGCAAGTCCAAACCATGGGACGCTCCAATGATACCATACTCCCCTGACATATAGGAAGTATCCTGCAAGAACGGCCGCAGCCGTGCTGTAAATCACCTGAGCACGGACTGCGTTGCGTCGGAGATCATCGACATAGTTGCCAATGATGAGGCATGGAACCGCCACACATGCGAAAATGACCAGCGAATACGTGAAACCCAATCCTACGAAGGAAGGATCACCAACCAGTGAAGCTATGAGGAGACCTATCGAAGCCAGCAGCCCGAAGAAGCCGAACGCCATCTGCGTGATACTGATAAGTCTCAGACCCCGGGGTCTATCGAGAATAGTGTCCATCTGCCCGCTCAAACCCAGACTATCTCCTTGCGTTCACAGACAATCTAATGGCGAATATGAATTCCGAGCAAAGAATCCTTTTCTCCCTTTTGCTGTACTGTGTCCTCCATGGCATATGGGACAAACAGCAGTCCGAGAAAGCTGACACAGTGACGATAGTCTCATAAGACGGTCACGCCGCACGTCCCAGCTCGTTCAGCACGAAACAAGAACTCCCAAAGTGACCACAATGACAGAGATCCCACTGCCGACAGACTACCCCGAAAAGAAGGAGCACGAAGAGGTAGAGAAGCCAAAGGGCTGTTGTGACAGGTTCTGTGAGTGCTGGTGCCAGATTGTTGGCGCCATCATACTGATAGCTATCCTGTTAGCCTTCATTTCGGCATTCTTCGGCCCAATACCGTAGACTCCGATTGAGCGACCCACACGCCAACGGCGGCCTAAGGGTCGCATGTGGCTCCTTCGTGACATCACGAGACGGGCTCCCCCCGGCCCATTGGTATCCTTGATATCCATGTTTGCATGTCATCACCAGTAGCCATGTTCGACATCCTGCCGAGAACCCGGTTTGCATTCCTGCCAACCCCCCTGCATCCGATGAGGAATCTAGGCAAAGAACTGGGGCTCGACGATCTGTGGATCAAACGCGATGACATGACCGGGCCCAGTTTCGGTGGAAACAAGACAAGAAAGCTCGAGTTCGTAATCGGGGACGCCAAGCAACAAGGTTGCGACACACTCGTGACCGTTGGAGCTCTACAAAGCAACCACTGCCGACAGACCGCTGCCGCGGCAGCTGCTGCCGGTATGCGATGCGTTCTGCTTCTCGGCGGTGAAGAACCGGATGAATACACCGGGAACCTTCTGCTCGACGGCCTCTATGGGGCTGAGGTCAAGTTCTTCCCCGATGAGGGCTTTCTTGCATTAAATGACAGGCTTGCTTCTGTGGTGACGACACTTGAGGAACTCGGGCTGAAACCCTATGCAGTTCCGGCAGGTGCGGCCACACCCATTGGATCACTCGCGTACGCAGCAGCCATTCAAGAGCTCAAGGAACAGCTTGACAATGCCAGCTTCAGCCCTGAGCGTATCATCGTTGCCACTAGTACAGGAGGGACTCTGGCAGGTATGATTGCGGGGCAGTACATGATGGGTCTCGATGCGGAGATACTGGGCTTGGATGTGTATGACGATTCCGACACTGCGACATCCAGAGTACGCGAGCTCCTGCAAAGAATGATGAAGGAGTATCCTTCGCTCGTAGGCAGGTTCAAGCCCACGATTTCGATCGATGACAGGTTCATCGGTAAAGGATACGCAGTCATGGGCGATACGGAGCGCAAGGCAATTGAGATGTTCGCTAGGCTCGAAGGCGTCCTGCTGGACCCAGTGTACACTGGTAAGGCTGGTGTCGGGTTGATCCAAATGGCTCTATCAGGAGAGATACCTTCCGACAGCCCGACTCTGTTTTGGCATACGGGCGGCCAACCTGCACTGTTTGCTTACTCCCAAGAACTGCGTCGTGGTGGGAAGGTTGGCAGGGTAACAGACACCCGAAGCAAAAGAATCTCGGAAGCAGGTGAAACAACGAATGGGTTTTAATGTGCCAGTACTGGACTAAGAGCTGTCAGGGGTAGGGTCATGCCAGAGAACGAGGAAAGAGGCTTTGGAGAGGCGTTCCAGAAACGCCTTGCGGCAGCGTCGCGCGAAAAGGTACGCATCGTTGTGAAGGACCAATACAAAGACGCATGGGACATTCTGACTGATTGCGAGAACGCGAATCTCATACCGGGAATAATCGGTCCCCCAGGTGTGGGCAAGACGCTCCTCTTACGTGCCTACGCTGAGAAAACAAACAGGCTATTCCAATGGGTGACAGGAGACGAGGGCGTAAGACCGGCACACTTGATAGGTTCATTCAACCCAGCGCTTGTTCTGACAAAGGGGTTTACCCTCGACTCCTTCGAGCCCGGACCTCTGTTAAAGGCCATGGTGTTCGGAGGAGTGTTCGGTCTTAATGAAGGGAACCGTCTACCTGAGTATGTTCAGAACACTCTCCTGGAGCCTTTCGAGGAATTCAGTGTCAACGTCCAGCGACTGGGCAGGATCAAGGCTCATGAGGGCTTCTTTCCTGTGCTCACGATGAACCCGGAGGAGATGGCCGGTGCTCACAGGCTGAGTGAAGCCTTCCGAGACAGGATTAGAGTCTGGATCAAACTCGGATACCCCAACAAGGAAACTGAGCTGGAGATAATACGCGTGAACTGCCCCGAGTACAAGTTGAGTGACTCAGTGCTTGACAGTGTGTACAGTCTTGTTTCAGCTACAAGGGTCAGTCCTGACGTGGAGTTGCCTGCGTCCATCCGCGCAGGAATCTCGATTGCACGGCTCTCTGCCCAAATGGCAATGAGAGATAACAATGGCGAGGTCACGCACAAGATACTCTCCGATTCAGCGGCCAGCGTATTGATAGGTGCTCTCAGATTCCGCCCTGGGATTGATGCCGAGCCGGCCGTTAGCGCGCTCGTTCGTACAGTCTTGGGCAAGAAGGGAGCTGAGTCGAGATGACGGCCCTTGCCGCCATTGAACCTGTTCTGTCAAATGTACCCGAGTTCGCGTATGAGTTCGTCAAACAGTTGCGCTATTCCCCTGAAACCAAGACGAAGCCCAGCATACGCCAGACACAAGCAATACCACAGCTGCTCTCTAGCAGATACCTCAGGCAGGGTCGTCTGACCCTTGATGACTTCATAGATGCTGCCGTATGTACGACATATCCCCCTGACCAAGAGCTTGCACGATTGATTGCAGAGGAGATGATCCTTGGCAGGACAAGAGCAAAGAGGCAAGAAGAAGAGCCACAACCTGAGCCCCCGGATAGCGCAACAAAGGCTGACAAGATTCGCGCTGTAATACAGCAAATACGCTGGGAGCAGGATCTGGCTAAGACAATTCGAAAGGATCGGGTGCAAGCCGGATATGACTACCTGCAGCAAGTCAAATCAGCGGATGACTCCTCACTGTATGACGCAGCTCATGACTATCTCTCCGATGGCGACATTGTGCTGAGAGGGATCTCCAACGACGAGGAACTTGGGTCAAATGCGGCCGCAGAACTGCTTGACCGAGCGGGGAACCTGACAAGCAGAGATATCGCCAACTCTGCGGTCCTCAAGGTCCTAGGAGACCTGTGCAAGACTCAGAACGCCGCTGAGAGAATCGCCGCAAAGGCATTCAGCAGAAGCCGGGACGTCATGGAGGACTTCAGAAACCTGACAGCAAGAGACCCTGCCACCGCATCAAGGGCACTACGTCACGTTGAACAGCTGCAGGCATTGAGCAAAGCGAAGCGGAAGGCCATGGACGGGCTGCTTCAGGAGTCACTCGACGATCTGAGTCAAGCATCAGACTATTCGAGCGAATTGGGTAGGACTCCTGAGAGTCTATCGGACGTCATTAGAAGAGCAGCGACCACATATCCTCTTGACGACGCATTCGAGTTCGCGAGCAGCATACAGAAGCATACTGGGAGGGATGTAGGTGAGGAAGTGCTGCGAGAGTACGACTCACAGTACGATGCTGGCGCCTCTGGGAATGTGAACACGAAACAGCTTGCTGGATGCGCGATGGACAGCCCAAGCTGGAAGAGCCTAGTTGACAAGCTGACTGATGATATGATCGAGAGTGCGGAATCGCGGTCCTCTCCTGCTGAATACCTTGTACAGAAGCTCAAGGAGGCAGAGTTCCACCGTCAGAAGATGCCTGACAGGACCACGGCCGAGAAATGGGAGGAGATGGAACAGCATCTGGCAGACGCGGCTGCCGGCCATGCACAAAGCAAGGCGCATCTACGCCAGACAGTCAGGTCCTGTTCGAGCGCGGGCAGGCGTCCATCACTCGAGGCAATCAAGCAGGCGGGCGAACGCCTAGGAATGACAGAAGAGGAGATACTCGAACTCCTGAATCCAAGCTTTGAGGTAATCAAGAAGCTGGTTCAGCAGGGTGTGTCGAACTTCGAGAGGCTTCATGAACTCATGGCCTCCGCCGCACTGACATCGGCGCAACTCAGGCAGCTAGCGGAAGTTGCTTACGAGAAGGGCAACGAAGCGGCCTTGGGAGCGGTGGCGCACGTTGACCTCAGAGCGGCTCTGGGGTCATTCTCCGACCGACGTGGTAGCTATGGGGCATTGCGATACTCCGGTCAAGTCCATGGCGGCAAGGAACAAGCCGCTCCTCCTACAACTGACAGGACCGACAAAGTCATGGTCGGTCTCCTCGGAGGACCCGCCACAGACATTGTGAGAATCTGGTACACGTACCGTGATGAGCTTCCCGCGGACGCGAAAGAGCAGCTAAGGCGAATAGCCAAGAGGCTTCTTGTGGACCTTGGAGCGCGCTTCGCACGGCAGATAATGGGATCATCCATGCTGGGAGGACTCATGGAAACGCCCACTGTGAGGCCATTCAGGATTGGGGACGAGGTGGACCTGATTGATCTTGAGGAAACAATAGACTCGCTTCTGAGCCAAGGCAGAACAGACTTGCAGATGTTGAGCCCGGATGACTTCCTCGTCACCGAAACATACGTGGGTCACCGTGCGTTCTTCTGGGCTCTGGACAAGTCTGGCTCGATGGACGCTCCAGAGAAGCTCGGGATGCTTGCACTTTCGGTCATGGCCGGGCTCTTCGCAGTACAAAGGGACGACTTGGGGGTTGTTCTGTTTGACAGCGAAACGTTTGTCGTAAAGCGGATACAGGATCGTAATGTGTCTGTTGACAAGGTGGCCGCAGACCTTCTTGATGTGAGAGCGGGGGGCGGCACCGGTGCTGGGAAGACATTGAATCTCGCACTCGAGAACTTCACCCAAACGAGAGCAAAGGAGAAGGTTCTCATCCTCAGTACTGACATGTATCTTAGTGACCTCCCTGAGTGCGAAGAGTTGGCAGGACAGATCAGGCAGCAGGAGATCAAGATGATAATAATCGTGCCCTCTACTTCTCACAATCCGGACTCAGCAGATGCCTTGGCAAGGGCAGCACACGGTATTGTCGTGGAAATAGCATCGCTAGA
>Ga0315284_10000578_pt1 | contig 49963 bp, 51 predicted proteins | sample YL17G09_16_MG_FD_203696 | JGI IMG/M metagenome (GOLD analysis project Ga0315284, IMG submission 203696) | Sediment microbial communities from Yellowstone Lake, YNP, Wyoming, USA - YL17G09_16 | ecosystem: Environmental > Aquatic > Freshwater > Lake > Sediment | place: USA: Wyoming | collected...
CAGCCGTCTCAAAACAAATCAAGTTACTCGAAGAAAATTACGGTGTAAAACTTTTTGAAAGAATCAATAAAAAACTCATACTCACTGAAGAGGGCAAACTCCTCCTGGATTACGCCCAACGAATTATAAGCCTCTATAATGAATCGTTAGAATCCCTCAATGAAAAAGACAGACAACTGAAAGGCACGTTAAAGATTGTCGCGAATCTCACTCTCGGTGTCTATATTTTGCCAAAACTCATTAAACCCTTCTGTAACATCTATCCTGACCTCACAATCGAGATGTATCTGGATAATTCTGAACATATCACCAATGCAATAAAACATGGCGACGTAAATTTCGGATTCGTTGGAAGGAAACCCAAAGATCCTTTAATTGTCGTTCATCCATTTTATCAGGACAAACTCAAGGTAGTCGTCGGACCAGGTATGGAACTCGGCAAAAAAGTTCTGAGTTGGAAAGAACTTGAGTCGCTTCCTTTCCTTCAGCGTGAAAAAGGATCCGATATCAGAGCAACCTGCGAACAATGGCTTTCAGAGAGAGATATCAAATTGAAGCCGAAAATGGAACTGAACAACACTGAGGCGATTAAGTCTCTTGTCCGTTATGGTATGGGATTCTCGATTCTTCCATGGTGTACTATAGAGCATGAAGTGAGGACTGGATTGCTCCGTGTGGTCTCAGTTCCCCACTTTGATTTTGTTCACGACTATTACATCTGCCATCTCAAGGGTAAAATGTTTTCAAAGCCAGAAAAGATGTTTTTTGAATATGTATTCAACGCCGTTGAAACCGGAATTACTCTCCTCCCCTTATCTCCTTCTTAAAAAGTTCCCCTTTTCAAATCACCGCTTATTTATTCAGTCATAACTCCAAAAAATATATTTAAAATTCGGAATAAGGTCGTATCTCAATCCTCTCCTTAACTAGTTTTAAAACTGAACTATAACTTATAGTTATTAAATTTATGAAAATTATGAATTTGACTGCATTCCCATAGATATTCAATACTTTAAGCCGGGGAATAAGACTTTGGTATGTTGGTTCATGTCACAAGTGAAGGAGCATTAAAGATTTTTATTTTCACCCATTATAACAATGAGAAATTGAACAATACTTGATGAAAGGAGATATCTCGTGAAGAATGTCATTCTATTGACCATTGATACGTTGAGGAAGGATGTCTTGGGGTGTTATGGCGGGCAATACAGGGTAACACCTTTTATAGATTCTCTACAGGATAGGTGCATCAGGTTTACCAATGCCATGTCAACGGGTCCTTATACACAAGCAGCATTCCCTGGACTTCTCACCTCATCGTACTATTTTGATTATGAATACATGAAACCCAAAATTCTTTCCAAGGACCGGGTGCTGATTTCTGAGGTGCTTAAGAAGAACGGAATTATCACAGCCGGATTTCATTCGAACGCTTACCTTTGTGCCTATTTTGGATGGAATCGGGGTTGGGACACCTTCTATGATTCGATGGATGTCGAAGTAACTGACAAAATTCCCTATATTCAAGCCTCAATCCTGAACAAAAAAATAGCACCATGGCTTTCACAACAAAAGAGTGGCAACCCATTTTTCTTATGGCTCCACTACATGGATGTTCATGAACCCTATGTTCCCGAAAGAAAATATATAGAGGTCGTGGACCCATCCATTACTATGAACGATGATGAGATGTTTGGACTTTTTACAAATGTACTGCTGAAAAGAGACCTTTCAGACAAGAAAAATGTTGAGCTTCTCAAAAAGCTCTATTTAGCTCATGTGCGAGAGGTGGATGATGCCACAAGAGAATTCTTTGGTATATTAGAAAAGACAGGGTTTTTAGAGAATTCGATTATCATCATCACTGCAGACCATGGAGATGAGTTCGGTGAGCATAGCGGTCTCTCTCACGACGGAAAGATGTATTCAGAACTCATCAATGTTCCCTTAATCATATATGATCATTCTCTTAAAAAAGAACAGGTTTCTGATACCCTTGTCAGTACTGTCGATGTGCCTCCAACGATCGTGTATCTCTTTGGTCTTGAGCCAGTGAGCGCCTTTGCTGGCCATTCCCTGCTCCCTGTTGAGAATTATTCCGTGAAAGGTATATATGGAGAATCAAAAGAGAAATTCGGTGCACATGAAAAAGGTGATGAGAAAGAGATACATTTCTACATGGAAAATAACCTAAAACTCATCTATCATGAAAAAGATGACTCCTGGGAAATGTATGACCTTAAGAATGATCCAAAGGAACTACACAATATTGTGGACACCTCACCTGCAGCTGAGGAGATGAAAAAGAAAATAAAGCCAAGGGTCAGAAGGCTGGCAACCAAGTTAGGTTGAGCCCTCCCATTGTGCATCAGAGGAGCTCAACCCTGAGTGAGAGGACTATTAATTACATATACCCTAACTTACGTAAACGATCCATAGACTGTTCTTTGTCCTGACGTCTTCCAGCCCGCTCTTCGGTATTTTCCAAATCCTGTTCCCATGCAGGAACCCCTTCAATAGATATCAGGCTTGTCGTCTTTGCACCCAGAGACCGATAGCCCTTCTCATAGAGCGAACAATGGGGGATATTAAAGGCAGCATACGTATCCCAGAGATCCTTTTCCGTGAAATGCAGGATGGGTTTGATCCTGGTATGCTCTGGTATCAAGTGAGCTGCTTCTTTATATTCAAAATATGTATCGTCAAATCTCGCTACGTGCTCATCCCAGCGGAGTCCTTGAAAGACAGCCTTAATATTGTTTCGTTCGAGCCACTGGTTGAAAACCACTGTCTTCATCAGATGGTTTCCTGCATAGGACTCAGCTTCAAATGGAAACTCTTCATCTGTAAAATCAATACGCTTGAGTTCATCCTGATTTCGTTGATTCAGATTCTTTACTTTTACTGGTGCACCTAATGTATAGTTAGCCTGCTTGAGAACATCCTCATTTCGGCAGACTTCCAGAGGAACATTCCATTCCTTTTTAATCCTATCAACAAATTCTTCTATTTCCTCGAATTCATCTCCTTCCCCAATAATCATCGTCTTAGGTATAGGGATACCTCTTTCCAGACAGACATGGCGAATGCACCAGAGAGTCAACCCGCTATCCTTTCCGCCTGTCCAGGTAATTCCTATTTCTTCATGTTTAAACTTATCAAAGACTTCCCTTATGACGGCCTTTGATAGCTCAACCAGTTTGGCACATTGTCTTTTCCTCTTTTCGCTGATGGTTTTATTAATTGACATTATTCATTCTCCTTTTCAATCGATATGAAATTGGTGGCGTTTTCCAGACTTAAATATATCAGTAGGGGGGTAGTCCCCCCTACTGATCTGTGGCAAATCTTATTCAGTGATATACCCTAACCGACGTAAGCGTTCAGCAATAGCCTTCTTCTCTTCCTCAGGCATCTCCCGATACTTAACTCCTTTCGGCATAGCCCGATAAGCATCATTGCACTGCTCACGCATTTCTTGAAGCCAACGAGGGGCGTGCATCTTCATTCTGTCAATCAAGTTATTCTGCTCTAAAGGATCTTTCTTCAGATCGAAAAACTCTTCGTACATCCTGGAAGCATACTTGATGTACTTCCAGTTCTCCTCGCGCAGGGCTTGTCGGGCACCCATACCATAGACTGCCCAGACAGTTTCAGCATAAGCCCTTTTGCCATGCCCTCTCAGATTTTCAAGGCAAGGAACCACGCTCTCTCCATCAAAGGGGTCTCTGATTTTGTCTTCGGGCAAGCCCAAAACATCTAAAACGGTGGGAACAAAATCAACGGATCTTACCTGGCCGTCGATAACCTGGCCCTTGGCTTTCTCAGGCATACCAGGATACTTAATAATAAAGGGTATCCTGAGGTCCACATCGTAAAGGCTGGAATGGGTGTTATCCAGTTCTCCCACATCCAGAGGCTCATAAATATAATCCCCTATGGGCCAACATTCTCGTCTGAGGGTGGTCCCATGGTCACCAGTAATGATTATCAAAGCATCATCGTAAAGGCCAACCTCTTTCAAGGTTTCGATTACCGAGCCAATTACTTCCTCGTCAGCCAGCTTTATTTTGGCATCATAGTAAGAGTTCTCGGCCATGACCCCTGCCTTTAACCGACCTGATTTTACCAGATATTCCTCTGAACCAGTGTGTGTTTCATAATACTGGTTGTAGAGAAAGAAGTTACCCTTTTTGTTCGCTTTGATAAAATCAATATTCTCTTTCACGTAGTATTTGCCCACAGGCTTGGCATGAAATCTATCATCCACGTGAACACCAAGATGTCTCCAGTGTTCGACGCCATCTCCCCAGGTGTCAGGGGCGTTTGGATCGGTGGGTTCAACAAAGATCTCGAACCCATTATGCATCCCGATTCCAGATCCAGCTACACTTTGACTCATACACCCCTGGGTAGCCCACCCAAGCATTTTGATATATTCTGCAAGCGTAGTTGGCTGAATAATGTGGAAAGGATCTCTCACTCCCGTATACGGACCTATCATGCCTGTCCACATAATCGGTGTTGCTGCTCCTGTGTAAGAGCTACCAGCGATGCACTGTTTGAAGGCCGCCGCTCCATCTTTGACCAGGGCATCAATATTTTTCTGTTTCCTGTGATAACCATAAACAGATAGGTGATCGTATCTCACCTCATCAAATTGAAAAATGTACACACATTTTGGTTTCTTCGCCATAATTTCTCTCCTTTTTTAATTTTTTCTCAATGTGTTCGTGTCTGATTCAGACACCCTCTCGGCACTCTTTTTTAATTGTTTGCTCGATTTAAAAGCCATCACCTCCTTATACAAAATTTCATACTGACTAAAAATATCGCTATTTGATAAATAAGTCAAATTCATAATTTTCATGTTTTGCATAACTATTAGTTATTTAAAATATATGCTTTCTTTTTGAACACACCACTTTTTCCCAAAAATAATGTGTCGAGTTATTGGTTGTAGGCGATCTTGCCTCTACACCCATCGAGGCAGATTTTCCCCTTGTACAGACTTTCTACTGCATTCTTAAACTGATTAATCTTTTCCCTGTATGCTTTAAGAAACAGCATGTCAGCAGCACTGCCGAGTGCCTGACATCTCTTCTTGTACCGGGGCAGATGGCAAGGATAGATGGTTCCATCTCGTGAAATGTGAATCGCCCTTTCATAAACAGGATGGAAAAGAGAACATTTCGCTTCTGCCTTTGAACTTCCAATTCTCATTACACTTCTGTCAAAGCATGAAAAAGTAAGCGCTGCGTTTGCGACCTCCCCATTATCCTTTGGTAAATAAAGCTCCTCCAGGATTACCGTATCTTTATTCTGTGAAGCGATTTTGCGGGCATGTTTGAGATATTTAATAAGTTTCGGATTGTACTGAATGAACGTTTTCCATATGCCTGCATACCGCACATTTTGGAGGAAAAGATTCATACAGAGTCTCAAGTCGCGAGCATCCAGATAATCATAACGGAAAGCGACATTATGGCATTCCTTGAGCAATTTCAAACCGAACTGAAAGCTCTCAAAATCTTTAATTGAAACTTCCCAGTGGCTGAACCCCTCCTTCTCCATTACCAGTTCTTCTACCTGGGATGCGAATTCCTGCATGAATTTACCTGAGGTGATTATCACAAGTTTCATTGTTGGCTTCTTTGTGCGTAATGCAATTTGGAAGATTTCCGTGCTCTGAGGATGATTCAGAAATTCTCCTCCGAAGAGGATGAGAAGGGTATTGGGGTCTAATAAGTCCATTTCGATTAAATTACGGAGGTAGGTTTCAAAATCTCCCGGCGGCATATGTTTTCCTTTTGGAGTATAATCACCGTAGCAAAAATAACATTGATTTTTGCAGAATTCGGTTGTCTCAAAAAGTATCCTGTCAATAGGGTAGTTGTTCATCTTTACTTTTTATTCTTCAAAAGCACATACCCTACTGCCCGACATGAGGATTCTCACCCACTGTCAGGATCTGACGTAGGGTATGCCTCTCAGATCCCTCAGCTTCTCACTGAGCTCGTGAGGGATTATAGCTTTTACTTCTTTTCCTCTTTCTTTTCTTCTTTCACCATCCCCTTTTCTTCTATAGTTATTTCAACTTGTTCCTTTGGGGCTTCTTTTCCTGATACTCCTGGGTATGCCCATGTCGGCGGTATCGTTCCATCTGCCCTAAGAAGATCCACCACATCGTGAGTGGCGGACTCAAAATTGACAACCCTTACTCCAGGCTTCATATGTCTGTCCCAGAAACTGTTTGCTCTCTTTAGGGTGGAGAATCCAAGGAAATAGGGTTCCATACTTCCCTTTGGTATCACATCGCTGCCCACTACGTACCAGCCTTTTAATGCATTGAACATTTTCTTAGATTCAAAGTCTACTGTTTGTAAAGTTCCCAATGGCTGTCCCTTTTTGTCATACACTTTATCCGTACCTATTTGTGTCACCTGAAAGCTCACCTCATTTTTAAAAAGGTGGGTAAACGCACAACGAATAGAGCAGAACGGAATCTTTTTCCCATCTTCTGTCGTCAAGACATACTTTGTTTGACTCTTCGACGCATCCATATTGCATATGGGACAAATCTCCGCCGAGATAGCCAAAGATGGTATGGCCATCACCAAAACTAAAACTAAGATTATCTGCCATTTCCTCATAGTTTTCACCTCCTTTCCTCCCTTATCGGGATTGATTTTAACGTTTAACGTTAATTAGCTTTCATGAACCTCACCTTATTTGCGTCAGCATCCCCTTAGACATTTTGTAGAGTTGCTGTCCATAGTGAGACAACTCAGCACTGTGTGTAACAATCAGGAACGTTGTCCCCTCATTCTTATTGATTTCTGTGAAGAGTTGCAAGATTTCTGCTTCCGTATGCTCATCCAGATCTCCTGTTGGTTCGTCAGCGAGGATTATCATTGGGCTATTCATCAGTGCACGGGCGATTGCAACCCTTCTCTGTTCACCACCTGAGAGCTGGGAAGGATAGAACATCATCTGATCTGAAAGGCCAACCTTCTCAATTAAATTTCTGGCCCTTTCGTGGTTCTGCTTACGTTCCTCCCCAAAAATCATTGGGAGCCTTACATTGTCGATTGAATTGAGAGTTGGAATCATGCTGGGAAATTGGAAGATGAATCCAATATTCTTGTTCCGAAGGATTGACAACTTTTTATCGTTCAGGTTCCTCAGTTCAACACCGTCAACAGACACGCTTCCCGATGTGGGTTGTGTGAGTCCCCCAATCAGACTCAATAGGGTAGTTTTCCCACTGCCAGAGCGCCCTACGATCATAACCATATCTCCTGTCTTCACATCAAGGTTCACTCCATCCACGGCCCTGACAGGTATCTCCCCGCCTTTATAGACCTTTGTTACTTCCCTTAGGCTAATCATTCACTCTCCTCCCTTTACTCTCCAAGCCTAATCGCTCTTAATGGCTCCATCCTGCTACTCATGAAGGCCGGGTAAAGCGTACCGATGATACCTGCAACAATACCTGCAGCTAAACAGAAAATTACCAGAGCAACGATTTCAACAGTAGAAGGCCACACATAAGGCATTCTCAAGGTAGATTTGACCATTGAGTTGAAGAGGTAGACAACTCCTGCACCGAATGCGACCCCTATGATACCTCCAATCCCTGTCAGGATACCAGATTCATACATAATCAGCTTAAAAATCGAAGAAGCTTTCGCACCTATCGCTCTTAGAAGTCCAATCTCCCGTTTCCGTTCATTGATAATCATTGAGAATATGGCACCCACTATCAGTATGGACATTATCCAGACCATCAATCCGAAAATGAGCAGACCCTGGAGTGTGCTGAAAAGCTGCCGGCTTAAGTTTGTCACCATTTCTGCTGTAGAGACCACCATTACATCGGGAAAGGCCGTCTTTATTCTCAATTTCATTTCCTGAGGCGTTGTTTTGAACGTATCTATCTTTATCAGAATGGCAGAAGCAGTTCCCGGTTTGATGGATTTCAGCCTTTCAGCAGCTTCAGGTAAGGCATATTTTGGGGCTTCTTTTATCATCAGATCGACCCCATCAAGGGGCATAAACAGTGCCCAGTCAAGACCTGTACCGGTTTTCTTGAGCCTTCCAACAACAGAGAAGGTGTACCCGTAGACCGGCCATGGAGACACCCTTTCAAAATCTTCAAGGGAAACTGACAGATTGTTGCCAAGGATGAGTTCATCTGCTGAGATTGGCCATTTGAGCTTATTCTCAACCAACGGATTGACAATGAAGTCTGTTTTTGGGTCAAAACCAATGATCTGCACATCCGCCATCCTGCAGCATGCTCCCTCCTCCCACGTTGAAAGATACTTCTGTGGTGTCGCAGTCTTAACATCCTCTATCTCTTTTATTTCCGATAACAAATCTAAATTCAAGAAGGTGGTTGTTGTTAAACCACCCATCAGCATTCCCTGCGATTCACCTGATATAATGGCCTGCGCATCGAGCTGGCTCCCGTAAGGGGCCACTATCATATCAGCACCAAGGCTATTTGCACCGTGGCGGATGCCCGTCTCCACACCCCGAAGCAGCATGGTAGCGGTAAAGAGTGTGCCCGTTGCCAACATTGTTATTAATACCACTGATATAGTACGGAAGACCCTGCGCTTCATGTTATGTCTGGCCAGGCGAAATAGGCTCAGTTCTGCCATTTTTTATACCCTCTCTCTTCCCTCTTATCATCCCTTGGCTTTCCGAAAAAACCTCTAAACAGGTAAATAATCACCATTGTGAGAAGTCCCCAGATTAACCCATATACCCATCGACCCCATTTCCATTCGGTCGGATAGGCGATAAAGGCAATCACGAATATCAGGAGAGCTCCCCACAATAGAAAAACTCTATTCCATCGTGTTTCTTTCTTTGCCATTGTTTTATTCCACTTTCTTTTTAGGCGCTGGTTCAAGGCCAGCTTTTACACGGAGGAGATGAAAGGCCTTGACCGCTTCTTCATCAACAACCTTAATCGCAATGCTTTCCAGTTCCTGGTACTCCGTTGTTACCATAACACGGTAAGTTCTCGGTCTGGGAAGATTAATCTCCATCCTCTTCTTGATCGTTCCAGGTCTCACCGTCATAAAGTAAGCGATATCTCCTAAATAGATTGCTTCCTCCAGCTCTGCTGTAATAAAGAGAACTGTCATTCTTGTCTCTTCATAAAGTTTAATAAAATATTCCTGCATCAGTTCCCGAGTCATTGCATCAAGCCCCCTGAAGGGTTCATCCATCAGCATAACCTTTGGTTTGTTGATGAGTGCCCTTATTAGTTCCGCCCTTCTCTGCATTCCTCCTGAGAGTTGATAGGGAAACTTCTTTTCAAAACCTGTTAGCCCAACCTTGTCGATAAGGTACCTTGCCATTTCCTCTGCCTCTTTTCCGTCTCGGCCTTGAACTATGGGACCGAACATGGTGTTGTCCCAGAGATTCATCCATGGGAATAAAGCCGATTCCTGAAAAACTACTAAACGGTCCCAGCTTGGCCCTGTGACTGGCTCTCCATCCAAGAGTATCTCACCTCGGTCAGGGACTATATAGCCTGCCAAGAGATTAATTAGAGTCGTTTTTCCGCACCCTGAGGGCCCGCATAACACAGTACACTTTCCTCGTTCCAGCCTGAAACTTACATCTTCTAAAGCCTCTTTCCCATGTCCAAAAGACTTGTAAACTCCCCTTACCTCCATCTCTCCTGCTATATATTCAATTGCCATTTTTCTCACTCCTCGAAATTAAAATAGCTGCCTCCATGGCATAATCTTATTTCCGATTAATCTCACAACTCCACTTAAAATTGCCCCGCAGATGCCGATGCTGATCATCCCCAAGATAATTTTCGGATAGGCGATTACAACATAGGCATCCCACGTCATATAACCTAAACCTAGCCCTCCTGCAATCATCTCGGCGGCCACAACCATTTCCCACGTCATACCGGCTCCTACCATCATTCCTACAAAGATAGAAGGGGTTGCCCCCGGTAGGATAATACGTCTGAAAATATATTTCGGGGTTGCCCCCAATGACATAGCCGCCCTCTTATAGTTTTCTCCAACGGTAACTGCCCCTAATAATGTATTCAGAACAATAGGGAAGAAGGCACCAATAAAAACCAAATAAGTAACACTCATCTCCGGGGTAGGAAACATAATAACTGAGATAGGGAGCCACGCAATTGGCGGAATAGGTCTCAGAACCTCAAAACACGGGAATGTCCAGTTTTGAAATAATGTTCTATACCCCATCAGCAATCCGAGAGAAACACCGGTAGCAATGGCTATCACAAAACCACTGAGAACCCTTTTATTGCTATAGAGTACATGCATCCAGTATGCCTCCGTCGGGACAGAGCTAATCGCAGTGTTAAGGACCTCAAGAGGTTTGGGTACCTGCTTGAATAAAGGTGCCTCGTATGTGGTTAAAAGGTGCCAGACGATCAACATTAAAAGTATGGACAGTGGTTGCCTAAAAGTACCCCAGGAAATTTTACGTCTGATGTATCTTGTGATTGCTCCAACATCTTCTCTTGTCTCATAAGCGTGTTCCTTTTTGTTTCCCGTGTTTATCTTTTTCATCTCTTTCCTCTACTCCATTTATATGGCAAGTTCCCTTTCTCCCCTTTCAAAGGCCTTGACTGCTTCTTCGTGAACTACATCTATTAGCTCCTGTTTATACATCAAGAACTCTTTGCTGGATATCATATCAATGCTCCTCGGACGAGGTATATCAATTTTTAGCATCGTCTTTAGCGTTCCGGGCCTTGTCGTCATTATGAAAACCCGGCTCGCCAGGAAAATAGCTTCCCGCAGATCATGTGTGATAAACATAATGCTCCTTCCCGTCAGGTCATAGAGCTCCAGCAGATAACGGTGCATGACTGATTTAGTCATGGCATCGAGTGCCCTGAATGGTTCGTCCAGAAGGAGTATCTTAGGCTCAGTCATGAGCGCCCTCACAATCTCAACCCTCCTCTGCATGCCAGAGGAGAGGTTCATGGGGAAGGTATTTTCAAACTCTTCCAATCCGGCAACACTCAGGAGCTCCCTTCCTTTCTCTTTAAGCTCCTTTTCGTTAGAGAACTTCCCCTGTATTTTGGGGCCAAGGCACACGTTATCTATCACTGTTAACCACGGGAAAAGAGCACCGAGCTGAAAAACCACCATCCTATCCGGACCGGGCATCAATTTCCTTTTGGCTGAGGCGATGAGCTCCCCATCCAGATAAATTTCTCCTTCGGTCACTGTATCGAAGCCGGCGATCATGTTAAGCATTGTGGTCTTTCCACAACCTGAAGGACCCACCATTGCCATGAATTCACCGGGCACTATTTCAAAACTACAATTATCCACGGCGTGCACATTAACACCATATGGGTCGTAGACCTTGGTTACATTCTTGACAACTATGTGGCCTTCTTTTATCTTTTCAATCATTCAATCATCTCCTCATCAGTAGACCTTTTTCCAGGCAAGGAATTTATTGCCGAGCATCCTTATTATAGAGCTCGAACCATAACCCAGTAACCCGATGGTGAACATGGCAAGTAGGCAATCGTGATACCTGATCAGATTGTAACTCTGCCAGGTCATGTATCCGATTCCATATTCGCCAGAGATCATCTCAGCCGCCACGACAGTTATCCAGGCCATGCCCATCCCTATCGCAAGCCCCATGAATACGGCGGTCAAAGCCCCGGGAAGGACAACATACCTGAAGACTTGCCAGCGATTTGCTCCCAAACACTTAGCGGCCCTAAAGAGAGATGGGTCGATCTGCTCGACTCCTAATTTACCATTGAGGGCTATAGCATAGAAGGAGCCAAGAAAGGGGAGAAATATAATACTAAGTTCGAGTTTTACAAATATAAGGATCGAAAGAGGCACCCAGGCCACAGGAGGTATGGGACGGAGCGTTTCAAAGACTGGAAAAGTAAAATCGCGAAAGACCCGTAGCCATCCCATTAACAGCCCCATTGGTAGACCGATTAATGTCCCTATGCAGAACCCCGTAAATACCCTGAAAATGCTATATACAATACTTTTGTAAAACCAGGGAGTTTGTATGGTCTCGATGGTACCAGTAATGGTCACGATAGGGTCAGGGACTTTCGTCATAATAGTGTGACTGAGTATATACCAGCAGATTGCTCCGGCAAAAATGGATAAGGTTTTTATAATGAGGGTTTTAGCCCCCTCTTTACGTGCCGCCTTCCGCTTTTTAACCTCTACTTCTTCAAAGATAATCTCTGCTGCTCTATTTTCCATACTCTAAGAGTCCTTTCCGTAATTTTATAAAAAACCTGTATACAGGCTTTTCATTCACCTTTAAAATTGCCCATCCCGGCTGGGGAGTACCGGGATGGAGGGGTTGTAAAATGGTTCATGAGGGACATCTACGTATGTTTTTAGATTTTTCTTTTTGCGATTGCCTCCCCAAACTCTTTTCATTTCACCCTCTTTTGTTTTTTAACCGCTTCTCTTTCACGAAATGATATGCATTCATTTTACGCCCATTTCACCTTCGTCTGCTTCCATGGCGCTGGCTTCAGCCTGACATCCTTATAATCCTTGATGTTTTGCCGATGTTTTTGATTCTCACGCAACTTCACAGGAAAACCTGGTAACTTATGACTCGTCCAAAAACCCTGCTCTCTTATTTCTTTGCATGCAAGCTCGTAGAATCTGTCATCTACAAAGTTGTCAATTAATTTCGGCGGATCGACACTATGTTGAGTTGACAGTATCTTGACAGTTCTCCATTGAATAGCAATCCCTTTGAGGTGCTCAAGACTATTTTTAGAAGCCCTTCCATCGGGGATATTCATCTCTAAGGTCATTCTGACTACTGACTGGGGGAATTCTGGTATATCACTCCAGATGTAGTATGCAGCGAGGTTAATATCATTGTTCCACATGTCACGTGCCTCTTCCTCAGCCTGCAGAAATCCAACCATTACGTCAGGACGGTCGCGGAGCCACGGTTGAACCATGAGCGTTGTGTTCATCGTTATCCAGTTATGAGGAACTTTTACGGGATAATACTTAGAGCATGTGCACTTCATCTCCAGCCCTGTTACAATCCTATACCCTATCCCAAGGTATTCGAGGTAAGAAGGATAAGGTTCCCAGGTGACACAGGCGGCGATGTTTTTTGCCCTCATGTGCGTGACCTGAAGTTCTGTAGACTGGTCAAGCAGCCTAGGCCTTATCTTGAACTCGTCAATAATATCCAGGGATTGGCGATGCGAAAATGACCCCAACGGGGTCCCTATTTTCTGCCCGTCCAGATCCTTAACAGACTTCACTTTGCCGCTATCCCAGAGGTCCTTGCGAACGACCATTGCACCGTGTTCTCCAGTATCGTATCCACCGGTACACCCTGTTATAGCCTCCACGGTTTCCATGCACCGTAAGCCTGGAGTGTCACACATATACCCAAACATGTTCTTCCCTGCCAACATGTTGTTATTGATGAGCGGACCTGACAGGGATCTGAACCACTCTACCTTGCTTCCCTTCGGGAGATACTTCATCCATAACTTTGCCTGTTTCGTAATGTTTGCAGTCTGACACTGGAGACAGTAGGGCTGGTAGCCAATGGTTATCTTCACAGGGTCGCCAGGTTTGCCGAATCCTCCCTTCGGTTCACCATATCTGGAAGCTATCTGCCAGTATTCAGCAGGAAGTTTCTTCTCAGCAGCATAGGTTCCTCTCTGATAAGTTATCGGTTCCATGAGTACAGTTGTGGCTGTCAAGAGACCTGTTGCTACGGCGGCTTTCATAAAGTCGCGCCGGGTAAGTCCGAATTCCTCTTTTTCTTGATGCTCACGCTCAAGAAAACTTTCATAAGCTTTATGTTTTTTCATAGTTTCACCTCCTTTCTATTTAGTGATAATTGTGATTAAAAATTACTCTCCATGGTAATGTTTGTCAAATTCATAATTTTCATAACTATCATAACTTTTAGTTATGTTTTACTTTTACGGAATAGTTCTTTTGGACATCAGACTGGATATCAGAAAAATAGGAAAAAGAGAAGATTTTACGTGGTTAAAATAATCGTTTCCCCTTTTCTATGTCTTTAAGGGCGATGATCAGTTCACTCTCTGTGACAGTGCTCTTGAAGGGGATAGGGCTGCACCCCATTCCCACACGTTTCCAAATTTCCTCCTTGAGGTTGTATCTTTCATTACATTCATTACATACCAGATCCATCCCTTCTACTCTGTATCCCTTTTTCTTTTTGTAACATGCGTAACATGCATCGAAGTGTGTTCTCAATGTTCCTTTTTCATCTGTTCTTACGAAGAAGTTTACTTTCTTGCCCCATCCTTTATAGGTAAAGAAATGGACACCACCGTCATTAATTTCTCTCAGTGGAATTCTTATTTCATCATTCTGTGCCTGTATCACCTTATACTCAACAGGAAGGCCACTGCAGGCAGGTACAAGGAATGAGAGACCTATAATCAATAATCCAATCTTTTTAAAACAGTGACACAGCATTTTCTAACCGTCCTTTCAATTCACCATCAATAACCCTCCAGACTGAAGGGGAGAAAAACCATCGGTGCTATAGCAATCATGCCAAAGAGAACAAAACATACAACTGCTTTTAACGACCACCTCCTCTGAACCTGTGGAATGATTGTCGATAGTGACAACCTGTTCTTAAATGGTTCTACGATTCCCACCATCATGCCCAAAAAACATCCACCAAAAAGGGTTATATACAGAGGGTAGCCGATGTAATAGTACTCTTTCTGGAGAATGCAAAAGGGGCAGTGGTGTGTGGGAAGTTGATAAAAATACAGAGAGATGAACGTGATAATCGATACAACAGCGACAAAGAAAAAAAGAAAAGATGAGAGAGAAAACAAGCAGGTGAAAGGTTTTTTATTGATCTTTGACGTTGCAATGCCTAAGACAACCGAGATAATCAACAAAGAATAAAACACAATTTTATTTGGAAGAATCGGCAGTGCAACAAGTGAACTCGCAAGGCCTTTACTTTCCTCACTGAAAAGTGAGCCACAACATGAGGTAATTATATCAGGGTTGATATTGAGAAAATACAGAAACTGTAAGACAGATTCTCCTAAAACAAACAATACAACAAAAAGGAGGAGTTTATATTTAACTCTGGTTAGCGGGAAGTCCTCAGCACTGTTGTCTAAATAATTAATAGCAATCCACATGCCAGAAATAAATAATGTGGCTATTTTGGCATAAAGTGTAGGGAATCCATAGGGATTCGCATTGAGCGAACCGACCGCACACATAGCGCCAACCAGAAGGTATCGGATATCGTCAGCTGTATAGAGAAAAAGAAGAGTGGAGAGAATTTCAAAACCGAGCGTATACTGGACAAGCGTTGAAACCAGATAAGTCTTTCTCTCAAGAGAAAGCTGTTCCTCAGATGTACTGTTGATATCCCATTTACGTAAGATCTTGATTCCGAGAGCCACTGCATAGGAAATAAGGATCACGACAATAATAGATCCAACAACCAGAGCAGTGACTCCAGGATTAAGCATGGATTAGAGGACCTTTTTATTGAGTGAATCGTTACGTTGTGTAATATGTTTCACCATACCGTCTCGCATTTCGAAAATCAAATGAACATAGTCTTTTTCGTAGACAAGGGGGTCATGGGTGGCTATGATAATTGTCTTTCCTTTCTCCTGAAGTCCTCGCATAATCGTCATAAATTTCCCTGAAAGATGGGTATCAAGGTGTGCGGTCGGTTCATCAGCAATAATTATGTCCGGGTCATTGATCAATGCCCTTGCAATAGCCGTCCTCTGCTGTTCTCCCCCTGAAATCTCCTGGACAGGAAAATCTTTTCTTCCTGACATACCGAGACTCTCGAGCAATTCTTCCGCCCTCTTTCTCAGTTTTGATGGCTTTGTATCAGTAGGACAAAGTGGGAGCATCACATTTTCACAGACACTCACCCCGGAGACCAAGTGAAGGAGTTGGAAAATAAAACCAAAGGTCTTTCGCCGGATGGTTGTGAGAAATCTTTCCGGAAGTCTTGACACATCTTTACCCTCTACCATCACCCTTCCCGATGTAGGTCTGCTCATGCATCCTATGAGAGAGAGGAGTGTAGTCTTTCCGGAACCGCTTGGACCCATAAGTACTGCAATATCACCCCTTCGAATTCTTATAGTCACATCGTTCACCGCCAGTACCTCATTCGGCTTTCCTCTGTTGTAATATTTCGTGATATTCTCTGTTATTATTATCTCATCACTCATTTCTCATCCTCAGTTCTCCCCATTTTATTATCCCCTCATCAGCTCGTCTGGATCTGTAATGGAAACCTTCCATGAAGGAATAATGGTTGATGCGATATAGGGGACTACAGTGATTGCCAACAAAGTAGCGATCTGATAGGGGTTTATAAATGGAGCAAGTCTGAAACTGGGGTAAATGATAGACCACCCTTTAAGTGCTGGTGCAAATAGTGAGGCACCCAGGAAGAACACATGAAGGTATGCGAGAATTATTCCTGTTAAAAAAGAAGTGAGAGAGACAATAATTCCTTCCCAGAACTTCATCTCAAGGACATCCGATGTTTCCCAGCCGATCGCTTTGAGAATCCCAATCTCCTTCTTCTCCTCTGCGCTGAGGCCCATCGCCTTATCCCATGCGAGTATGATAAAGGCAGTCAATGCTCCGATAAAACAGATTAAAATTAAACCGCTCCTCCATCCGAATACTGCATCATACGTCCTGATAATCTCGTCACGGAGCAGAGGCCTTGTATCTGGAAACCGCTCTTTTATTTTTTTTGCGATGGTAGGTGCTTCTACCTTGTTCCGTACACTCACTAACAGGTCTGTTGCCATCCCATCAGGTAGCTTTGCCAGACTTTTGAAATCACGAGTGCTTATTATGATGAGATCCGAGGTTAAGAGGTCTGACTCCGATTCAAAAATCCCGATAACTTTAAACTCGATCCATCTCCCATCTGCGGACTGTAAAGAGAACATATCTCCCAAATCTAAGAGACGTGCATCAGCAACTCCCTTCCCTATTGCAGTAACATTTTTCTCCTGTGGCTCGGGCAGGTGGCCTTTCAAGAGTCGATTATCTCTCAAGACAGCCTCATCTGCAGCAATGAGGGTATAATTTGCCTTGATTAATGAATCGTAGTAGTATCCCCAGAACCTGGGCTCTACTTTTCTTACACCTGGAATCTCCAGGATGTCTTTCATTAAGCTTATCTGGATAAGATCATGCCTTCCAGCCATAACCCTCTGCACAATTAATTCTGGAGAGGCGTTCAATATAAGTGTTGCCTCACGTTTAAATGAATATGAAAGGAATATAATAGAGCCAAGTATAGAAATCATAGACGTGAAGACTATAATGATTCCTATATTTTTAAACTTTCTCCTTAAAAGGGCCTGTAACGTGTAATCTAAAATATTCCTGTGTCTTTCAAGACTCATCTGTGTTCTCCTGTTGTCGCACTCCTCTGGAATTTATGAACCTTAATAAATGTTCCTATAGAGGTAAAGTCAGGAGGTGCGATTACAGAACCTGTTGGAAAATGTTCGATCGAACCGGGATAATCCTGGAATGCTGAAAACAAGTCGGACTGAGTCGGATGTCTTGTGTAGCGGGCATCAGTTGATAAAACCATATCCGTTAAGTGTAATGTCCTCACAATCTCCTCAAGGTCTTTTCTCAGGTTGTCATGCTCAGAAAGAATACTACCCGACTTTATTAAAAGTACTACGACGATCGCAACATTGAGTACGATAAATAGAAAAAAGAGTGTAGATTTACGTAAATATTTAAAACTTTTTATTTTCATGTTGTTATTCCAAATCCCTAATCAAGACTTTTCACAGTGTCATAGGTGACATCTTTGAATTTTAATATGGACTTTCCCTTATGGTCTTTCAAGAACTCCTTCGCGTCTTTCTCCTTCTCGAAAGGTATAAGCTCTTTGCCCATCGGTCCATAGACATCACTCCCGATAACATAATATGCGTTAAATCCGTTAATAAATTCTAAATTATAGTATTCTGTCACATATATGGTGTCTATGTCAGAGCATGTCTTTAAAGGATTATACTTTTTAAAGTTGAAGTAATATTTGAACATATCTTTCACACCATCAAAAACAGCATAGGTTCCGTCTTTGAATATAATTTCCGCGACAAAGTCAGGATACTTTGCGACAAACATCCCACAGACCGGACATTTATCTTTCGGCTGTACCTTGACAGGTTTTTTTTCATTTGCTAATGCGAGCGAAATAGTGAAAACGATTATCAAAAATCCTAAACCCAATTGTTTCATAGAACCTCCACCTGTACTATCGCAGGGGCAAAGAATCAAATACTTCCTTGCCCCTTTAATATGTCAGTGTTTATGCTCCATCGTCTTCATTTTCATCATTTTCCTCTTTTCCCGAATCATTTTTGTATCTCCATACATATCTTCATATGAAGCTTTTATTGCCTCATCAAAACTGGCAAGCTTCCCGCTATTTTCCTGAATGAATTTCTCAGCGTCTTCCTTTTTCTCAAAAGCCCATTTCGCTCTTTTCGTCATTACACCTGTCTTACTCCCTCCAATTACCCAGTAAGCCTTTTCTGCATCAATGAGCTTTTTTGTATTGTAGTCTCCGACACTGATCGACTTAGGTGTCTTGTCAATATTAATTGCAAGATCTACCGCAGCACAGTGAAGGCTGCATAGTCCCTTTGTCGTGCCGTCTTCGTATTCGATATATATCCTGCTATGAGCATATTTATCCCTGTCCATACCGCAGTATTCACATGACGGATGTTTCTTTATGTCATCCTGCTGTGCAAAAGAGACTCCGCATACTAAAAGGCATAAAGATAGTATGAGGCTTGATACAATAGCTTTTTTCATTGCTACCTCCTGTGTGTAAATTTAAATGTTTCTTATAAATATCTTTTTAGTTTCACACAGAAGGTGGTTTTTCAGGAAACTTCTTGAAGCCTTTCATCGTCTGGTCATCTAATAAATAAGGGCTTATGTACAGAAGCATAAAATGTGGAGTTGTTTCGAACACAGGGTCTAAGATTGCAGGACGCTGGATTGATAACTCATCACCGGTATTGCCTTTACATGTACAGAAGTAAACTCCATCGAGATGAGCATGTTTATATTTACAGCACTCACAACAACTATAAGCATTTTTATAGCATGGACAGAGAGGCTTATCACTTCCAAATACAGTGGTAATAGTGACCTGATATGGTGCGATAAGGTAAAGAATAATTGTTATTGTGAATACGATTCTGTGTACAGTCATCCTCATATATTGTAACTTTATTATCAATAAATTTATACTTTCTACTTTTATAGTCCTGTTGTATCGTTTGTCAAATTCATAATTTTCATAACAATCATAACTTTTTATTATCATTTGGATATATGTGCAGCGCACGATTAAATCTCCCCATATATTTCTATCCTGGTGGCCAGTGCATCCTGCGGCCTCCAATTACATGAAGGTGTATATGATACACCTCTTGCCCTGACTCGTCGTTACAGTTCATAACAACCCTGAACCCACGTTCAGCTATCCCCTTCTCCCGTGCAACCTTTTTTGCGATTTGAAATATATGGCCAATTAGGGTATTATCCTCTTCCTTAATATCAAGGATGGTGGAAATATGCTTTTTAGGTATCACAAGAGTGTGAACAGGTGCCTGTGGTCTAATGTCCTCGAAGGCTATGACAAGTTCATCTTCATACACTACCTTTGCGGGTAGTTTTCTCTCTATAATATTGCAGAATATACACTCCATAAAAACCTCCAGAATGTCAACTTAATCGTTACCTGTATCCTGAAATTTTAGCATATTTAACTACCCTTTATAAAACATTAGAAAAAAATCAGAAACTTCAATTTTCATTCGTTGAAAATCTTAACGAGTCTCCAGAAAAGCAACTCCACACTTTGACATAAAGCCCTTTAGCAGAAGCGAAATCCTCATAGACATCAATGCTAATAAAAGATTATTAAAGTGACACTCCCTTAATGTATTTTTGAATAGGTAAGTAAGCCTTCCGACTAATCCTCCAATTCTTTATAGTTGACTAAAATACAGATTGACACTGCTATCTAAAAAATTATAACTTTCAGATAGTAATCAATATTTTAAAGGCAATAATTATTTTGCTCTATGTAAGATGTAATAGGTAAAAGCTTAGTAGAGTACCTAATGAGAACGTAACATAAAATCTTATTTTCTCAATCTCAGGTTCTTCAAAACCTTAAAAGCAATTTATCTTTTCAGAGAAAGATATACATGGTAAGAAAGCACCAGGGAATAATAGACCCAGGTCAGCTAAAAAGTTTTGCTAAATCTATTGGAATAGGTGGTATCGGATGGTTTAAATCATGTAATTTTCCAGAATACCTTAAAACTATTAAGGAACGGGATGAATATCACCATTTTCGTTATCGTCCTTACCAGACACTTCTGGATGCAGGCCATTTAAAAAATCTTAAAAGGAATATTAAAACAGTCATTGTTATCTTTGCAGATTACTTTTATGAAAATATATACAGCCAAAACGGTTTCAAGATATCAAACTATTCGCGTTTCTGTTTGCAGACAGTTACTCCTAAAGCTGATAGGGTTATTCAATTTCTTAAGGATAATGGCTACCATGCTGAAAAACTTAAGCTGCCCGATAAAGTGGCTGCTTGTCAGGCCGGACTGGGTTTCTTCGGAAAGAATTGTCTATTTTATGCCTATAGGTTTGGGTCCTATGTGGGAATAAATACGATTGGTACTGACCTGAGGCTTGAGAGAGCATCCGAAGGGAAAGAATGCGTGACAAGTTCCCTGTGTAAAAAATGTAATAAATGTATTAAAGCATGTCCAACAAACGCTATTTATCCTGAGGGATACCGCATCAATCCATTCAAATGCATTTCGTTTATCAATCGACATCCTGAAGAACCATATAAAGAAGTCCCTGAAGATACATCAAAGTTTAATAACTGGCTTCATGGTTGCGAGATCTGCCAAGATGTTTGTCCATTGAATAAAAATATAAAACATAAAAAGAAAGCAATTATTTTACCCGAAATTGATTTGTACGGAATGAAAGTTCCGAATGTGAGTAGTATTTCAAAAGAAATTCTAATAAAAGGGTTGAAAGATATTAACTCTCCAGGATACAGAGAGTACATAAGTAAGTTGTTGGGAAACATTAACTAATATAATATCCCCCTGCAAGTTTAGTTCAGATCCTTAATATACTTCCTGCTAAGTTTACGCATTTGGACTATTAAGATACTCCAGCAATTAATTCGTATTTTAATTAAGGGTAAAGTGCCATTCGAGCCACCAAATTTTATGGTCTGCATCGATTTATACTTGAAAATACAACTATTCGTCATTCTTATGGAAGCATATATTTTGTTTGACTTGGTGACTAAAATGGCATCTTACCCAAAAAGAAATTGGCATACAGACTATACGCACAGGTGACATTGTAGGTGAACATACAGTCATATTTGGTGGTCTTGGTGAAAGGGTTGAGATTACTCATAAGGCATCGAGCAGGGATACCTTTGCAAGAGGCGCGTTGAAGGCTGCACTATGGCTTTCTGGAAAACCAGCAGGTCTTTATGACATGCAGGATGTACTCGGACTGAGATAGGAGCTATTAAAAATCAGACGGGCACTGACACAGCGTTACTGACATGCCCAAAAAGTAACGTCAAGGGCTTGAAATATACCTCTTTATATCGTCTTTGAGTTGCATTATCTCAAAAGGCTTTGTAAGGCACTTTATTGCACCAATTTTTAAAGAGTCTGCCATCTCCGCCTTTCCTGCATTTCCTGAAAAAGTTATGGCAGGCACTTCAGGATTGAGTTTTTTAATGATTCTCAGTGTATCGATACCATCAAGCTTCGGGATTCTAATGTCCAGAAGAACAAAGTCATAGGTTCTGTCAATAAAGCTCAATACTGCCTCGACCCCGTCACTTACAACATCAACTGCATATTTGTCTTCTTCTAACTCTCTTTTCAAGATAGTACCAAAGTTCCTATCGTCTTCGACTACCAGTATATTCAATATATTTTTTCCTCCTGAAATATTTTATAGACCTGTTTCCCTGATTAATGAGCTCACTACCTGAAACACCAATCTGAGTATTCTCAAAATTTCACTATGTTTCGAGGGATGTTGATTCTTCGCGGAGAGCGTATTTGGTGAGCTCGACAACAGTGTGAATATCCAATTTCTTCATGATTTGTTTTCGATGTACTTCAACAGTTTTTACCCCTACCTGAAGTCGGGAAGCAATTTGTTTTGTTGTCATTCCTTTAGAGAGAAGCTGAAGTACCTCACGTTCCCTTGATGACAAATCAGAGTAAACTGAGGCTCTGGTCGTTGACAAGCAAATAGTGTCTTTGATCACGAAGCCACCTGCCATAGGGCTCAGGTAGGTCTGGTTAGAGACCACTGCGTGTATGGCACATATGAGCTCCTCGAATGCACAATCTTTCAACATATAGCCTGACGCGCCTGCTCTCATTGCTTCTGTCACTAACAATCTATCGGTGTGCATAGATAGGATAAGCACCTTGACACCGGGGTGTTTGGCAACAATCTGGCGAGTAGCTTCTATGCCGTTCAACACAGGCATAGCAATATCCATAATGACCACATCAGGCAACAGTTCCTGAACCAATTTTACTGCTCTATGTCCGTCCTCAGCCTCAGCAACTACTTCCATATCAGGCTGTCTTTCAAGTAAGGCACAGACGCCTTCTCGTACAATCTTGTGGTCGTCAACTAAGAGAATTCTTATACTCATTGCCTTTAAGTCTGTTTTTTTGCCGCGCTTCAGCAGCGAGACCCGGTTAATAACAAATAGAATATCCCAATTTATCTAAAAGCTTACTAAAAAGTAAACAAAAAGACAATCGGGGATTTTCTGAGTTTTGACTTCGAAATTCCTGATACTAATAACTTTGTGGTCAGGTTTCGAGGGAGGTCAGTCCTTCGCGGATGGCATATTTGGTGAGCTCGGCAACGCTATGAATATCCAGCTTCTCCATAATTTGTTGGCGGTATGTTTCTATAGTCTTTACACTTAATTGCAAATAGGAGGCAATATGCTTTGTGCTTTTGCCCTCAGCGAGAAGTTGGAGCACCTCCCGTTCTCTGGGTGTCAGGATAGAGAAAACTGAGAAATCATTATTCGGGAAAAGACGGATATAATCCTTGACCATGGTGTCAGCTATTTTAGGACTCAGGTATGTTTTATGAGCAACGATGGCGTGGATGGCCTGGACTAATTCATCAAAAGCACAATCTTTCAGTAAGTATCCTGACGCACCAGCCTTGAGCATCTCTACCACAAACCGTTTATTTAAATGCATTGACAGGGCAACCACCTTGACACCTGGAGTCCTGGCAACTATCTGACGGGTAGCTTCTATGCCGTTCAGGTCAGGCATACCTACATCCATGATGACCATATCAGGCACTATTTCTTGCACCAGTTGCAATGCTGTCAGTCCATTATCTGCTTCGGCAACTACTTTCATCCCGGGCTGTTTTTCAAGCAAGGAACGTATGCCCTCACGGATAATTTTGTGGTCGTCAACTAAGAGAATCTTTATGCTCATGTAATTTCCCCTTTATGCTTTCCTCGTTATTCTTAAGCGGTGCTCCAAGGGTAACCCGGGTCCCATAGCCGGGTTCTGATGCAATGGTAAAATATCCACCAAGGTAGTCCAATCGCTCGCGAATACTGAATAGGCCAAAGCCTCTGGTTCTGTCTGAATAAGAGTAAATTTTGGAACTGTCGAATCCAATTCCATTATCTTCAACATGAATTCGTATATTGCCCCCGTCTTTCTGAACAGATACCTTTGCTTTATGAGCCTGTGAATGCTTAACAACATTGACCAGCAACTCACGCACCGCCTGGAAGAGAAGAACACGAATATCGTCATCAAGTGGTTTGGACTGATTATCGTCCTCAAACTCGACCATGATGTTGTGCTGTTCTTTGATCTGTTCAGCAAGCCATTCCACAGCTGCCTCAATGCCAAGCTCATAGAGAATTGGAGGGCTGAGTTCGAATATCAAAGACCGAGTGTCCTGGATTGTCTGCGTAATAAGTTCATAAATTTTATCTATAGATCTGGCAAGTTCAGAGGAGAAGAGCACTTTTCGCAGTGCTCCTAATTGTATCTTGGAGATTGCCAAGCTCTGCCCAATATGGTCATGGAGGTCGGCTGCAATGCGCCGCCGTTCCCGCTCCTCTGTCAATGACAATTCAGATGCCATAGACCGGAGTTGATCTTGATAAACAATAAGTTTTTCTTCCACCTGCTTGCGCTCGGTGATTTCCTTTTGCAATTGTTCATTAGCCCGTATTAGTCCGGCTGTGCGCTCTTCTACCAACTCCTCAAGGTGGTCACGGTGTCCCTTTAAATCCGTTACCATTTTATTAAATGAGGCAGCCAGTCGGCCTATCTCATCCTTTGACGCAATTTCTACCTTTACCTCTAAATTTCCTTTACCAATCTCAACCGAGGCATTGCTTAGTTTTTTTATCGGATTTGTAATTCTTTTTACCATGAAATATGTTGCTACAGCACCAGCCATCGAAAAGATAATCCCTATCAGGATGCCCTTAAACAAAAGGGCTTTGAGTTGTTTATTCAATATACTTTCATCAAGTATGACCTCAACAAACCCCATGATACGATCTTTCTTGGGAAACAAATTTTTATTATAAAGAAAAGCATCTTCATCAGGATACGTTAAGCCTGTGATCACTGGCATCCAGAACTCGAACGTATCAGGATAACTTTCACGATAAAAGAAAGCCCCGGACTTTTTAATCTTCTCAATTATCTCTTTTTTGTTCTTATCAGTTTCCACTCTTTCTGCCTGTATCTCCCGTCCCGGTGTTTCTTGTTTTATTAATAGTTTCCCTTCCAGATTAAAAATCGATACTGACAGGACCTCATCATATTGCAAAAATCCTCTTGTAGAGTTCATAAGGAGATTTTCATTCTCAGTAAAGACACCAAGCTTTGAGTTATAGGCAAGAAGCTTTGCAAGCAATTCTCCCTTTTTTATAAGGTTATCCGTTTGTGATTTACTCTGTTGCAGAACAATAAATATGGTAAAAGAAAAAGAGATCATTACGATAAAAAGGGTAATTTTAATGAATGCCTTAACACTAAAATTTTCATTAACACTCTTGAATAAATTAATAAATTTCACCTATATTCCCAGGTTAATTATCCTGAATTTCTTAAAATTTAGTATTTATCTTATATAATTATACAACTATAATTATATAACTTATTATAATGTATTCCTTTAAACTTTAGAACTTTTTAGGAGATAGTTATCGTGGTGAAAAAACCTGTAAGGAAGAAAAAGCCAAAACCACGCCTTCCTATGGAGGCGGTGTTGAAACTCCGCAAACACACTGTGATCACTAAAAAGGATAAGAAAAAGTACGATAGAAAGCGCTTGAAGAAAGATGCAGTAGAAATCATCAGCGAAGAAAAGAATTGAAGAAAAAGATTGAATTTTTCGTCTTTATCTGGTATATTTTGAACGTTCTATGATGGAAGACAGGGGAAATAAAGCAGTACTTGAGGTTCTTCTTTTTCTCTCAGGTGAACCAATAACGCTTCCCTCTATAAAAGATGTGACAGAACTCCCTGAGTCTGAAATTAAAAGGCTCATGGATGAGTTGATAGCACAGTACAAAGAGCGGAATACAGGGTTACTCATTGTTGAGATTGCCAATGGCTATCAGATGGTAACAAATCCTGAGTATGCAGAATGGGTAAGAAAATTCAAAAAGATACATATGTCAAGCAGGCTTTCACTGCCTGCACTCGAAACACTCGCAATAATCGCATACAAACAGCCTATAATCAGGGCTGAGATCGAACAACTCAGGGGTGTGAATTCTGACAGCGCTATCAGAACTCTTCTCGAAAGGAGGCTCATTAAGGTAATGGGTCGTAAAGAAGCCCCTGGCAGGCCCTTTCTTTACGGGACAACAAAAGAATTTTTACACTATTTTGGATTAAAGGACCTGACGGAACTGCCTACCCTTAAAGACTTTGTAAGAGAAGAGGCAGCTTAACTCTAAGAGGTGAATATGAAAAGGATTTATCTTTTGTTTGCTCTTTTTACGCTTATCATTTTTATCTCAGGCAATACGTATGCTGATACCCACTATACCATAAAAAGGGGTGATAACCCCTCAACGATAGCAAAAAGATTTAACGTAAGCGCACAAGATATCATAAGAGCAAACAATCTAAGACCTGATAATCTTAAACCAGGCACGAAAATAGTTATACCGGTACCTGAGAAAAAACAAGATGTGAAAACAGCAAAAAAACATTCAAAAACACACACTACAGATACAACCCCCGTAAAAACAACTGGAATAACAGACAAATCCCTTTATCATACAGTAAAAAACGGTGACACCCTATCAGCCATATCAAAAAAGTATTCTCTGTCAATCAATGAAATCAAGGAAATAAATAATCTCACATCGGCAAAACTGAGACTTGGTCAACAACTCATCGTGAAACAAATCGGACTAAAAGCCTATACAGTAAAAAAAGGTGATACAATTTATAAAATCGCCAGAAAATTCAGCATTGATGCAGACGAATTGAAAAATATCAATGGCCTTGACACAGATTCATTAAGACCAGGTCAGAAAATCCTTCTTGAACCTGAAGGAGAACTGGATGAACTCAGTACAACATTTTCGCATGTTCGCACAGACGAAGAGATAAAAAATATAGCCGAATCTAAAGAACTCGGTGAAATGGGCATGAAAGACAGGATTATTCTGTTTGCAAAAAAACTACTCAATATTCCTTACAGATTTGGCGGAAGCAGCCTCTTAGGAATTGACTGTTCAGCATATGTTCAGAAAGTATATGGTCTTCTCGGAATTGACCTGCCGCGATCAGCACGAGAGCAGTTCCGTATAGGAGAAACCATTGACAAAGATGATCTTTCAATCGGAGACCTGGTATTTTTCAAAACCTATGCATCCTTTCCTTCGCATGTGGGGATTTATCTTGGAAATGACCTGTTTATCCATGCCTCGTCAAAGAATAGAAAAGTCACTATAGACAGCCTCAGTTCACCATATTATCTCAAGAGATTTATTGGGGCAAAGAGACTCATTTCGGAAGAAACTAAAGACATAGTGTTAGACTGAAGACAAATCAAAAGCACCTCTATAATCCAGATTATCCCCTTTTCCTTATCTCATAGAGAAAATATGTCAACTCTTTTGGATGATAATGACAACATTCGGGTCTGCAAAGGACATAGTTGCGCTATCACCTGGGTTCGCTTCTATAATTTTTTCATCAGGGTATCCAAGCCTTTCACACACATACATTGTAAGCCGTAAGTGACGAGTGAAAAGTGAAGAGTGAAGAACTTTTGCAATTTCCGAAGGGTTATTCTCTTTATCAGTAAGGATAGCTATTTTTTTATACTTCTTGAGTAATAAAGGAATATCTTTTAGTTTATAGGTGAGTTTTCTCCTTTTTGTTGGTTCAGGACCACCATGAAGGCTTATGAGCAACGCATCATCCCAGGGCTCCTTTATTCTTGAGAATGCTATCTGAATGCTTGAAAGGTCAGGAAGTATTTCCACTCTTTCTTTTCCAAATTCATTGATAATCCTTCTCCCGATGCCAAAAAACATAGGGTCTCCAGAGGCGAGAAGGGAAATCATCACTGGTTGCCGAGTACTAATTGCTGATTTCATGTAACTTATTGTCTCATTAACATTATCTATCACCATAACCTTATCTTTCACTATCCCAAATTCCTCATATCTTATGAAGACATCAAAGAGCCTGTGAGATGCAAGGATGATTTCTGATTTCGAGATAATCTCTTTTGTCCTTTCATCAAAAGGTTTATAGCCAATTCCTATAACATGGATTTTAGTCATACATATAACTTACAATAATTGAATTCAACCTGAAAATACTATAATCTTCTCTCTTGAAAAAATAATTTTTTATTACTTATTATTAATACTGAAAGCACAATGATTAACTTTATTGGAGAAAATAATGAAACTTACTGAAGAAGAACGTAAACGATACCACAGACAGATGATGATGCATGGCTGGGGTGAAACAACACAGGAAAAACTCAAGAACTCAACTGTATTCATCGCAGGAGCAGGGGGTCTTGGTTCACCTGTATCAATATATCTTTCTGTTGCAGGAATAGGCCATATAAGGATCTGTGATTTTGATTCTCCTGACCTGACAAACCTCAACAGACAGATACTTCATAACCATACAAGGATAGGTACGAATAAAGCAATTTCAGGGAAACTCACGCTCTCAGAAATGAACCCGAATGTAAAAGTAACCGCACTTACTGAGAAGATCGTTGCTGAAAATATCGATAAGCTTGTGGATAATGCAGACATTATCGTTGACTGTATGGATAATTTTCCTACACGGTATCTCTTAAATGAATCTGCGATCAGGAAGAATATCCCTATGGTTCATGGAAGTATATGGGGTATGGATGGGAGACTCACGTTCATACAGTCTCCTGAGACGCCTTGCCTTCGCTGCATTTTCCATGAGCCACCTCCGGGCGAAGTCTTCCCGGTTCTCGGTGCAACCCCTGGTGTGATAGGCTCACTTCAAGCCCTTGAAACCATTAAATATCTTACAGGCATAGGTAAAAACATCAAAGGAAAACTTCTCGTATGGGATGGAGGCAAGACTGAATTCAGAATTTTTAAGGCTGTAAAAGACCCGAACTGCCCTGTATGCGGAACTAAATAGAACTTCACCCAGCCTCATACATCACCTTACCCATGTCCGATATATCATACCCTCCAAGCCCAACGACCATTTCCCTGAATTCGGCATCTTTCTTTATAATGTTTATGAGATGCTGGAGCATCTCTGTCTCGAAGAATTCACGAGGTATTGCCAGATCATATCTTTCCTTTGCAACAGGAATGAAATCGAGATTGAGTGCTCTTGCTGATGCGAGGATTGCAAGTCCTGTGTCTGCAACCCCTGTAAGCACTGCAGATGCAACACCCATATGAGTGTATTCTTCCCTCTCATACCCTTTCACGCTTTCTGGCCTTATACCGAGTTCTCTCAAACACTTGTCCGTGAGAAGTCTTGTTCCCGCACCTGACTGCCTGTTCACAAACACAACATCGTTCCTTATCAAATCCTCAAATCCTTTTATGTTTTTGGGATTGCCTTTGAGCACAAGGAGGCCCTGCTCCCGATAGACAAGATTGATGAGAATAATCTTTTTGTCAGAGAGAAGTTTCTTTATAACTGGTACATTGTATTCATCTGTCTCCTCATCAAGCAAATGAGTACCTGACAGATGTGCTTCGCCTTTTTTTAATGCCATCAGACCACCCATTGAGCCCACATGAGCCGATGAAAAAGAAAATTTCGGGCATCTCTTTTTCAAGATATTCGCAAGCAGATCGAGTGCATTGTCATGGCTCCCGATGCAGACTATCGTATGTTCAATATCACTCTTAGATCTCATGAGCTCTACATTCACCTCTGTACCCGCGCCAATACCTTCTGACATAGCTGGTATGCGAACAAATCCATCAGCACGAACAAGAGACATAAGTACGCCTGCTCCACGACTCACAGGAGTTGCGATAAAATTATCCCCGACTTTTCCCACCTTAACCCTCAGGAACTCCTCCTGTCCGAGTGCAGATGCAACCTGTCGTGAAATTTTTGCTTTGAGTTTTTCAGGTTCTTCGATTTCAAGTCCCTGCCATCGGTAGATAAGCGGCTTTGCAAATAACTGAAATGTGATATACGCAGACACTGGATAGCCTGGAATTCCAAGTACGGGTTTGCCTTTTACCCAACCAAGGATAACAGGCTTGCCAGGCTTGATGTTCACTCCATGGAGTATTACCTCTCCAAGCTCACTGATAACCTTTGCAGTAAAGTCCTCTGAACCAGCTGATGCACCCGCATTTATTACAACCAAATCTCCTATTGTGAGGGCATCCAGTATCCCTTTTTTCAGCTCCTCAATCTTGTCAGGTACAATCTTAAACCTGACAGGCTCACCTCCCCATTCGGAGATAAGACCACTGAGGATTCTTGAGTTATATTCAATGATATCACCTTTTTTTAACTCTCCCCCTGCCTCCACAAGTTCTGTACCAGTGGGGATAACAACAACCTTCGGCCTTTTCCTTACCATCACCTCTACATGTCCACCTGCAAGCATTGCGCCTATATCAACAGGTCTTATCATGTGATTCTCAGGAAGTATCAATTCAGTTGCAACGATATCCTCACCGATCACTCTCACATGATGCCAAGGTGTTACAGGTTCAATAATCTCGATATGTTCACCCACTATATTCACGTTCTCAATCATTATCACTGCATTAAAACCATCAGGCATGGGGTCACCTGTGTCAACATATACTGCCTGCTCGCCTATTTTCAGTCTGAGAGGATTGGTCTCTGAAGCACCAAAAGTATCGGTAAACCTGACCGCATAGCCATCCATCGAAGATGAGTGATAGAAAGGTGATGAGGTTTTTGCAATAATTGCCCTTGCAGTGACTCTTCCGAGAGAATCTATAACCCTGACTGTTTCACCTGAAAGCGGTCTCCCAATTCCTTCGGTATTAAGCTTGCTCAACCACCTTGTGAGCGCCTCGTGCAAAGGTATACTTTCAAGATAAATATCCCGGGACATTATTCCTTACGAAGAAGCCTTTTTATTGTAGCTTTTAATTCATTAAGGTCTGACGACTTTACAATATACGCCTCTGAGGCCCATATTGAAAAATCATCTCTGTAATCATACGCTGTCGACATAATAATGGGAAGCCGGGGTTTCTTCTCTTTCATCTGTCTCAGTAATTGGATACCATCTACATCAGGCAAGCGTATGTCAAGAGTAACAAGGTCAGGGTCTTCTTTATGAAAGAGAGCAAGGGCTTCTTGTCCATTAGCTGCCAATACAACTTCATACCCCTCCTCAGTGAGCTCATCTTTATAAAGTCTTAAAATATGTTCATCGTCATCAACAACAAGTATCTTCATATAACACCTCCCTCTTCACTTCTTACCTTTTTAACGGTAGGAATACCTTAAAAGTGCTTCCTCTATTAACCTCACTTTCAACTTCGATTCTTCCGTTATGTTTTTCTATAATTTTATGTGTGATAGTAAGTCCAAGGCCGGTACCTGACCCCTTTGTGGTAAAGAATGGGTCAAATATAAACGGAAGTACTTCATCTGAAATGCCCCTACCTGTATCTTTCACCTCTATCACAGCAGAGTCATCACTCATATATGTCTTCGCAAATAGTGTACCATTACTCCCAATAGCCTGGACTGCATTTGTCAGGACATTGAGCAAGGCTTCTTTGATACTGTTAGGATCTACATATATCTCATGGAGCATGGCTAATTCCTTGACAAAAACTATATGCCTTTCATCGAGCTCAGGCTTTATTAATAAAGTAACCTCATCCACAAGTTCATTTATATTGACCATTTCCTTTTCAAGCTTTGCCCCTCTCACAAAACTAAGAATCTCGTTAAGGATACTCTCGAGTCTCGTAGTCTCATTTACAATTATCGATGCATATTCCTTAAGATTACCGTCTAATTTCTTTTCAAGCCTTCTCGCAAATCCACCAACAGAAACAAGTGGGTTTCTAATATCATGTGCCACTTTTGCTGCAACCTCTCCAAGTGCTGCCATTCTCTCAGACAACACAAGTTTCTCCTGCAGTTTCTTAATTTCTGTGATATCCCTGGCTACATGAACCGTCCCTATAAACTCTCCTGCACTATTAAATATGGGAGAGCTTGAGTTAATAAAGGTACCTCCTAAAAACGGTTCTTCAAGCTCCTCAACAAAAGCTCTTTTTGTCATCACGGTTTTGTGATGAGGACATTCAGGTTTTGGTTCATTCATGCCATGAAACACCTCATAGCACTTTTTCCCCACAATATCACCTGCAGGTTTACCTATCTTTTCACTGACAGACCTGTTTATTTTCTTGATGACATAGTCTTTACTGTTGAAATACATCATGTCCGACATTGACTCAAATATATTCTCAAGTTCCTGCTCTGTAAGGGCAACCTGCTCGAAGAGCCTTGCACTCTCAATAGCAGTTGCAACATGGTTCGAAAAGGCACTCAAAAACCTCATATCTTCTTCAACGATAAGCCTTCTGTTGAAATGATTATCAACCCAGATGACACCGATTACCTTATCTCTCGATATCAGAGGTGCAACAGCATAAGCCTGCGTCCCTAACTGCTGGATGAGGACTGTATCTGAAAGTGGCTCTTCCTTTGCATTCTGAATGTTAAAGGATATTTTTTCTTTTACTGTCTTTGTGAGGATTGTTTCCTCTGAAAGAGGTATTTCTATTCCAAGGCTGAGTCTGTCAAAAAAAGAATCCTTTCTTAATGGTCCTTTTTCGATATCGCGCATTATGTCATAGAGAGTTTTTTTCTCCAGAGAAAGCCTTTCCCATATCTGTCCAGCCTCATCAGGGTTTGCAGGTCCCACTCCCATTTCTCCCTTTAACACATTTTTGCTTTCGTCAACAAGAAAAAGAATCGCACGGTTAAACCCGAGGCCATCGCTCATAGTAACCGCAGTGAGAACCATTCTCAACAATCTGTCGAGTTCAAGTGTTCCCCTCATCGCTGAACTGATAAAGAAAAGCCTTGATAACTCCTGGTTTCTCCTTATTAACTCCAGCTCCACAAGCTTCTTCTCCGAGATATCCCTTGATATATAACTTATTCCCACAACCCTGCCTGTCGTATCTCTTATTGGAGAACGTGTAAGGCTGACATCTATAATTGTGCTGTCGCTTTTTTGCCTGATCGTTTCAATATCTTTAAGCACCTCTCCATTCTTTATTCTCTCGATGCTCTCTTTTTCATCTTCAATAAGTGATATTGGTACAAAAGGTAAAAATCTTCCTATAGCTTCTTCGTTTGTGAACCCGTACATCTTCTCAGCACCCTTATTCCATGAAGTGATCACGCCATTCAGGTCAGAGGTAATAATTGCATCTTCTGAGTCTTCAATAATTCCTTCAAGATACTCTTTTGTCTGACTCACCTCTTTATAAAGTTTGATCACTTCTTCCTGACAACAAACTCTCGAAGTGATATCCTGTATAAAGACAACGCATTCAATAACATCTCCATTGTCATCTTTTACTGGATAAGAACTGAGTTCTATATACGTTAATCCAGTGGATTGTGTGAGAGAATTTATTTTTCCTGTTTCAAAGGTAACCTCTGCAACACAATGGGGACATATTCCACCCTCTTTATGGAAAACTTCCACGGAATCCTTTCCTATCAAGTCAGAAGCCCTCTTATTCATCCATTCTTCAAAATAGTTATTTACTGAGACTATTGTGAAATCTCTTCCCAGGGTGATTATTCCAGCCTTAATATTTTTATAAAGTATGTCCATCCTTTTTTTCTCTTCCAATGTCGGACCCTCGTTTTTCAATTCACCTGTAGGTTCTTGATTTGTATTCATTATCAGCCACTCTTTACATTACAGACTTCTTCTTTTTTATCGCATAACTGTAGAGTTCCCTATATTTCTCTGCTGATTTATTCCATGAATAGTCCATCTTCATCGCATCCTTGATTATCCTGTGCATTTTATCTGTTTCAGTATACACACAGAGTGCCCTCTTTATCGTATCAAGCATTGCAGAAGGTGTATAATCAGAAAAAAGGAATCCTGTTCCTTTGGACTTTAGAGAATCATAGTCCTGTATCGCATCTGCAAGTCCACCTGTTTTTCTCGCGATAGGAATACTGCCATATCTCATTGCGATAAGCTGGCCGAGCCCACATGGCTCATACTTTGAAGGCATCAGGAAAAAGTCTGAACCTGCATAAATCAGGTGAGCAAGTGACTCTTCAAATCCAATGGTGACAGAGATCTTCTTTTTATACTTTTTTGCCACCTCTGAAAAATCGGCATGGAAGGTCTCATCCCCTTTTCCCAGAATGACAAGCTTTATCCCTAAAGACAAAAGTTCATCAATGGCCTTCAGCACAAGGTCTAATCCCTTCTGTACAGCAAGCCTCCCAATCATCCCTATAATCGGGATGCGTTCTGTATCAGGTTTATCAAGGGGTTCTAATAATGTTCTTATAAGCTTTTTTTTACAGAGAGCTTTCCCTGACATGTCTTTATTGTCATAATTTTCGGGTATAAACGTATCTCCTGATGGATCCCATTCTTCATAATCTATCCCATTCATCACACCATAAAGGTCTTTCTCTCTTTTTCTCAATAATCCATCAAGGCCAAAACCAAACTCTTTATTCAGTATCTCTTTTGCATAGGTAGTACTCACAGTGGTCAGAACATCTGCTGAGATAATACCTGCTTTGAGAAAATTTATCTTTCCATAAAATTCTATGCCTTCAGGGTTAAAAAGCTCCCAGCCAAAGCCTGTAAGATTCATATCAGACGACGGAAAAAGTCCCTGATATCCAAGATTGTGTATTGTGAGTACAGTAGCCATATTTTTATAAAATTTGTCCGCTCCATATATTGTCTTGAGATATAAAGGGATAAGACCTGTTTGCCAGTCATTACAGTGGATTATATCTGGTTTGAAGTTCAGTGCTCTGCATGTCTCAATTACTCCTCTTGAGAAAAAAATAAATCGCGATGCATTATCACTATAATCTCCCTGTGAAGTACCATATAACTCAGGTCTATCAAAAAATTCATCACATCCTATGAAATAGGCTGAAGATTGGTCACTGAATACCTTCCCTTTTATATACTCATTTCCTATAGGAATCTTTATCGTAATACCGGTATTCTTCAGGGGTACATCTCCTTCCTTTATCTTTTTATAAAGGGGCATAATAATAAATGCATTCTTGCTCATTTTTCTATATTCCTTGAAAAGGGCGCCTGCCACATCCGCAAGACCGCCGGTCTTTGCGTAGGGCACTGCCTCAGGAGTTGCAATCAGTATCTTCATATTTTTACCTCTCTCATGAACTTGGCTGCTTCTTCAGGCGGTGTAGGATTTATATAAAATCCTGAGCCCCACTCAAAACCTGCAATTTTTGTCAGTTTAGGCATAATCTCGAAATGCCAGTGGTAGTGTTCATTTACTTCATCATAGAAAGGTGACGTATGGAGCACAAAGTTATACGGAGGCAGATCGAGTATTTTGTCCATCTTTTTTAAAACCTTCTGGAGTATATCTGCAAGATCAGAAAAACTCTTCCCGGGCGGATTGAAATTGGACTCGTGTGTCTTTGGGAGAATCCATATCTCAAAAGGTGCCCTCGCTGCAAAAGGTGCAATTGCAACATATTTATTACTCTCATATATCATCCTCTTGCCATCCTCAAGCTCCTGGTTTATGACATCACAAAACACACATCTATCCTTTAAATCGTAATACTGACGGGATGAATCTATTTCGTCTTTTACAAGTCTGGGTACGATTGGGAGTGCAATCAATTGGGTATGTGTATGTTCAAGGGAAGCACCAGCTGCATCTCCTTCATTCTTAAATATCATCACATACTTAAACCTCTCGTCCTTTTTAAGGTCAGACAGTCTGAGATAACTCGCCCATAATACATCTTCAACTCCCTTTAATGACATCGTTGAGAGAGAGAGATGGTGATCTGGTGTCTCAACAATGACCTCATGGGCTCCTATACCGTTCATCCTGTCAAAAATACCCTCACCTGTTTTATCAAGTAATCCGTGTATTTGAAGGGCAGGAAACTTATTAGGCATAACCCGTAATGTCCACCCAGGTGTATTGGGTTTTGTATCAGGAGCTCTGAAGGCCATTATCTCTGGCGGTGTCGTATACTCATTACCAGGGCAGAATGGGCAGAAACCGCTCTTTTTTCTGTGAGTGGAGGGAGAAACAAAATCGGTGGGCCTTTTCCCTCTTTCAACAGCAATAATAACCCAGCGGGCAATGATAGGGTCCTTTCTCAGCTCAGGCATATATTTTCTTCCTTTTCTGTGATTTATAGACTAATTTTGGATTATTATATCACAATAGAACAGAACATTTAGGATATAATAACTTGTGAAACCTACGTTCATTCATAGGCTCATAAATAGCCCGTTTGAAGACCCGTCTCTCTTCGTAAGGATACTATGGGAAAGAAGGGCGCTTTTATTCGACATTGGCAGTATTGACAGACTCGAGGCTCGTGAGCTGCAGAAAATAACTGACGTCTTTGTCACCCATACGCACATTGACCACTTCATAGGATTTGATACACTTCTCAGGGCGCTTCTGAGAAGGAAAATACCTCTAAGAGTATATGGTCCTTCAAACGTGGCAGATTGCGTGGAAGGCAAACTCAGAGGTTACACATGGAACCTTATAAAAGAATATCCTCTAAAAATAGAGGTCTTCTCTGTAAAAGAAAATACAATAATTTCATCAAGCTTCCATGCTGCGAACTGCTTCAAGAGGATAGACAACAGCATAATACATTTTGACGGTACCCTCCTGAGAGAATCCTTATTTACTGTAAAAGCTATCCCATTAGACCATCAGATACCATGCCTTGCCTTTTCACTTGAGGAAGAATTTCACATTAATATTAATAAAACTTCATTAACAGAGATGGGGCTTCCTGTAGGACCATGGCTTTCAGAATTGAAAAAAGCTCTCAGAGAGTGTAAGTCGGGAGATACAGAGTTTATGATATCTCACAAAAGATATACACTCGATGAGTTACGACATGTATCGGTAATAACAAAAGGCCAGAAGGTCTCTTATGTTACCGATGTATCGATAAACGATGAGAATATTAACAATGTTATTGAGCTTGTGCGCAATTCTGATACGCTCTATTGTGAGGCATATTTTCTGGAAAAAGACAGGGAGAGAGCAATAGAAAGGTTTCACCTTACGGCAAAGACAGCTGGAATGATTGCGAGAGATGCAGGGGTTAAAAACCTTGTGGTCATGCATTTTTCGCCCAAATATAAAGACCAGTTAGATACTCCTGAAAATGAGGCATTAAGGGAATTTAAACACTCAACTTTTTGAAAACCAGCACTGCATTTACTCCACCAAATCCGAATGAATGTGAAATTGCAACATCAATGTTGACTTTCCTGAGCTCAGTGACATAATCAAGGTCACATTCAGGATCACTCTCTTTAAGATTGATTGTTGGCGGGATAATTCCTTCTTTCATGCTCATCAAGGTAAATGCTGCCTCGAGTGCCCCTGATGCCGCAAGCATATGACCTGTCATGGATTTTACTGCGCTTACAGGTATCTCTTTTGCCTTTTTATCAAATACAATTTTTATTGTCTTTGTCTCTGTCTTATCACCAAGGGGTGTTGATGTCCCATGGGCATTAATATAATCCACATCTTGAGGGTATAGTCCTTTTTCAATAAGCGCTATCTCTATTGCCCGGGCTTCACCTTCTGGAAAAGGTATTGTCTGGTGAAATGCGTCTGTAGTATTACCATACCCTATAATTTCTCCGTAAACCTTCGCACCTCTTTTTAATGCATACTCATAGTCTTCTAAGACAAGGATACACGCTCCCTCTGCAATGACAAATCCATCTCTTGTCCTGTCAAATGGCCTGCTCGCAGTGGAATCATTCACTCTGGACAACGCACCTGATGCACCATATCCTTCAACACATACCCTGCATACAGGAGCCTCAGTACCACCACAGAGCACAGGACCTTGATAGCCGGAGCTAATAAGTCTATACGCCTCTCCTATTGCATTCGTTCCCGATGCACAGGCATTAGAAATCCCGAGACAGTACCCTTTTATCCCGAGTTTTTGAGCAACAGTTGAAGACGCCATACTAATTGTTGTTGATGGCATAACATAGGCTGATATGTGTGATGGTTGATGGGTCATGTTCGATAAGTATATCTTTTGCAGTTCTCTTTCAATGGTACTTATACCGCCACGGCTTGAACCGATAATTACACCACCCAAATCGAGTGAAGAGTGATGAGTGAAGAGTGATGAGTGAAGAGAAATCATTCCTGCATCTTCTGCAGCCATCATTGCTGCAGTAACAGCATAATGTACAAAAGGGTCGAGACGGTTTATTTCTTTTAGGGAAAGATATCTCCCTTCATCAAATCCTTTTAATTCTCCTGCCACTTTCCATCTCATCTCAGAGGCATCAAATTTTGTTATGGGCCTTATTCCTGACAATCCAGCCTTAGCAGCCTCCCAGGAGTCATAGAATGAATTACCGAGAGGGCTGACTGCTCCAATGCCTGTTACCACAACTCTTTTCATAGTTAATTATAGTAGCACAAGATTGTTTACAATTTTCTAAGCATTTATATTATTATTATGGGTTAAGAGGAGCAATTGGTAGGAGAAATACTCAGAAAGAGACGTGAGGAATTAGGTAAAGATTTAAGGGAAATTGCCCAAATCTCAAAGATAAGATATGACTACCTCAAGGCAATCGAGAATGAAGCCTTTGAGAAACTCCCTTTGGAAGTATATGTAAAAGGTTATATCAGAGAATACGCGAAAATCCTGAATATCGATCCCGAGGTTGTTATAAATGAATATATTCAACAGACATCACCACCCCAAGCTGAAAAAAAGGAAGCCCCTTTAGAAGAAACCGCTCAGAGGAAACATCTAAGGATTCGATACGTATTACTACCGTTCCTGTTAATAATACCATTTGTATTTTTTCTATTCTCATCAAATCCAAAAAAATCGATACTTCCCTCTCACCCTCATGAAACGAAAGAAGAAAATCTCTCTTTAGTGAAAAAAAGCCATCATGTTCTCGAGGTCTTTGCAACAGATACAACCTGGCTTCTTGTGACTATAGATGGAGCTCAAAAGAAAGAAATATTGCTTAAGCCAGGTGAGTCAGCGAAGTGGCAGGCAAACCAGAATTTCTCCTTAAAGATTGGTAATGCTGGCGGGATCAAATTGGCATTTGACGGGAAAAATCTTGGCCCTCCCGGGAAAAAAGGTCAGGTTATCAGACTCAACCTTCCTGAACAAAATTCTACGCTTTAATTTCTATGTGACGTCTACCCCTTCAAATAAAAAGGGAACACTTATTGGCCTGAACCATAATGAAGATACAATGGCATTAGGAATACTCCTTGAACTCGAGAACACTTCGATAACTTTTAAATCACTAATAACATCCGTCAGGGGGATTAACAGGGTGGTATTAAGCGATATAAATCTCTACGAATAAGTTGTTACTACTCTTTTTCTGAAAATCTTCTCCTCCCTTCCACCCTCATTTTTGCTTGAGGATTATATATGTGGCTCCTAATCCTCCATCACAGTCCTTAGCGGTAGAGTAAGCAAGTACCCATTTTTTAAAAGTACCTTGAAGCCAATTTTTTAAAGCCTCTTTAAGAACCGGGCCTCGGGGAGATCTGAGTCCCCTTCCGTGTATTACCTTTACACAAAACATTCGTTTTTTTATGGACTCTTTTAAGAACATGCTTAATGCTTCTTTAGCCTCAATGAGGGTCATCCCGTGAAGATCGATATAGTCCTGTATAGAAAATTCACCCTGATGAAGTCTCTGAGTAATATCTTTTCTTATATCTGGACTTATCCACTCCATGTACTCCCCTGTGTCGGAAAGCCTTATTTTTCTTTTCCCGTTGACGATCTGTCTTAAGATCTCGAGTGAATCATCTGTTCGAATAGGATGAGACTTAATTATTCGAGGCTTTTGAAGAGGAATTTCCCTGAATTCTTTTATCTCCCTGACACCTGCCATGGCATCGAGGAATATCTCCTCGTCTGTCTTTTTTCCTGATGTATTTTTTTGAATCGTATGTTTCTTATTAAAAGTATCCTTTCTTCGTTCAAGGGCATCTTTCAGTCCTTTAAATGGGGCAAATGACCACTCGGATTTCTCTATTAGATTATTTTTTTGTTCAACGTGTTTACCAGCCACCACCGCCTCCGCCACCGCCACCTCCTCCGGATGAACCGCCTCCTCCGCTTCCAGAGCTTGAACCAGGCGCTGTTGAGGAAGAGGATATCGCATCAGAAAATGAACTTCCCAGAGAGGATGCTAAACCACCTGCTCCAAAAGTACTCCAGTTTGGACCAGAATACCAGACAGGGGAATACGTTCTTCCGCCAATACCTACACCAGAGAGAACATCTGAGAACTGTTCTGCCCATGCCTGTTCTATATCAAGGGCAAGAGCATAAGGTAAATACTTCTCAAAAAGCTCAGGCGTTCTTTCAGGAGGATTCATAAGATTAAGCCTGTCTTTTTCTGTTGCAGAGAGAAACATCTTAAACCCTTCAATCTTATCTAAAACCTTTCTCCCTGCACGAGTAGGAGCCTTAAGCCATTGATAAAACAGATAGTTGATAAAAACGATACTTGCAAGAATTACAATCACCAAGAAGGAAGTAGAAAAGGCAAGCATAAATAACCCGAAAATTTCTCCGGCGACAAAAGGAATAGAAAAAAGCGTCAGAAAGAGTGCACCGCCAGAAGTAATCAGTTTACCTCCTTTGCCAGAGATAACATCTTTCCATCGTCTATACACAAGGAGTACGAGAAATGTCACACCGATACTCCAGCCAGTAAGCCAAATACACAGGAAGATAACAATCGCTCCTTTCCCTGTTGACTCTAAAAACCCGCTGATGACCATAATGATTACGGACAACAGTAAGCCAGGGGAAAAATATCTCCTGTTGGTAATAAAATAGATCTTCTCAAAATTCATTTTAAGAAAATTTTTTAAATCACTGAGAGCGCTTTGTATTTTTACATGGCTCACAGTTTTGAGTTTGATTTCTTTGCTTGAATCCAGGAGCTTTGAAGAAATCCTTTTTTCTTCTGGCGTTAAAACTGATTCGTTTGCTTTATCTCTGATTAGAGTATAGACGCCGTTTTCTTCTCTTATCGATAAGAATCTTTTAACTGCCATATTGATAATGGAAGCCGCAAAAGCTCTATTATCGTAGCCCATTTTCGTAATATAACGCATTGCTGCAGGAGAAAAGCCATCAGGAGGAGTATAGAGAGGCATAATCGTTCCGTGAGCAGGGTCTTTTCCAACCATGACCCATATAATTAAGTAATAAGAAAGAAGAATCAGCAGTCCGAGTAGTCCAACAATCGAACTACGATTATCCCGAATAAAATAGCTAAGTTTTATCTGGGGTGTTGGTTCAAGAACAAACCCCTTTGGCCAGGAAACAACAATCGTCATCCCTTCATAAGAATAAAGTTGTTTTGTAGTTGAAAAAATAATATTATTAGAATCGTCAACAGAACTGTTAAAGCTCTTCCCCTTTGCACCCTGTGGGCCTGTATATCCATCAAGATTTATTTTATCTTTCGGGATTCCCTGGGGAAGCAAAACTGTTGCAGAAGCCTTATCTATAGTGAACACCCAGCCATTTCCTGTAACATTCCAGTAAAGCTCGTCATGGTCTTTAAAAAATCCAAGCTGCCGATTTGTTTTGTAGACAAGGGTATAGATGTATTTCCCCTGTGGCAAAAAAACATTTTCTTTCCCGATATAGACACGTTGCCCATTACTCATTTCTTTGAAATGATAACCTTCAGGTTTTCCGTCTCTGAGAACTTCAATGACATTAAAATCTACGGCATATTGATTGCCGAAACTGTCCCTATATCTGGTGGGAAAATCGCGGTAGATTCCCATTTTTATCTCTATGCCTGCGCTTTGAACTTTAATGGTTTCACGGACAGTCATAGATGAATCACTATGGACAGTTATATGGCTATGAAAGAGAAGTATCTTTTCGGCAGGAGCACTCTGAGAGAATAATGGAAAGGTGAGAGCAATGCTTATAGCAGCAATGATAATAAGATAAAATTGTTTTCCCTTCATTGCAATGACCACATTAAACAAAAGAGCTTAAAGATTCAATTATGAGACACAATAATCTATATTATCTTATTGCTGGTTAATTGCTGAAAGCCTCCATGGGTTGTTTCCAACAGGCCTTGTAAAAGTCCAGTACTCTTCAAATTTCACCGGCTCTTCCTTGCTGCCTGCTACAACTTTTCCTGTTGAGTCATCAGTTGTATAATCCAAGAGATTTGCCTGAAAGAGAATGGTGATGAAATCCTGTCCTGATTCCTGCCATATCTCAACAATCTCAACATTTCTCACCGCAATGTTTTCGAGCCTGTTCACTTTCTTTTCTCTTAGCAATATATCGATATCTTTTTGAAAAATACCTCTTATTTCATCTGTGAGCAGGTTACTCACCGGCGATAAATTCCTGTTCATCCATGCTCCTTGTATTTTAAAAAAGCTGTCCATTGCCATGTCTTTAAAACGAGCTTCATCAAAGTATGGATCCATTTGACGAATATGCAATATCCCCTCATCATCAACAGATGTATCTCCTTTATATGACTGTCCACTGTTTTCGTATGCAGGCATTCTTTCTGTCTGGTAACCACCCTGCTGATATGCAGATTGGTAGGAAAGATTCTCTTCTTTTTTCCTCCTGATCATTCTGTATATGAGATATCCAATTCCAAGAACCAGGATAATTTCTATAAGACCTATACCGCCTCCACCAAACCCTCCTTGTCCGGCAAAACCAAGACCACTGAAGAGCATGCCTCCGATAAGCCCACCGAGAAGGGCTCCTCCCATGGTTCTTAAAAAGCTTCCGCCTGCCGGCTGTGCAGCAGGTGCAGACTGGACAGGTGCAGCCTGTTGTTTTGAAGGAGCTGGCTGGGAATATGAACGGCTTGGAGGGGAATAACTCCTTGAGCCTCTGCTGCCTGAAGATGTTCCCCCTCCTGCCCTTGCAAACGCATCAAGTTCAAGGACAAAGATACTCATAAAGAGCACTACTGTTGCTATTGAAATTATTTTTAGAAATTTTTTATTCATCTATTTATTCTCCTTTGAGTAATATTAACAGATTTTATACTCATATTTATTTATTGTAACATATTCGCTAATCATTGAAAGACAAAGATATAGTAAAATGGGGCTTATGGAATTAATAAAAAATAAACTTATCCTATAAATGCCTCTGCAAAAACTCAAAAAGTTACCAAATTGGTGAGATACATCAGAAGTAAGCTGCCTTCACAATTTTCGAAGTTGATAGAGAAGAAAGAAATTCTTTGCTTGATTTATGTCTGAGAATCCTGCATAGGAAGGTATTTCCTGCGGATAATATGCGCCTGTTTTAAAGAATATCCGGGTTATCACTTGCAATTCCATCAGCGCCTTTGTCTCTATATTGTTTTGCTTCATGTTTTGTATTTATTGTCCAGACAATTACCTTGAGATTATTTTTATGTGCATCTTCTATATCCTTCGTATGAGTCAATTTATATAAAGGAACGAGATACTGGGCCTTCAATTTTAGTGCGGCATCGATTGGGTTTTTATGCTTTGCGTAAATTAAGCCGGTTTCAATTTTGCCGTCTACTTCTCTTACATTCAAAAGTGCTGGTTCGTGAAAGGAAACAATAATTACCCCCTCATTTAAATTTTCTTTCCTTATAATTTCTAAAACTTTATTTTCGTAACCGACCTCTTTTAATTCGACCAGAATTCTTTCGACCTTTTTGTCTATAAATTGTAACGCTTCCTCAAGAGTGGGTATTTTATCTCCGGTCAATTGTCTTAATTCTATTAACGTAGTTTCGTTTACCGAAATATCTTTACCAAAAACTCTTTTTAAATTATCATCATGAATTACGATTAATTTTCCATCATTTGATTTACGCACATCCAATTCAATAGCATTTGCTCCCAATTCAATAGCCTTTTTATAACTTTCCAGGGTGTTTTCAATTTCATACGTCTTTGCTCCACGATGTCCTACTTTTAAAAACATCTTTCTTCCTTTCTTAACGAGATAGCACAATTTTTCTTATATTCTACTGCATGTAAGAAAAAGGAGACAGTTATATTTATTGACAAAGATTAAATAATAGGGGACAGTTACAATCTTCTAAGTTTTACTAAAGAGTCATCCGACATTATTCTCCTCACAGCCTGCTGGTGATCCAGGAAGGTGTGATCGAAGGTCGTAGGGTGTTTGGCAACATCATCAAGTACATCAAGATGGCGGCCAGTTCCAACTTCGGCAATATGTTCAGTGTGGTAGGTGCGAGCATTTTTCTGCCGTTCTTGCCCATGCTACCATTGCAGGTGCTTACCAATAATCTATTGTATGATTTCTCTCAGACCACAATCCCGACTGACGATGTCAATCGAGAGTGGCTCATGAAGCCACGTAAGTGGGCCATCGATGAAATCCGCAGGTTTATCCTTTTCATTGGTCCATTCAGTTTAATCTTCGACTATCTTACTTTCTTTATAATGTTATATGTATTTAGCACCTGGCATAACCCGGCTCTGTTTTGTACTGGCTGGTCAGTTTTAATAATCATTCCATTTATTTCTGCATTGACCTTTTTCCCGCCAGGGAATGTAATTTTGATTTCTATGTTTACCCCCTCTTCAGCACGACATCATTATACATTACCACACCCAATTCAGCAAAAAGCATTATACATGTGAGATTAGGCTATTTGCCTTTCATAAGGGCTTTGTCAAAAGATAAAAGTCCGCTGCCTTTTACGATTAAGGCAAGTGCTATTCCCAATACGAGAATGTGATACTCAAAGCCTTCCCCTTTCTGTGTACCAAACCAGTTCATGAAAAAACCGTTTTTAAGGTGATTCATATAGGCGCATACTGCCATTGATGTACCAATGCCCAGAGCACACAGTTTCGTAAGAAATCCGAAGATAAGCCCCAGAGAGCCGAAAAACTCAATACTCATAAGGAGAACTGTTATCCATGTCGGGAAGCCCATCTGTGCCTTAAAAATCTCGATAGTCTTTTCGAACCCTGCTCCACCGAATAGCCCAAGCACTTTCTGCGCTCCATGTGCAAACATAACCACACCTAAAGAAAGCCTGAGGAAAATAGGTGTCAAACTGTCATCTGTTTTTAAAATCATTTTAAACATGTTTAAACCTCCTGAAAAATTTTACCATTCTTTCACCCTTTTGTAACCTTTTTCTCCTGTTTATATCTTATCGTGAAAGAGAAAAAGCGAGTGAAAGTTAGTGGGAGGTCTTTAATCTTTGTATTAATAGATAAACAAGAATAATTAAAAACAGAAATAACGCAATGCGCCTAGTTATCTCTTCTTTGAGGTTGTTCTAAGAATATTTTTATCTTTTTAAACTAATTTTTTTACAGCCTTTACTTTTTTGGCAACATCTTTCTTTACACTCTTCACCTTCTTGGCTACCTGTTTCTTAACTTTCTTTATCTTTTTTACGATCGCTTTCTTTTTCATCTTTACCCCATTCTATAAACTATTTGCATCTTCATGATGCCATTATAACATATTTAAAAGTTACGTCATCCTACCAGACAATTTATATATTGTCAATCAGATTCCTTCTTTTAGATTTTGATATCTGCTTTTAAAAAAACAATTGGAAAGCCAAAAGATAGAAAGTCCATAGAGAGAGAAAGATAGCAGGGTCAGATCTTTTTCAAAACATAAGCACTATTTATTGGGTAAAAAATGAAGATTTGGCATTCTAAAGCCTCTTTTAAAATTTATCAATTGAAGACATTTTTTATACCAGCAGCTATAATAATTTAGTAGATTATTTTTTAAATTCATGAATTCGTATGATTGACAAGGAGTATAGATTCTGATAGTATGTGATGTTAAATACTCTATACTTTAGGCATAGAGATTTTAACAAAAATATCTTCATCAAATGATACATTTATTAGAATCCGAGTAATGATCGAACACCTCGGTCATAATGAGAGATTATAGATTCAAGAAGGGAGGAATAAGGTATGGCTGATGTTTTTGAAACAGGTGATTTTGGCAGGATAGAAGATTTTATTGCCCTTGCAAAGCTCGGGAAAAAAGTCGAAATGACAGTTGAGCTCAGGAAACAGCTTGTTGCACAGAAAGTCCATCCAGGAGATACCGAGGAGATGAAGGGTGAAATAAGTATGTACCTTCTTATCGGAGATTTTACCTTCAACGTCGGAGGCCATGAATCTCTTATTGTGATTAGACAAAAATTAATTCCGGATGTCAAAAATGTTTCAAAGGTCTACATGTTTGGATCTCTGGAGGAATCTCTGGATGCTTCCAACGTAAACAAAAATATCGCAAACGAACGTTTAAAGGTTGACTACCAGCGGTTAAAAATAGCGAATATCACATTTAAGGAAAAGTATTTCTAAAGATAAATTGTTGGGAGCGGAGCTTCTTTTTTATTTCGAGATAAATATTCTTTCTGTCTGACAGTTCTGTTCTTATATAAAAATGAACAGGGTCAGCGGGAGGAAACTCCTCGCATCCTGAACTTTATTGATGAGATGTTATAGTCAATCCCTGCAGAATGTACCGTGCAATCATACACTTCACCTTCAAAAATGCCTTCCTGATCTCCTGTATAAGGAGAAGCAATTACAATCGTGCAGGAATCTTTTGGCGGGAATATCTGTCCTCCATCAGCAATGTATTTAAAACTCGCTATAAAACCATATGATGATAATTCTCCAATGTTCAACTGAGATCTCCCAAACATGCTATCATTAATAGCTTTCCCATCTGCAAAGTGTTTTCCAGCTTTTGTCGCATCCAGTATCATCTCGATTTTCCGCGCATTGCTGTGTGGCTCGGCTGGGATCTGGAACTCTATGGATGCTCTCTTTGGATCAGAGAATCGTGTTTCAGAAAAGAATCCTGTCTTGAGGGTGAACGTCTCATAAACTTCATCCCTGACAATGATTGCTTCTCCTTTCGCATCTGTTTTTTTGTCATCCGGTTTCTGGAAAGGTTCTGGTGTTACAGACGACGGTGGAGATTGTTGAGTCAACACATCGCCATGAGGCCATTTTTCAGGAGCTGTAATAATTTTCTGTTTCTGAGAGGTCATCATCCCTTTGAGGGCCAGCAAAGGAATCGTGAGGGATGCTCCTAAAAAAGCTATAATAAAAATTGGTAAAACAAGATAGCCGAGTGTCCCTGCTCCTATCCATTTGAGCTTCACTCCTGTCGAAGTAGGACAGGCAACATCCCCTTTTAACGCTCGCAAATCAATATAGACGAGATAGGTGAAGATCATCATGAAGGGCATATAAAAAATGGACAATATCGGCCCTATAATTGGCACTATGCCGATACCTACAGATACAAGCCATACGACAAAGAGCCTCAAGAATACATCGAACCACTGCCCCCTCACATACTCCTTACTCTTTAAAAGGGCATTCATCCCTCTCTCGTCATCAGAGGCGAGAATAAACTGACCAAAGGCAAACCATACCAGGAATATTACGCCTGGTATGAGAAAAAGGAAAAAACCACCTGTAATAATAAATCCAGAGAGTGAAAAAAGCCATATGAAGGATCCAATCCTATACCATCCTCTGCCGAGTGCGTCCTTAACACCGATGCTTTCGTCAATAATGGCAAGAATAAATGATGTGAACCCCCAGAAAAAAGTTATCAGTCCGGCAACAGCACCTGTTACGACCCCAGTTACGATAATAGCCGCCTTGCTCACTTCAAATACCATCGCAAACAAGTAGGCAATTCCGAAGAAGATACCAAATGAAACAGCAAAGAAGAGTACAGAGAGAATGTACAGGGAAATAAGAGTGAAAATGCGTCTTTTGTAAATCTCCCATGAGCTTCTGAAGAGATCACCTACACCTGAAAGCCCTCCCAGAGCTTCAATCTCTTTTGTCAATGGGACTTTTATGACTATCTTATCTTCACCTCTATCTCCTGGGGAGCCTTCTGCCTGAGGTTCTGGAGGTACATCATTGGTTTGCTTCTTTTCCTGTAATTCCCTTAATCTCTGTGCCTTCCATTTTTCATATTCTTCTTTATTTTCAAATTTAGGCATTTCCCTTTATTTCCTTACTATCTCCAAAAGATCCATGCTATATTTATTGAAACCTTCTATTAGTACAATGTTAAATTATGGAAGAGTAAATTTCAAATGAAATATATAATAAGCAATAAAAAACCACTTATACTATGGAGGGCTTGCCATGCCCATTTATGAATTTTACTGTTCTCGTTGCAATACAATGTTTAACTTTTTTTCCAGCCGTGTGAACACAGGGAAAAAAACTATGCGTCCTAAGTGCGATAAAGGGTCTGATGTATAATTTAGACATGACCATACACCCGCAATGGGAAAACAGATTTTCAGAAAAACAGATGGCTGTCATTGCGAAATCACTCCTCGAACTTGCAACATACAGTGCCGTACAATCAGAAATGCCAGATCTTGACCTGTATGTAAAGGATTTCATGTCAGCACTCGATGAGAAAGATTTATCCTCTATCGAAGATGCTCTGCTCACTCTTTATATCCAGTTACACAACGCAGGCTTTCGGTATTCTCCATCAGAAATAGAAATTCTTAAAAAGAGAAATGCCTATCTATGCCATCCCGGAGGTCTCTCGCCTCTCATCATGGCAAAAAAATTTATCAAGCCCGAGTCAATTGTTGCTGACCTTGGTGCTGGCAATGGACTTCAGGGACTCCTTCTCCAACGCATTTGCCCGCACCGAAAAACACTTCAGATCGAGCTTTCTTCTGAATTGATCCGTCTTGGCAAAATTTTTCAAGAATCACTCGGGATCAGTTCTGATCGTATTGAATGGATTCATGATGACATCGTGAATGTATCAATCGACACCGCTGATTTTATTTACATCTATCGCCCGGCAAAACCGATTGATCGCGGAAGAGAGCTTTACCAATCTATTGCCAGAAAACTCTCTGCAGGAAATAAACCCCTTATTATTTTTAGTGTCGCCGACTGTCTCGCTGCATTTCTGGATAAACGATTTTCTGTTTTCTACACAGACGGTCACCTTACCTGCTTTATAAAGAACCGTAATGGGTTTTGATATAATAACGAAGCGCTCATTTCTTCATCTGCAAATCACACCGTGAAGCTTCACACAGTATGAGAGACTGGAGACCTATTTGGAAATCTTCTCTATATAAATAATCATGTTCTGGCAATCTGCCATGTCCTTATGGCAAATCGCCTTACAGTATCAATCCTCTATCTTTTAACCCATAATAAAATCAATGGGTTATATTCTGGCATTTCTCTTGCTTAAATACTCTTAACTAAAAAAACCGGACATGAAGTCCGGGTTCCTCTATGAAAGGAGGTGTACAGATGATAATAAAAAAGGTTTCAAAGAGGGTTGCAACAACCTGTAAGTGTAAAAGCTCCTGTTAACCAACCATATACCTCCTTTGCAGGGCGGGTTTTTTAAATGACCTTCCCCTTTTAAGTTAAGACTTCGCCCTGCAAAGCCTTCCTCTCTTGCATAGCTCATTAGTTAAATACTCTAAATAGAGTATTGCTGGTTACTATATTGGAGATGATATCAAAGATATATTTACATAAGGATAACGAAGTAGTAATAACATATATTATTATTTCACTGTAAAGTATGAGGTAAGTATGAATATGATCAGGAAAGCTCTTATCACCACATGTATAGTTTTCATTTCGTTATCCCTTATCAGTTGTGCAATTAATCCTGTCACAGGACAGCAAGAACTGATGCTCATATCCGAAAGTCAAGAAGTGACCATGGGCAAAGAGTTTTATCCTAATGCTCTTTGGGGTGACGTGGGCGGCGGGGGAGAATTTAAGGACGAAAGACTGAAAGCCTATTTAAAAGAGACAGTCCTGAAAATTCATAATGTATCCCACAGACCTCAGCTCCCTGTAGAATTCGCAATCCAGAACAGCTCTGTACCCAATGCAT
>Ga0315284_10000579_pt1 | contig 49908 bp, 57 predicted proteins | sample YL17G09_16_MG_FD_203696 | JGI IMG/M metagenome (GOLD analysis project Ga0315284, IMG submission 203696) | Sediment microbial communities from Yellowstone Lake, YNP, Wyoming, USA - YL17G09_16 | ecosystem: Environmental > Aquatic > Freshwater > Lake > Sediment | place: USA: Wyoming | collected...
CGGCAGGCACCCTTGGAAGGGCTGTTCGTCGAGGCGGATTCAAAATGAGTCAAGCCGTCTTCGGGATGACCACAGATGAATGGATGAGACAGGCGCAACGGTACTACGACTGTGCCGAGGCTATCGGTGCTTTAGGGGATGCTGGACGGTCGTGGAGTGAGCAGCGAAGGAAAGCGGTAGCCCACGAACGGCACTGTCGCATCTGCGGTGTCGAGGCACGTATCGTCCATCACCTCTGGAATAGAAAATGGCCGATGAGAAACGGCGGGACCGGACACTCCCTGATGGGTTTGGCCGTGTTGTGTCGATCCTGTCACGCCGGAGTCGAATTGGCTCCGCATGTGTGGGCCTTGCCGTTGTTGGCAGCACGTCCAGTAGGGTCTGCGACAGCGACAACCGGCATGGCGTCCTTCGGCGTTGCTCAGGGCAGGCGGGCGCGGGAAGACCAGGGGGTGCTGTTCTAGTGACCATGCGCCTCCTGCTGGGTGACGCGCGTGAGCGCCTGCGCGAGCTGGCCGAGGGTTCGGTGCATTGCTGCGTCACCTCGCCGCCGTACTGTGGCCTGCGCGATTACGGCATTCCGCCGGTAGTCTGGGAAGCGCCCGACCTCGCGGAGCGTCCCTACAAGTGCGAGCATGAATGGGGCGCGCGGAACCCCATTCTGCAGCAAGGCAATAGGCGACAGTTGCCGCACGGTGATGGCCGGACGAATGACTGCTACGCCGGGGAACGAGTACCATATGCAGCCCAGCAAGTGCCCACCGGCGGCGTCTTCTGCTCCCTCTGCGGCGCCTGGCGCGGCTCCCTCGGCCTCGAACCCTCGCTGTCCCTCTACGTCGCGCACATCGTTGAGGTCTTCCGCGAGGTGCGCCGCGTCTTGCGCGACGACGGAACATTGTGGCTGAACCTGGGCGATTCGTATGCCAGCCAGGGCGGCGATCATGGCGGGCGTCAAGATAATCAGCCGGGTGTCGGTGCGAAGAGAGCACATGATGTGGGCGCTGGCGATTCGGGTTCGCGTCACGCGCCCGACGGCCTCAAGCCGAAAGACCTGTGCATGGTACCCGCCCGCGTGACGCTGGCGCTCCAGGCGGATGGGTGGTACGTCCGCAGCGTCATGCCGTGGGTCAAGTTGAACCCCATGCCGGAGAGCGTGACCGACCGGCCCACCTCGGCGGTCGAATACTGGATTCTGCTCACGAAGGGGCCGCGTTATTTCTGGGATGCAGAGGCGGTACGGCGGGTTCATGCGCGGCTGTGGGCTGCAAATAACGGCGGCACCATGATGGGCGGTAATGCAGAAGAGGCGTATGCTGGTCGAGACCATCAGGGGCGGGCTCACAGTGGCGCGTATCCCTTGCCGAACCCGGGCGGCCGCAACTTCCGCAACTCCGACCTCTTCTTCGATTCCCTGCGCGGCCTCCTGGGCGACGAGGACGGCGACCCGTTGGCGCTGGTGACGGCAACGGAAAGTTTCAAGGGCGCGCACTTCGCCACCTTCGGCAGGAAGCTGATCGAGCCGCTGATACTGGCCGCGACGAGCAGTAAGGGTTGCTGCCCGAAGTGCGGGTCGCCGTGGGCGCGGGTGGTGGAGAAGACGGGCGAGACGCATCACAAGCAGCGGATAGAACGCGGCGGGCAACACAGTGGCGATGACGAAACCGGGCACAGCCGCATACACGCGCCCGGGTTCACGCACAACCTGAACCTAACGACGACTGCAACCCTCGGCTGGCAGCCGACCTGCTCCTGCCTTGATCGCGTGGTTCATGCGGTGGGCACGGCGGCGAAGTTCGAGCGCGGCTACGTCGTACCGGAGGAGGTGCATCAGCTCGCCGAGGACATGAGGCCAGTCCCCTGTACGGTGCTTGATCCCTTCCTCGGCAGCGGCACGACCGCCATCGCTTGCGAACGGTTGGGGCGGCGCTGGACAGGGTGCGAGATTTCGCTGGAGTACGCCCGCCTCGCCGAGGCTCGCATCGCCCGCGAGCGCGCGCAAATCAAGCTGCCGATGGAGGTCGCATGAACTGCATTCCGATTCAGAGGGATCGCCGGGGCTACCTGTGCGTCGGCATGGGCTATGTCGAGCAGGCCGAGGACGCCCGGCGGCGGTACGCGCGCGGCGAGCGGCAGGCGCGGTGTAGCGTGTGCTCGCGGTACTACTGGCCCGGGGAGCGGCATGACTGCAAGACCGGCAAGGTGGTGCGGTGAGAAACAGATCTGCCAAGGGCGCGGCGGGCGAGCGCGAGGTCATGGCGATCCTGGAGGCCGAGGGCTTCATTCCCTTCCGCGCTGCCGGTAGCCTCGGGATCTTCGACGTGGGCGGCTTCCGGGTCAGCGACGACGGCGAGGGCGCAATCGTCGAGGTCGTGATCGCCGAGGTCAAGCGGCGCGTCGGCGTCCGCAAGTATGCACGGCAAGCCATCCTGAGGCGCCTGCGGCCCTTCTGCGGGGTTGGTAGCGTTCAGGCGTACCTGTACGAACGCCAGGACGGCGGGAAGTGGGAGAAAACGAGCGCGAACGGAGGCGAGGGCTGACATGCCCACCCCCCTTCGCCAAGGCTATGGGGGGCAAGCGCGGCGCTGCCAGGCTCTCGGTTGCGGTGCCGAGTTCGACGCGCCGGACATCCGCAACTGCCACACTGGGCGCGTTACCCGGCCCTCAAAGGCCAAGTACTGCCCTGGCTGTCGGAGGTTGAGGTACAACCTGAGCCGCACTGGGGATGCGGAACTCAGAGCCAACAGCTCCGAGTGGTTGTGGTGGTGGCGCTGGGGCAGACGGCAGGGGTGGGTGGCGAGAGGGGTGTGCGCCGGAGTGGGACTCAAGATCTAAAGCGAGAGAGGCCCCGACCGGGGCCTCTCCTCTTCCTGCGGTTCTATGCGCCCTCGGGTTTCCGCTTGCGCTTCCGCTTTCCCTTGCTGGCCCGACCCCCCTTGGCCGCTACCTCCCGCAACCTCGCCAGGTACCGCTCCTCGCCCACGCGCTCGCGCTGCTTGAGATTCGAGAGCCGGGCCATCTCGCTGGCCGTGATCGAGGTCATGGGGCGGCCTCGGTGTATCGCGGGCAGAAGCAGTTTGTGAGTTCGCCCGTTTTCCGGTCAATATGGGCCGCGATTCCGAGTACGTCATGCCAGAAGTCCAGTTCGGACGCTGCCAAGAGGGCGCTGAGTCGCAACCGGCATCCGTTGGCGTGGCAGGCGGTAATGTCCATGAGCACATCCAGTTTCTTGCGGCTACCGCCTTCTGCACGATCAGCAATGCGCTGAATCAATTGCGTCTCGCCGCGCGTCACGTCGAATGATACTGTCATTCTCTCCCACCTCCTGCCCCTGCCCTCGCGGGCTGCGGGGCCGCTCCGAGGCCGGGGCAACCGGCCTCCCGCGGAATGGTTCGCTCAGGCCTACAAGTCGAGTTGAAGGCCGGTAGCATCGGCCAGCGTCGCCGCGACTCGCCGCCAGTACGCAGAGTTTGGGCCGTCGTGTCCAGTCTCCGTAAGTGCGAGCCTTCGCGCCTCATCCTGGAGTTCGGCTTCGCTACCCGCGAAGATATGCAGGTCGTCGCTTCCCTTCTCGATCATCTCTTCGTCCCAGCATCGCCGTCCGGCCATTACCGTATGTTGCGCGTAGATGGCGACCTTCATCGGCTTATCCTCGCACCGATGGACTTCGTTGAGGGGCACGGTCTCATTGCATACGCCACATACTCCGGTTCTCATCTCTCCCACCTCCCTGCCCCTGCCGGCTGGCTGCGGGGCTACAAACCTTTCAGCGCCTTCTCAACCTTGCGCCGCGTCTCGACCCTTCTTTCGTATGCCGCCGGATCATGTTCCTTGAGCGCCTTGTCTTCGGCTTCAGACTCTGCCCCGAATTGCCTGAAGCAATCGGGACAAATGTCAGCCAATCCTTGCGTCTGGAAGGTGATTCCGCACTCGCTGCATACTCGCGTGTACTGTCTCATGTCCGTGGTGTAAGCGTAGCGGTTCGCTTTCTTCATCTCTCGTTCTCCTCTCTTCCTGCGCCTAGATTATACCACGCGCGTGCTGTGGGGCCTGTCTGTTTGCACCCCCAAAAGGCCGAAAACGCCCACAATCACGCTCAGAAAATAAATGTGGGCCTATTTCAGGATTGCTCTGTTTGCCCCGCGCTCATGTGTTCGTTTTGACGGTGCGCCTCAGCGTTCGGCAGGAAGCCCGGCCAGCGGCGGCGAATGGCGGGGGTATGGGACTCGAAAACTGGCTGTTTCACGCGCTTTCATCTCACACCGTTGGCGGTGATGGTCCGCCGAGCAAATGGCAGAGCGCGTACTTCGAGGGATGGGACGGCAAGCCTGTGCCGCACCGTGATTGGTCATCCAACGATGATATCGCCGTGATCGCCTTCTGCGACGACGGGGGGATGATCGGACTCGGTTCGCCGTGGGGTTGGACGGCGATATACCACCGTCCCATCTTCGCAGGGATGGTTAGGTGGTACGTGTGGCGCTGGATTCGGGGAGAGTGGTGTGGGTTGAGGCCTGCGGTGTGGTTTTGGCTACTCCACAGGCGCTGCTTGCGCTACCGGGGCGGAATGGCGGGGGTATGACGCTGAAGGACAAACTGCGGCGCGCTGAGTTCGTTCGGTTGCTCGTTGCAGACCCCGATCTCACCACGACCGAGGCTTATAAGCGGGCGGGCTATCTCGCCAAGGGCCATGCAGCCGAGTCCGCGGCCTCGCGCCTGTGGAATCGGGTTGAGATTCAACAGGCGATCACTCAATCTTACGCGGATAAGGCTGTGCGACTTGAGATTACCCGCGAACGCTGGTTGCGCGAGGTGTGGCGGCTGGGGAGCGCCGATCCCGCCGAAGCCTACGACACCAGCGGCGACCTCCTGGCCGTGCGCGACATGCCCGAGGACATCCGGCGGGCCGTGGCGTTCATCCAGTCCTTTGAGGAGTTTGAAGGCCGCGGCGAGAAGCGCACGAAGACTGGCGACACGCGCCTCATCCGCTTCTGGGACAAGAATACGGCCCTGACCACGATTGGCAAGTCGCTCGGGTTCGTGGTCGAGAAGGTCGAGCACACGGGGGCGGACGGCGGCCCGATCCCGCTGGTGGTAGTCCGGCCAATGATCGCGCTCCCCGATATACCGCAACGGGAGATAGACGCGACACCCGTGGCGGCGCTGACAGACGGTGGCGGGGCTGATGTGCCGCCTGACGGCTAAATAGGTGCCGATATGAGTTTTTACGTTAACTGGCACGCTCAGGCGGGCCGAGGTGATAATCGGATGCACACGCTACAGGTAGTAGTAGGCGGGTTGGCGGTGGCTGTGAGTATAGGTCTCGTTGGCTGGGGCATCGCTGGGGCCTACAGGTGGCGCGGGGCCGATGGGTTGATCTTCCTGGCGTTCACGGTCTTATGGGCTGTGATCCTGTGTTGCGCCGCAGCCGTGAACTTTTGGAGGGCCGCCATATCCTAGCGAGGTGATAATCTGATGAGGCAACTTTGGGATCGGTTGGCTTTGTGGACGTGCCGGGTGCTGGGCTGGCACAGGATTGGCCGCTATGACGGCCACGACGGATGCTCAGCCCATGCCACCTGCGAACGTTGCGGGTATCGAGGACTCGTAGACTCCCAAGGCAACCTGTTCTAGCCAACGCCCGTTCCCAGGAGACACCCGTTTGTGAGCCACACAGAGACGCCTAGCGCCACGCAGCAGGCCGGGGGTGCTATGGTGCCACCCGCCCCGCGAACGCCCCCCTACGTGCTTCCTGTGCCAAAATCCGAGGATGGTCGCGTCGAGTTCGGCGATTTCGTCCACTGGACGGCGCGCCAGCGCGAAGCGCAAGCGGTCAGCGTCGCCCACAGGCACACACTCTACGGCGGCGCCGCCGGCGGCGGCAAGTCATACTGGCTCCGGTGGGCGCTGATCGAGGATTTGATATTCTGGTTCGCGCAGTACGGCCTCAAGGGTGTCCGGGTGGGCATGTTCTGCGAGACGTTCCCGGCCCTCCATGATCGCCAGATCGCCCGCCTCCAATACGAGGTGCCGCGATGGCTGGGCAAGTACAACGAGCAAACCCACGAACTCCGGCTGACCCCAGGATACGGCGCGGGCGTCCTGTGCTTCCGCAACCTCGACGACCCCAGCAAGTACCTGTCCGCCGAGTTTGCCGGCATGGCCTTCGACGAACTCACGCGCGCGAAGGAAGACCAGTACGATTTCCTCGCCTCGCGGTTGCGGTGGCCTAACCTCCCCGCGCAGGAGTACCGCATCCGTAATGGGAGCAACCCTGGCGGGATAGGCCATGCCTGGGTGCGCCGGCGCTGGATTGACCGGCAGTTTCAACCCTACGAGCGGCCCGAGGATTATGCCTTCGTGCCCGCCAAGGTGGCGGACAACCCGCACTTGCCGGTGGGTTATGCCGACAGCCTGCGGCACCTGCCCGAAAAGCTCAAGCGGGCTTACCTGGACGGCGATTGGGATGTGTTCGAGGGGCAGTACTTCTCAGAACTGAGCCGAGAGCGGCATGGGTTCGACGGTGAGCCGCCGCCTGGGTGGAACTTCAGGGCCTTCGACTACGGCGAATCCAGTCCGAGCGCCTGTTATTGGTTGCGGGTGGATTACGATGGGCACCTGTGGGCCTACCGCGAACTCTACGGGGCTGGTATGATCTACAGTGCCTTCGCGCAGCGGGTGCTGGAGTTGACGGCCGCGGATGAGGCGATACGCTACACCGTAGCGCCTCCGGACGTGTTCGCCGTCATGCGGGGCGGCGGGATCACCGGTGCCGAGGTCTTGCAGGACAATGGCCTTGCGGTGGTACCGGCCAGCCGCAGCGGGCAGGTGATCATGGGGCGCGTGGAGGGTTGGCGGGTCATGCGCGAGTGGTTGGCGGGCGGACGGCTTCACGTCCACACCCGGAACTGCCGGAACTGGTGGCGCACCGTGCCTTCGCTCATCCACGACGAGCACAACCCCGAAGACCTGGATTCGGACAGCGAGGATCACGCGGCGGACGCGATGCGGTACGCGCTGGTGTCGCGGCCCGAGCCGGACTCGAAGGCGGCGGTACCCGACCTGCGGCCCATGACGCGGCTGCCGGAGGATATCATCGAGATGGCCCTGCTGGCCCAGGGGCGGCTGCCGGATGCGGAAGAGGAGTGGGACGAGGAAGAGTTCGTATGAGGATGGAAGAATTGCGCGCCCAGGTCAACGCCTGGTACAACCCGCCGCCGGGCAACCAGAACGCGGACCGGGAAAGCGCCGAGGAGGTATTCACGGCGGCATACGGACAATCGCCGCCCTACCAGACCGTCGAGATGCACGGGGTACACCTCACGGCAAGCGCGGTCGAGACATGGGTGAGCCTTATGCGGCAAGACAGTAAGGCGCTGGGGCACTTCTACCGGGTCATTGTACGCGAGGTGCGGAAAGCACGGCTGACCGAGGAGGCGAAATGAGCCTAGAAACCGACGTAACAGAACTGCGGCGCAGAGTAACCACCCTTGAGGGGTGGAACAGAGCGCACCAAACGGCGATGGTCGAACTGAACGACCAGGTGAAGGCGCTGACGACTGCGGTGGCGCTTCTGGCTGGCTTCGCACCGGCTGCGGAGGCACTAGCCCAGGTTGGCAAGGAGGCGAAATGAGGGAAGGACTGCGTTGGCTGACGAACATGGAGAATCCGCAGGACCCGAACCACCACGCCGCAAGGCACTCTGATGAATCTGGGATTGCGGCCACCGAACGCGAACGGCGCTGGCTGCAGGGCAAGATCATCGGTGATCCGAAGCCTTCAACTTACTCCGTCGAGCAGTTGAAGGCGTGGGGCGTCGTCGCCATCTATGTGGCCAAGGAGCCAAAATGAGCGAGACTGAGGCGAAGAAACCGACCCTAGCCGCTGCCCTGGCAGAGGCGGCGCGGCTGGACCCGGAGCGGTTTCGACGATGCGGTAGCAACTACGCTGTCTGGCTCGAAGGGGACTGGTTGAGTCTCGGTTCCCACTCGGAGCGGTTGGCTATTGCCGCCATCCAGGCCGCCGTCCAGGCCGCGATTGAGTCGCGGGAGGGCTGGACTTGCGGGACATACTGCAGTACGTCCAAGCGTTGGGATGGTTGGGTCCAAAGGGTATATCCATTCCGGTCATTCGCTGCCTTGAGCGCCACCCCCGCCCTCGCGTTGCTGCTCGCGTTCAACGAGGCGCTGCGGGCGGAGCAGAGGGCGCAGGATGAGGCGCGGCTGAAGGAGAGTCGTGTGCCCTGGCCGGGAGCGACACCTCAGGTCCAGGCGGAGCGGATACGGTTAGAGACAGAGGTGCTGAAGGCCGTAGGAAGCACGGCTTTCGACCCCACCGTGAGGTTCCCCGACCTGGAAGCGCAAGTACCAGCGGCGGAAGAGGCGCTGAAGGCGGAGCAGGGGAAGGCCGAACAGGCCCAACCCATCGCGGCAGGCGAACAATTCCTGTCGTCCAAGGACGTGCAGGAAGGCAAGCCGCGGTGGCGGTCACGAGACGATGTTACGGTAGACATCCAGAAGGCACGGTACGAGCAATGTCTGGCAGTATGTAAGAATGCCGAAGAGGTCGTGGCCGCCCTCGGCAAGCAGGTGACAGCGCTGAGCTTATTGGCGAATGGTTTATCTGGCCGACTAGACCGCGAATGGTCGCAACTCCAGCGAATCTCACGCGACCTCGGCAAGCGGGTGGAGGCGCTGACGCTCCAAGCCGAGCACTGGGGCATGAGCGTGGAGGCGCTGGAGGAGCGGGTGGAGGCCATCTGGGCGCACCTGACGCCTAACATACCGCCGGGGGTGAGCGGTTGCCTGCGGCCTATCGTAACCGGATTCACGAAGGTCCCGCCCAAACCCGACCCGCCCACGGGCGGTTCGACTCCGCTCACCACGGGCAAGCGGCGGTGGGACCACTCCCTCGTCGGCAAGCATTGCCCCGACTGTTGTGGGGAGATTACGCGCCGCCCAGATGGACTCGTGGGTGGCGAGTGCGACTGCGAGGCCGAATGATCCTTTCCCCCGCCGAGCGGAAGCAGATCCAGGACCAGAGGCGGTTACGGGACGGCCACATGCTCGTACACGTCCAGGACGGCGAACCCTTGACCTGGCAGGCGGTGCGGACGGTCGTACACCAGCACAAACGAGCGCGGGAGTCCTGCGCCCCGGCGCTCGGCAGGAGATAACGGGGACGGCGGCGAAGAGAGCAAACGTAGAGGTCGGGCGCATTGCAGGCACTCATGTAGACGACCCGCCCGGCTAGCACTCATAACCGCGAAGGTGGAAACGTGACCTGGTTTGCCGAGTACTGGCCTTGTTTCGTGATAGTGGCAGGAGGAGCTTTAGTCCTCTACGCTACCCTAGCATGGCGGCACTCATAGGTTAAAGGCGGAGGACAGGTCCGAAACCTGTAAGCCCTAATAAGGCCGATGGTGTAACGGAAGCACGCCGTCGCTCTTCACTGCGTTGAGGTTAGGAGGTCTACGGTGATCGGGTTCGAGGGAGCATGCGCCCGGCGACAACGGAGTGCCCTAAGATCGGCGGATGATGCGCCTATAACCGTCCGTAGTCGTCCCTCCAGCCAGTAGTTAGCCTCAACGCAGCTCTCATAATCTCATACTCACTGACGGAACAGCCGTCCTGATAGGGTCTCCTACGCCGAGACCTTGCCGGGGCGGCTTTTCGCGTTCTAAGGGACACCAAGGAGGCGAGGAAGATGGGCGAACTGACGGTTGACATCGTGAGGAACAAGTTGCTCGACCTGCGGCAGGACATCGAGGAGTTGTACGCCGAGTCCAGACCCCGGTCTCTGGCCCTCACCAAACTTGACGAGTGCGGCCTGTGGTTGGGGTTTGATTACCTCGCCGCACCGACGAAGGCCCAGGTGGACCCGGGAAGAGTGCCGGTGACGTGAGTAAGGGATGCAAGGTTACGATTGCCGTAATTCACTGGACTGATTCTGCCATTCACGGTAGCCAGCAGATTAGCGCACAGGCGGCTCGCGATCTCAGACCAGTACGAGGTGTGGCGGCGGGCCTCCTGGTTAGCGAGACCAAGGACAGCATCACCTTGGCCCTCGATAGTTTCGAGGATAGCGACTATCGTTGCGTCAACACGTACTACAAGCCGCAGATACGGCGTATTCTCCGGCGGAAAATCTGACATGCGACACACCGTAGCCGAACTGAAGCGCATACGCGAGAAGACCCTGGGCGCGCACCCGGCGATCCGGCGGCTGATTCACGCCTGCCGGGGGCCGGAACCGACTGGCGAGAGCGTGAACGTGAGCCAGATCGAGTGGAAAGAGATGGCCGGTGCCTCGGAAGGGTTCCGGAGGCAGCACCCGGTAGGGAAGCGCATCTGATGGCGCGGCGACTGACACGAAAGCGACAGCGGCGACGGGAGCAACGGGCATGACCGACCCTTGGCTGTACGTGGCCGTGGTGATGGCCCTCGCCTTTCTCTTTAGCGAGTGGCGGCGGTGGATTGAGGCGACAGTGGCGAGCCGCGAACGCGCCGACCTGTTGAACCGCATCCAGGCGGGGACGCTGGCGGACTACGCCACGCACCCAACCGGCGCGCAGCACATCATGTTCCCGGCCGACACCGAGTTTGAGCCGGCAACGCCCGAAGCGGAGGCCCCGGCCCGGGTTCCCGACGACTTCACCGCCCTGGCGAGTACGCGGGCGGCATTTGACCAACTCGTGAAACTATGACAGCCTCAACCAGAATCCCGTTCATAGACGATCAGGCGGTCGAGAAGCGCGAAGCCTCAATCGTGGCGTGGCTCGAAGAGCTGTACACGCGCGCCAAGGCGTTACGCGAGCAGCAGGAACCCGAGTGGATTACCAACATCCTCTTCCTCGCGGGCAACCAGCAGGAGCAGGCCAGAACCGACCTTCGCCTGTTGACCCGCCGCATCCCTACGGTCGTGCCGGAAACTCAGGTCAAACTCACCATCAACGTGATTTACGCAATGGAGCGGCAGGCTGCGGCGGCGTTCCGCGACCACCTCGCCCGCCAGATAGCGGTACCGGCGACGCGGGAACAGGAAGACATCGACGCTGCCGAGATCGGCACCGATTTCCTGACCCAACGCGAGTACAACCAGCACGACGACGAGCCGGACCTGCGTCTGCGTGAAGTTCTGTGGGCCATGAACACCGGTATCTGCGCCCGTGCGACCGCCTGGGACTCCCGCATCCCCGGTTACACAAAGCAAGGGAAGATTGACGGCCTGGGCGACCTGAGCACGCGCTGCGTCAATCCCTTCCGGTTCCACCTGTGCCCCTGGCCGGACGATACCAGCGACGTGCCGTGGCTCATCGAGAGCGATGTGCGGGACATCTCGGAACTCAATGACGTGTATCCCGGGCACGACGTCAAGGCGGAAGAATATGCCTCGGCGATGGACGCCCTCGATAGGCTCGCGCTGAACATCGTGGAGGCGCGAGACCTGCGGACGACGCACCGGACCAACGCGGCCGTCCTCAAGTGCCTCTACATCGCGCCGCGCTCCGACCTGCCAAAGGGCCGCAGGTACATCTGGGCCGATGGCAAGTTGTTGTTCCCGAGTCCGGGCGAAGAAGCGGGGGCGGTCCTGTCCGAAGGGGAAATGCCGTATGTGTTGCTGCGATGGTTCCCGATACCCGGACGGATTTACCCCTTGCCGTTTGTGTCGCCGCTGCGCGATCTCCAGAAACAGATCAACCTGACCGTTTCGCAGTTGGTCGAGTTGAAAAACCGGCAACTGCGCGGTGACTACGCCTTCGCGGGCTCCGGGACGCCGGTGCAGAAGACCAGCAAGGACACCGGACAGAAGCGGATTCAGCTTCCTACGAATACGAGTCATTTCGAGTTCATGCAGTACAACCTGAACACGAGCGAGGCCGAGATCCTGCTGGAGCGGTTCTGGAATTACTTCATGCAGATCGGCGGCCTACACGAACAAGCCCTCGGCGCCAACCCGGCCAAGGCCGTCACGGCGACACAGGTCGCGTTGCTGAAGGAGTCGGACCTGGCGGGGCTCACCCTGTTCCGGTCGGGGTTCGACGCCGCGTACTCGAAGGTTGCGCGGATGAAGATATTGCTGGCGAAGAACCATTACGACACCCCGCGTCTCCTGCGGGTCGTGGGCGAAGACAACCAGCCGCGCAAGGTGGGGGCCTTTTTCGGCAGCGACTTGCGGAACACCGAGGATGTCCGGCCAAGGCCGGTGCCGGTACTTTCGGAGTTCCAGAAGCAGGAGATCAGGCAAAACGCCGTGGCGCAGGGGCTATTCACCGCCTCGCCTGACCCCGTGGAGCAACTGGCGAAGATCGTGGCCTTGCGGGCCACCGGTCTGCCCGGCATCGAGGAAGAGATCGAGGGGATGCTGGCGCCCATGACCGAGGACGAACTGAAGAAGATATGCGGCGAGCTGAACGGCCTGCGCTGGCAGACTGCGGTGGAACTGGCGAAGACGGAGCTGGCGCAGTTGACGGCGGCGCAACAGCAGATGCAGACACCGCAGGAGCCGACGACCGACGAGTACGGGAACCCGGTGGAGCAGCAACCGATGCAGGCGCCGCCGGGACAACCGCAAGTGGCAGGGGTGGCATAAGGAGGACGGGAATGGGGGTCGGACAGGTTTCGGTGGGGATGGATGAACTGCTCGGGTTCCTTGGTTTGGACAAAGGCCACAGGATACTCGGGATATTCGACGATACGGGTACCCGTCGGAAGGGGTTCACGTTCATGGTGGAAGGGCCGACGATGCCCACGGGCGAGGACGGCAAGGCCGCTCCTCGCGTCCGGTTGACGCACCAGGAAATAGTCATGGTCGAAATCCTCGAGCCTGACGGCGTGGGAGGCGGATAGATGCCCGGCACCATCACACCGACCGACGGCAAGTACCGCGTGACCTGGGGCGGGCATGTCACCGCCAAGGCGACGACGCGGGAGAACGCCGTCAACCAACTGCGGGGTCTCTACGCCGAGGAGAAGAGCGGGAAGTTCGGCGTGACCAAGCGCAAGCAGTCGCGGCTGGAGCAACTGATTCGGAGATAAGATGTCGCCGGCGCGAGGCGCTAAACCGCGCGGGTTTCGCAGGTTGTCCCTAACACCCTGCACCACAACTGAATAGCCCAAAGGCTGCGGCCTCATGAACCGCGACTTTTGAGTCAAGGCCCATCGTTCTCGATCGAGAGGGGACGATGGGCCTTTGCTTTTGGGCGCCCTACGCGAACCGGCGCGCTATCCGGTATGCGACTAGCCCACGGTACGGGCCTGAGGTGTGAGGATGACAATGCTGATGCTGTTGATTTTGGGATGTGTACTCTTGGCGCTAGCTGAGGTCGCGGTGGCTGAAGGTACGCCTGCCGAGACCGCACCCGTTGTCGCGGACTCTGCGGTTGCCCCGGCGGGCGAGCCCACGGCGGAACCCGTGGCGGAACCCGCTGACGCGGAAGTGGCCGAGGTCAAGTCGCGCGGCCAGCGGCGCATCGAGGGTCTACTGACCGTGAACAGGCGCCTGCGGGCGCAACTTGCGGCTCTTCCCGAGCCCGTCAAGGAACCGACGCCGGAACCCCAGCGCCCACGCGACCAGCAGGGCCGTTTCGCCGCGCCGGAAGACCCCGCCCTGGCGGGTTTCCAGCAGGATGCGGACGGCAACCTGTTCTTCCGCGGTGAGTGGCACACACCCGATTACGTCAAGGGCGCCCTCGGCGACGCGCAGAGCGCGCGGGAAGCCCTTGACGAGGTGCGGCAACTCAGAGACGAGCGGAAACGCGAGGCTGCGGAAGCGCGCACCGCTGCGGATCAGCAGGCCATCGCGGAGCAGCACGGCACGGTACTGCAAGCCGCAGAGGCCACCCTCACCGAGATGGTCGCCAAGACGTACTCCAAACTCGACGCCGAGACGCTGACGGACGCGCAGGAGACTGCGGTTCAGTTCGCGGCGGCGCATGTGCGGGGGGCCATCAACGGCAACCTCGACAACCTCACGGCTGAGATTCTGACCGAAGGGATGGACTTCGGCATGAAGCGTGTGGACCGGATGCTTCGGGCCGGCTACGCGCAACAGGTCAAGAGCAACGAGGAACACGCCGAAGCGAACCGCATCCGGTCGGGGCAAGGAGGGCCGGGCGTACCCGTGAAGCACCTCGACCAGATGACGACGACAGAGATTGACATGGCGATACAGCGGGCGAGCGAAACCGCTAAAGCCCGCCGTGTTGCGGAAAGGTAACCAAGATGGCAGCGGTCACACTGACCGATTTGAACAACTTCATGCGGGACTTCCCGAGTCTGAAGATTCGGCCCGACGCCCTGTTCGTGGGCACCCTGTACGACGCTCTCAAGGCCACGGTAAAGACCGAGAGATATGTCGGCGACAAGTACGACATGCTGGTGCAGACGCACACCAACATGAGCGGCCAGGCGTTTGCGCGCGGGGTTTCGATCCCGGCATCGCCGGCCGCGCCGGCGTGGGTCAAATTGTCCACCAAGTACGCGGAAATGGTGGCGAACACCGGCGTCACCTCGCAGGATTTACGAGACGCCTCTGGCGGCAACGCCTCGTGGGAGAAGCTCTCACTCCGGCTCCTGCTCGACCTGCGAAAGAAAGACTTCAAGAACCTCACCGAGCATTGCAGCATCGGTGACGGTTCGGGCCGTTTGGCGCGGTGCGCGGGGGGCGCGACCTATGCCGCCGGGCCACCGAAACTCGTGACCCTGCTCGTGGACAACACCTACGACGACTGGGGTTGGGAGAACGCGGCCCTGGTCCAGAAGGATATGTGGGTCGAGGCTTACAGGGCGGACGGTACCACGCAGGTCGCGGAGACGGCTTCCCCCTACGCGACGTCCTGGAAGGTCAACCACGTCCACTTCGGCGACCGGGCCAACGGCGTCGCCGTGACGCCCAGTAGTACCGTCGCCGCCATCGTGATCGAGGTGGCCGAGGACATCAGCGCCCTGTTCAACGACGGCGCGATCATCTACCGCAAGGGCACGCGATCCCTGGCGAAGACGATTAGCGACGCGGCGGGCACGGCGCTCTTTGACGCCTACACCATCCTGCCGATGGGGCTGACTGGTCTCGTCGGCGACGGGTCGCACCAGAAGTACCTCACCAAGTTCCAGAACCAGACTCGGGCGACCTACGACATCCAGAACGCCGGGATTTACGGCGCTCCCGATTTCGCCAGCGGAGCGCACGGCGTCCCCGACACCTTTGACCTCTCGGACATCACCGGGATCATGAACACCCAGGAGCAGACCAGCGGCAAGTGGGTTTCGGACCTGTTCTGCTCGGTGGAGTTGGCGATGTGTCTGCACCGCCTGAACCGGAGCGAGTCCGGGGTCAACGTCGTGGTGTCGAATACGGCGGGCCAGAACCAGGCGATTGTCGGTTCCGAGATCGCCAAGCAGTTCATCCGGCCTGACGGAAAGCCGATTCCGATTCACGTCTCGCGTACCATCCCCAAGAACTGCCTCTACGGCATCTGCGCGGAGGACCTGTTCTGGCTGGTGGACGAGGCGTTTGACTTCATGGGGCCGCGTCTGGGCCTTGGCGGGCCGTGGATCAAGACGATGGCCGACCGGTTGGCCGACTTCGAGGCGCCGTTTGGCGGGGAGTCGCAGGTTGCGGCTGAAGCCTGCAACGCGCACTTCCTGATCATGGACCTGAAGGACAACCTGTAGAACCCACAGCGGCGGTGTGCGGGTGTCGGGGTCTGGGGGTTTCTCCTCCTACCTCCGGCCCCGCCCCGCCCTGACAGGAGAGAGGTATGCCGTTACCACCATATATCGAGGTTGTCAACATCACGGACAAGCCGGTGGTCGTGCGCGACTTGGGTCTTGCCGCGACCGGCGGGACGATTGAGGTGCCGCCGTTCAAGGCGGGCGATAAGGCCTCCACCCTGCCGCGCAACGTATGGCACCGCAAGCACCGCCGCCACCAAGGCGAGTTGTACGAGTTCGACAAGGCGCAACGGCTGGGATTGCTACCCGCCGAGAAGGCCAAGCCGAAGAAGAAGGGAGATTCAAATGCGTGATCGCATGACATGCGATTCCGGAGCGCGGTGCAACCGCGCCAAGCTTAGGACAATCGCGTTCGCGGTTCTGGTCGTGCTCGCGCTCTGCGCGACTGCGGCATGGGCGGGGAACGTCTACAGTGAGAACGTGGGGCCGGGGACGCTCGCCGTGGGCGGGCGCGGGGATAACTGGAACCGACTGCGCGTTACCGGCACCAGCGGGGTATTGACCGCGACTTCCACCAGCACCACGGGAAACTGGTGGACGCTGGACGCTTCAACGTTGACCACCGGGAACGCGGTCAAGATCGTCGGCGTGGATGCGACGGTCAATGCCGGGAAGTACCTCAACCTCTACGGGGGTACGGGTACGACTAGCGTCTGGAGTGTGGGCGAGGACGGCGTGACGCTGGCGGGGGTGGGTGCAACCCATCCGGTGACGACCGCAGCCGGTACGACCCAGATTTACGGGAACATCGCCCACGACACAAACGCCCTCACCGGCGACCTGATTGGTGTACGCGGCAACGCTCGGTGCGATGTGGCATCCACCTCCGGCAAGGCGATTGGTGGGTATTTCCTCGCCGGCAACACCACCGCCGGGTTCAACATGAATGAGGTGCGTGGTGTCTATTGCGGCACCGTCACGAAGACGCCGACCGCCGCAGACGCCACCTGGGTCAACGTTAAAGGCATCGAGATTGTCACCGGGAACACCGCCACGGGGGCGACCTACAAGACCGACATCACGAACCTCTACGGCATCCGGCTCAGGATAGGTTCGAGTACGGGTTCCGGCTCTAACGTGTGCGGTGACATCACGAACGGCTATGGTGTGTGGGTTGACCACGAGCAGCAGGGGCAGGCGTGTCGACTGCTCGACGCCGGGTTCTACCTCAGCGCCACCGGCATCAGCGGCGGGACGAAAGCCTGGGATTACGGGATCGACATGTCCGGCGTCGGTTCACAGATGGGAACCGCCGACATCCGCCTCTGCAACGGCGAGAAGATCGACAACCTGACGGATGGCACGGTCAAGGTGACAGGTGCGTTGGTCGGCACCACGACCATCGCAGGAACCGGCACAATCACGGCAACCGGGTCGGGGACCGGAAGCATCGTCATCTCCCCGATAGCCAGCGGCACCGGCGCGACGACCATCCAGAACCAGGCCGGTACGCCGACCATCACCCTTCCGGCGACGACCTGCACCCTGCCGGGGTTGGGTCTTAGCAACGCCTTCACGGCGGCGCAGACCATCACCATTACCGGCACCACCGACGCCTCGTTGATGGGCATTTACAGCAACGTCAACCAGACCTCGACCGCCACCACCAACGACCTCACCGCAGTGCGCGGCAATGCCCGCATAGACATTGATTCACCGAGCGGGAAAGCCATCGGCGGGTATTTCGTGGCGGGTAACACCAGTGCCGGCTTCAACGTGAGTGAAGTGCGTGGTATTTACGTCGGGACCATGTGCAAGACCCCGACTGCCGCGGACAAGACCCATACGAACGTCAAGGGCGTCGAAATCGTCACGGGCAACACCGCGATCGGGGCCACCTACAAGACGGACGTTACCAACCTGTACGGGGTTCGGCTGAGAATCGGCTCCAGCACGGGTAGTGGCGGCAACGTCTGTGGGGACATCACCAACGGGTACGGCGTGTGGGTTGACCACGAGCAACAGGGAGCAGCCTGCCGCACCCTGGATGCGGGTTTCTATCTGAGTGAAACCGGCATCAGCGGCGCGAACAAGGCTTGGGATTACGGCCTGGACATGAACGCTGTCACGAGCGGATTCAACAAGGCTGGTATCCGCATGGCGAACGGTGTCTGCATTATGACCGGCGCCGGGTCGCCATCGGACGGGACGACCGGCGATGATTTCGCCGCGATCGGGTCCATGTACTGCGACTACACCAACGGCAACCTGTATATTCAGACGGCCGTGATTTCATCGCCGGTCTGGAAGCTCGTGACGCGGGCAGGATAGTCGGGACCGAGAGGCATCAGGATGGCGATATTCACGCCGGAACAGTTGGCGGGCATTGTAGCCGCCAAAGCGGGTGTCGGACAGGTGCAAGTGGCGGTAAACGCCGCCCATGCGCTACTGGAGTCCCTGGATGCCTGCGAAGCAAACGCCTTCCTCGTCGGTAAGGTAAGCGGGGATGCGATCTTCGCGGACGCCGTCACCCAATGGGGCGACTTGAGACTCGCCGTGATAGCGGCCGCCAACGCCCTGCCGTAAGGAGAGAGACATGCGACGGATGCTCAGTCTGGTGCTGGCGATCTTGGTATGCGGGGCGGTAGTCTGGGCGGCTGACGTATTGCCGCCCGTGGTCCCAACCCCCAACGCCGCACGCATTGCCGAACTGGAGAAGGCGCGCCTTGATGTGACGACGGAAATCGCCCGCCTGACCATTCTCCAGCATCAACTTGAGGGCGGCATCGCGGAATTGCAGCGGTTGGATGCGTTGGCCGCAGAGAAGAAACCGGCGCAACCCAAACCTCAAACGAAGACGGCAGCGCCACAGAAGAAGTAACGAAACGGACGGCCTTAAACGGTTAAGGGGGCTCGGCTCACGGGCCAGAGCCCCCTACGTCCGTAGGAGAAGATCATGTCACTTCAGAGAAACCGCAAGCCGGGTAGTTTCCTGGCAAAACTCATTAGCGGCGCGGTGGCGGATACCCCCTGCGGCTCTGTCGTTCACCGCATCGTCTGTACCGTTGTCGGCGCCGCCTCGTCAACGGTGACCCTCCGCGACTCCAGCACGACCGGCGACATCCTCTTTACTAAGGTGGGTACGGCGGTCTTCAACGAAGAGTTGAATATCTGGTGTCCGAATGGCGCGCACGTCGTCACCGTCGATTCGGGTGGCGCCATGCGTACGACCATCGCTTACATCTAGGAGCGGTTCGTGTCGGTCAACATTTCAGCGCCGGCGACCCTGAGCACACCGGGCGAGACATATATCGCCACGGCGGACTTCAGCGCGTCCGGGACGGCGCTCATCATCACCGGGGCCGGCATCGTCCTGAATCTGAACGGGAAGACCGTCACCTACGGCACGGGCGGGGCCGCCCATTCCTACGGCGTCGATATCCGGGCGGCTAACGTCGAGGTCAAAGGCGATGCGGTCGCGGGCGGCGCCCTTACTCAGAGCGCCGGGAATACCGCCGAGCACTGCCACGCTATCTACAGTTCGGGTGTCGCCAACACTGCCGGGCCGCTGATCCACGACCTGACCATCAACACCCACAGCGCGGGCTCGCGCGGCATCTATATCGCCTATGGCGGGCTCGGGATACAGATATATTCCTGCGTCTTCAACACCTCGAACACGGTCGTCAGCCTCACCGACGAGGGGTGTCCGGCGATACAGTTGTGGCTGGCGCAGTACGGCGCCTCGGCCTCTCATGCCCTCATCCACCACAACACAATCAACGGCGCCCAGAGGGGCGTCAACCTCGTCGGCCAGTACGGGACTCCCTCACAGTGCCCGACCTACGTTGACATCTACTCGAACGAGATTTACCCCCTGGCCCCGGCGGTCTACGCCAAGATATCAGCCGGGGTCCACCTGTACGCCGCCACCTATTGCCGCGTCTTCAGTAACACGATCACCACGAGCCACGGTCGCGGCATCAAGGTGCAGTACCACAGCGACTACAACGAAGTTTACGGCAACACCATCGACGTCAGCGACGACCAGGCGGATTACTACAACAACGTCTTTGGGATTCGGGTTCGCCACGGTTGCAGCTACAACAAGATTCACGACAATACCGTGATTGCCCGTTCCGCCAACAACAACATTGTCAAAGCCTTCCAGCTAGGCGACGAGAGTACGGTTCAAGGGTCAGGCATTCCGACCTATAACGAAATCTACGACAACACCTTCGACTTGCGCTGGGCGACAGATATCAACGTCAACCGGGTGGCGGTCGTCTTCGGGTACACGGGCGCGGGCAACACCTTCCACGACAACGCGATCATCTCGAACTCTATCGCCATCGAATACCTCGACCCGCCGCTGGCCCCGGTGGTACTGACGAACAACAGCATCAGCAAGGGCTCGTCCCCTCACGCGAGCTGGCGCACTTTCTTCATCTGGGGCCAGAGCGGGACACCTGGCGGGCCGCACACGGTACTTGATGCGGTATGCGGCGCCGGGGTGTTGCTCAACAACGTGCAGTGGGGTTCCAACGGCGGCATAAACCACATCCACTGGACGGCGACGGTCAGCGTCAAGGACGGCGCGGGCGCGGCGGTGTCCGGGGCCGCAGTCACGATCAAGGACAAGACCGGCCTGGTCGTCTATAGCGGCACCACGGGGGTAGCCGGGACGGCGGCCGCGTCGGTGCGCCAATACGTGCAGACGACGGCAGGCGGGGTCGTCGCCGACGGCCCGCATACGATCAAGGCGACCAAGGCGGGTTACACCGATGTCTCGGCGTCGGTGACGATAAGCGCCAAGCAGACCGTGAACATGGTCCTGGTCTCGACCAGTCCCGGCAACCCGACGGCGAACGCCGGGCCGGACCAGACCATCGCGGCGGGCGGATCGGCATTGCTGACAGGTTCCGCGTCCGGGGGAGTCGCGCCGCACACCTATTCATGGTCGCCTGCGACTGGCCTCTCCAGCACCGTCATAGCCCAACCGACGGCTTCCCCGGGCGCGACCACCGTTTACACGCTGACCGTGACGGATTCCGCGTCACCGGGTTTGACCGCCACCGATACCGTGACGGTGACGGTAGCGTCTGCCGTGGTCGCAGAGGCGGGGCCGGCCAAGAGCATCGTGAGCGGCGGGTCTGCGATACTCCAGGGCGCGGGCAGCGGCGGCGTGGGGCCGTACACCCATGCTTGGACGCCGGTGACGGGATTGACCGATCCCACTGCGGCGCAACCGACAGCCTCACCCACGACCACGACCACATACACCCTCACGGTAACGGACGACATCGATCAGACCGATACTGATACCGTAACCGTCACGGTCGCGGCGGCGTTGGCGGTGAGCGCGGGCGCGGACAAGAATATCATCGCCGGTGGTTCAACTAACCTCTCGGGGTCGGCTTCGGGCGGAACAGCGCCTTACACCTACGCGTGGACCCCGACCACGGGATTGAGCAACGCCGCGATTGCCAATCCCAGCGCGACGCCGTCCGTCACGACCACCTACACCCTGACGGTCACTGACGATGCCCCGGCGACTGCCAGCGATAGCGTCATCGTGACGGTGGCCCCGGTTCTAGTGGCCTCGGCGGGCGCGGACAAGACGATCTCGAAAGGCGGCAATTGTACGCTCCAAGGGTGGGCTTCGGGCGGTACGCCGGGTTACACCTACTCGTGGAGTCCGACGACGCAACTGAGCAATCCGCTGATCGCGCAACCGATAGCCACGCCGCTTGCGACCACGACCTACACGCTCACCGTGCGCGACAGTCTAGGGCAAACGGCAACGGATGCCGTGAAAGTCACCGTGAGTAAACCCCCAAAAGCCCACGGTGGGGGCCTTAAGGTAATCGCCCTCGGCGCCTCGACCAGCCTCGCGGGATCAGCCGAGGATGGCACCGCGCCATACGTTTTCTCGTGGAGTCCGTCGACAGGCCTCGATGATCCCGCCATAGCGGCCCCGACCGTCACGCCGGATACCACCACAACCTATATCCTGACCGTGACCGATGCGTCCGCCGCGACGGCTACGGATGCCGTAGTCGTCACCGTCGTCGTGCCGGTGGTAGCGGAGGCGGGAAGTGCCGTCACCATCGGCGCCGGTAATTCCGTCGTGCTGGATGGTTCGGCCTCGGGCGGCACCGGCAATTACACCTACCTGTGGAGTCCGATTGACGGGTTGAATGACCCCACCGAGGCGATGCCGCTGTGTACCAGCGACCGTACCCGCACTTATACCCTGACCGTGACGGATGATCTCGGTCAGACCGACACCGACACCGTGATCGTCACGATCACGGGAGGAGAACCCGGAATGTCAGAGATGAACCTAGCACACGTCCAGTACCAGATTGACGACAAGGCAACCGGCCTCGGCCTCACCGTGACGATCACCGCCTATCCCGTGGGCAGTCTGACGTCTTCCGGGGGTCTCATTGGGTCTCCGGTCGCCTGCACCATCTACGAAGACCAGGCCGGCGCGGTAGTCGCGGCCAACCCGCACGAGGCAACCGAGGGCGAGGTGGATTTCTACGTCGCCGCTTCCGCCGTGGACTTGCTGGGTACGGGCGACAACATCATCGCGTTCGCCATATTGGACGTCCAGGCGATTGCCGGACTCGACCATGCCGGGATACTCGAACCCCCGAAGTGGATTGACGGTATTGGTCTGATAGCGAACAACTTTGACGGGGCCGACATTGGCGAGAAGGTCAACGCAGCCCTCGCGGCCGCAGGGGCCGTCTACGGCGCGACCATCTGGATCAAGGAGGGTCTCTACGAATCCACGACGCCGATTGTGGTCTCACGGTCGCGGGTGAAGATCAAGGGGATGGGGCGCCAGTCAACCGAAATCCGGTTTACCGGCGCGTCCGGGTCGGCGATGGTGATAGGCGCGGCGGGAGAGGCTGCGACCCTGCATCAATGGGTCGAGGTCGAGGGGTTATGCCTCAAAATCGAGGACGCCGCCACGCCCCACGCCAACGTCTCGCCCGCGCTTCAACTCATCAACGCGAGATTCTGTACTTTCACCAACTGCGAGTTCGAGAGCAATAACTCGCTTGAATCCCTCGCGCAGGACGGCGTTGTCGTCACTTCGGATATGGCGACGGGATGTTACAACAACTCGTTCATTAACTGCCACTTCGGCGCGGCGGGTCGGCACAGCCTGAACGTGAAGACGGAGGCCACGGGCGAGGCCGACACCTTCTGCAATTACATCGCCTTACTCAACTGCACCGGCTACACCCAACGCAAGGATGACATCGATGGAGTGACGCCGCGTTGTGTGTTCATCGGAGCTGGCGACGCTTCTCACGTGTGCGGGAACAATGCACTCACCAACTTCTACCTGGAGACGGACAACGGCGACCCGGCGATGGATTGCGGCGGACTTGAGATCGCGCGGGCCAACTACACCCGGTTCGTGGGCATGTTGGACGGTTACCAGGATGGGGAAATCCTGACCATCACCGCGGACGCCGAGGATACCTCAGTCCAGATCCTGCACATCGACGGCGAGTACACTGACGCCGGTACGGACAGCGAGATCACCTTCGGCTGGGCCGCTAACGCGACCGACGGCCTGATGCAGCACCCGTGGCCGGTGGTGATGACGAAGACGCTGGAAGTCACCGGCGACACGACCCTGAACGGCGCGATCGCCGGCGCAGCGGCAGACCCCGTGGTGATGAATCACCGCCACGCAGTAACCACCGCCGAGGTCAATGGGGGACACACGCTTGTGGCCGTCCCCGCCGGGTACAAGTTCCGGCTGGTGGACTGCAAGGTCGTGGCGACAGGCGGGGCCATTACCGGCCTCACGACCCTCGACCTCCTGTGCGGTTCATCGAAGCTCGTCACTTTCGCGCAGACCAACCTCACGCAGTCGGTGGTACTCGACACGAGTTCAACCGGCGCGACGGTCCTGGCTGATGGGGTCGGTTTCGACGCGCAGGCGGACGGCGCGGATATAACAGTGGGCAAGACGGGCGGTAGCATGGCGACCGCGACGGGCGTGACGATCCTGATTGATTACGTCCTGGAGCCAGCATGAACCCTCACAGCGTAGGAAGCACGAAGCACGTCGAGACCCTAGCGGCGCAGTACGACGCCTACCTGGAACCGACCCTGCGGGAACTCCTCGACGCCATGCGCGACGACCTCAACGACATGGACGCGGGCGACTTCCAGGACGCGCAACTCACCCGGCACCTGAACCGCGCCAAGGTGGAGATCGAGCGCCTGACGCGATGTTACCAGACTAGTCTGACGGTCGCTCTGAGCGCCGATGATGGACATACCTACAACATGCTACCGCTGGTGGGCGTCTTCGTAGCCACGGTGGACGGCGAAAAGATCGAGATCGCCGAGTACCGCGACGTGACTGATGAATATACGGACGATTGGGACGAAGACGACACGCCCGGCGAACCCGATAAGGTCATGCACACGCATGGCAAGTGGTGGCGCTTCCACCCGACCCCGGACGCGGACTATACCGCAATCCTGCGCGGGTACGGGATCAGCGACGCGCTGGTGGCCGACGCGGACCAGGTGACGACCTTGCCGGCAGGCGACGGGGTTGTGAACCTCATGGTCCGGGCCGAGGCGTGGGCACTCCTGAGCCGCCGCAGCAACCCGAACAACCTGGCCTTGGGGAAGGAACTGCTGGCGTGGTCGGACGCGAAATGCACCGAGAACGTGGCGAGTGACGCGGAGCCGTTTGTGTACTAATGGCACTTTTTGGCGCGAGCGACTTCCGTGGCGGCGTGACGCTGACCAAGCGCCCGAAACCGGGCGACGCCTTCATGGAGACAATATCGGGGTGGGATACCGCGAAGGGGTATCTGGAGCCCGAGAACGTCGTCGCCAAACTGAACACCGGCGACGCGCTCGCAGGGACGCCTCCGGCGCAAGCCCTGTTCCCCTTCATCCGCGACTCCGGTGTGGGGCGTATCGCCTGCCTCGACGCCAACCGCAACGTCCGGGCGCTCGTGGGTTCCCTCTTCAGCGACCCCGAATCCGACCACGTTATCAATATGCCCGCCGATTCGCGGCCCTGCCGCGTGGGGGAGCAACTGATCGTCTTCCCGACCACCGACGGCATGATGGCCTACGAACCGCACTCGCTTGAGGACAAGGTGCGGCCCGCGAGCTTCAAAGCCCCGACCGATTACGACGACGACGCGACGGTGGTGGTGACGCCGAGTGCGAATCTGGGGGTGCGCCTGTGGGATTGCGACTACGCGACCGCGCCCGCGACCACCTTTACTGCATCGGGTGCGGGCGTGACCTGCGCGACGGTGGGCGACTATGCCACCATCGCCTTCGGCGCGACGGCGGTGGCGGGGACGGCGAAAGCCACCAAGTCCCTGGGTGACACCGGCGTCGCCCTCACGGCCAAGCGATACCTCGTCGTTGACATCACCCTGAGCGGCGGCGACCCGCAGGACTATGCCGACCGGATGGGCATGTTTCAGAATGATCAGAACCAGTCTCCGAGCGGCTATGAGATCGGGCTTTACACCGATACCGCCTGCACGGCCCTTATCCGCACCTGCGTCATCCCGCGCATAGCGGCGGGCGGGTCGCGCGACCGCATCTGGCTCGACCTGGGCGGCGCGACCGGGACGGTCAAGGGCGTGGCGTTGTTGACATCCGCCTACTGGACGCCCCCGCCAATCGGCGAGACGTTCACCATCACCCTCTACAGCGACGTGTGGCACGACGAATGGGACGGCGATGGCGGGAACTTCCTCATGCCCGCAGTGGCCTATTCGGCAAGCCCCTGGGCGGCGAAACTCGGCGTGACGTGGGTGACGGCCGGTAGCCGCCGGATACGCCTCACCGGCCCCGTTATCCCTGGCACCACCATCACCGGCGGGGGCACCATCGCGCAACCGATAGTGACGTGGGTGCGTCGGCGGATAGTCATGGGCGGGTGGACGTGGGTGCCGCAGGTGTCGCTCGTGGGCGGCGACTCGCCCGTGCCGGCGCAGATACAGGGGGGCGGGCATCTCGACCCGCAGGTGCCGCTGATGCGGTACTGCTACACCTTCATCGGGCGTGACCTGCTCTCGACCGACGACTACCATATCATGTCGTCCAACAAGAGCGCGGACTGCACTGAGCTTGCATCCGACCCTTGGCGCACCTACGTCCTCAGCATTACCCTGCCGGGTGACATCGGGGAGCAGGCGCCGGAGGATTACGGCTCTTATCTGCTCCACGTCGCCATTTACCGGCAAATCTGGGACGCGACGACGCAAACCTGGGGCGACTACGAGTTCATCCAACTGGTCGACCTCGACGACTTGGCCTATACCGACGACGCCGACGATGGCGACCCCGAGACGGCAACCGGGTATCCGGTGCCGGAAATACTGGAGCTCGCCAACGACTACGCCAGCACGGCCAAGTTCGTGGTGTCGAGTCTGGGGCGCTTGGTGGGACTGTGCCTCGACCACGACGGGATGCGGTGGCGGCGACCCCTCACGATGCAGTTCAGCGGCTACGAGAAGCATTGGGCGTTCCCTACGACGACGGACGAGAACTCGACCGAGGCGGACGGCATCGAGTATGTCATTCCGGCGCAGGAGGGCGGCGAGATCAGGGGCGCACTGGCGCGGCACGACGATATTCTCGTCTTCCTGGACTCCGAGGTGTTCGCCGTGGCTGGCGACAACCCCATGAGCGGGTATCGCTCGACGCGGTTGGCGACGCGCGGGTGCAAGGATAACCGAACCATCGCCGACTGCGGCGGCCCGGTGATCTGGTGCGACGGGGAGGAGTGGTATGTACTGGACGGCCTCGGGACGCGAAACATCTCACAAGGGCGGGTTGACGGCAGACTGGTGGATTGGGGCTCCTGGTGCGGAGCCGCGTACTGGCGCGACAAATACCTCTTCGCGTGTAAATATGATAATGCCTGGAGCATCCTCGCCTTCGACCTGGTACACGGGGGTTGGCGGGTCCGGTCTACCGATTCCTACGAGTTGCGTGGCCTTTGCGCCGCCGCAGGGATAGTCTACGGCCTGACCCCCGACGGCGAGATGGTGTCGCTGTTCGGTTCGGCGACGGCGGATTACGGCGCGGCGGCGACGGAGCGCGAGGCGACGACGCAGTTTGTACCCCTGAGGCCGCCGGTGAGCGATGCCCAAGGCCACGAGATCATCCTGCTCGCCGAGTCCGACGACCCGAACGGCGTTACCGTTCCGATTGTGCTGAATACTCAGGGCCTCAAGAATGAGACGCAAACCGTGGAGTTCACCGTCAAGCGTGGCTTCACGCGGTATCACCGCCGGGTGAATCTGATGGGGGATGCCTTGCAGATGTCCCTGGCCTACACCGGCGAGAACCCGCCGACGATCTATGACTTCTACCCGAATCCTGACCCGAAGGCGCCCAGATGATAACAGCACTTTTCTGGCTTCTGTGTGGTCACGCACTGGCGGACTTCTCCTTGCAGACCGATGCGATGGCGAGGGGGAAGAATAGGCATAACCCGATAACGCCGCCAGCGAATCAGAAGGTCGTGCCGTGTTGGCAGTACTGGATGACGGCACACGCCCTGATTCACGCGGGGATGGTTGGTCTTGTCTTGCAGTCCCCAGTAATCGGGTTTGTCTATGGGGTTACTCACTGGTTGACTGACTACGCCAAATGCGAGGGATGGACGAATCCACATACCGACCAGGCGATACACGTTCTGGTTCTCGCCTTGGCTGTGGCGTGGTGGGCGGTGATATGAGACTCCGATTCCTCGATAGATTCCGCAACGGCACCCACGTCCGGCGGACCAGTCTAGCCGACCTGAAGGTTCTGTCCGAGATGGCGCTGGAGAACTACCGGGCGCAGGGTGTCACCCTCGCCGAGGGGTTGGAGGAGCGTCTGGCCCCCTACATCCGCGAGATGGTGGCGGGCGACCAGACCATCACCTTTGTCGCGGAACACGGCGGCAGGGTGGCGGGCATGGTGCAGGTGGGACCGGCGCCATGCGATGTATCGGACGGCCAGGCGGTGCTCGGGGTGCAGTGGCTCTATGTGCGGCCAGAGTACCGTAAGCGCCCGCACGTCATCATGGCGTTGTTCCGCGTGGTGGCCGCGCTCGCGCGCGAGACCGGGTGTGCGCGTATCCGGTGCGGACTCACCGAAGACCAGACTGACCTCGCCGACCTCTACATGAAGCACCTCGGCTTCAGGGTGGAGGCGCGAGCAACCGTATTCGTGGCGGATACGCCGGAGGCATGACATGGACCCCATAATGGCATCAGCACTCATAGGCGCAGGCGGGCAACTGATGGGCGGCAAGAAAGCCGCCAAGGCGCAGAAATCGGCGGCGGGTCAGCAGATGGCGATGGCTGCGCCCTACATGAAGGCGGCTGGAATCGCCCTGCCGCAGATGACGCGGCTGGTCACGGGCCAGATGGTACCGGAGGTAGGCAAGGAGTCGCCTATCCTCGCCGGTGAGCACCGGGAGAACCTGGCGGGTATCGGCCGCGTCGGGCGGCAGGAGACGGGCGCGGCGAAGCGCTTCTGGGGGACTACCGGCAACGTCGGTCGGGGGCGGGGCGAACTGTCAAGGTTGGCCTTCGCCACCACGGGCGCGACTAACCGGGAGAACCTGGCTTACGGCGGCGCGCAGGAAGGGTACAAGCGGAGCCGGATGGCTGAGGCGATGGGCGGATTGAGTACACTCGCCGGATTGGGGAGCCAAGGACTCGGCGCCGGCGTCACCGGGGCGCAGGGGTACGGGAATGCCGCCAGTAGTGTGTGGCAGAACTTCGGCGACGTAATCGGCCAGGGTGTCGGTTCCTACCAGGCGCAGATGGAGAACAAGCGCCTGATGGACTTGCTCGAACGGTATTACGGCACGAAGAAGATCCCCAAGACCTACGGGGGGTATGGTGGCCCTGGTCCCGAAGGCGGCTATCCGGTTCCGGTGAAGTCGGATTGAGAGAGTGACCTATGTTAGTCTCTGAGGCATATCGGCAAGGATACCAGAGCACACGCGGCTCATATGACCGGGTGCGCGAGGAGATGACGCGCCTGCTGGAGATGAAGCAGCGGCGCGATGACTACCTGCGCGAACGCGACCGGCAGGAGGCCATGATCGGCCTCAACGACGTGATGCAACGGGTATCCAGTCCCCAATACTGGATCGGACGGACACCCGAACAGATAGGGAGCGATCTCGCCGAAGCGAACGACTATCGGGTGCGCCAGGGATTGAAACCGCTAGAGAGATTGATTCATCCGGGCGAGACCGGATTGCCTGCCATGATGCTTCGGCACCAGGCGCTCGTCAACAAGATGCACCTGTCGCCGGACCAACTCGAACAGACCCTCGACGCCTTGCAGTTCGAGGCCGAGGCGACCTTCGGTGCTGACTACCTCGCCGAGAAGGCGGTGGGTTTCCACAACCTTTCGACCGTGACGGGAATCGGGGCGGGCGCGGAAACGGCCCCACCGATGACGGACAAAGAGGCCCGATTGAAGGCGCACGAGCAACCAGCGCCGCAGGTGGGCGCGCCAACTGCCGGTGTGCCGCCGGAGAAGGCGGCGATGGTGGCCGCGAAGACGGGGCAACCGATGCCGACGGCACCAATGGGCCTAGCGGCGACGCCGCGATTCTACAAGGATTTGCTGCGGGGCTACAACCAGGCCATAGACCCGACAGTGGCAGCGACCGAGTTCGACCGTACCCTCAAACTGCTACCACAACTCGCGCAGAACGAAAAGGAAGGTCTAACGCTAAAAGGTACGACGGGGGCCGGGATCACGAGGGCCAAGGAACTCGCGAAGGCCGCCGGTATCCCGTTTGGTGACGCTGATGCTGCCCTGGTGATCGGTGGGGTCAAGCCCGAACTCGACCGCCTCAACGCACGACGCGATGACCTCGCCTTCGGGATACTCAGCGCCGCACGGATGGGGAACGGCGTGGTTGATCCCGGCTCGGTGCGCGAACTGATACGGACCGAGAACGACCTGGCGGTATCGCGCGGCGAACCGGCCTTGACGCCAGAACAATGGGCGCAACGGGAGCAAGAGATCAACGCGGCGGCGTCCCTCGCCGGTGAGAAGCCCGTGACCGACTACCAGCAGGAACAGATTAACCTAGCCCTGCAACGCATCGAGCAGGGGCAACAGGGTATTGCTCTGCGCGAACAGGCACTCGGAATACGGCAGGCGATGGACGCGGCAAACCAGGCGCTGGCGCAGGGGCGCCTAGACATCGCCAAGGGGCAACTCGACCTAGCGGCGGAGCGGTTGAAACTCGCACAGGAGAACCAGGCGCAGGGTCCGCAGGCCAAGATGCCGACTGCGGAGCGTTTGGGGACCATCCGCAAGTCTATCGCCGATTACTACGGCCTCTTCAACTTCGGCGGAAAGGGCCGGGATATGTCGCGGCCACAGAAGCAGGCTGAACGCATCCGCATTGAGGGGATGGTACGGGAACTGATCGCCGCTGGTCAACCGTTTCCGTCAAAGCAGAAATTGACGGGTGGGCCGGAGCAACCCGAACTCTTCCGCGACGTACCGGATGATGTGCTCTCGCGGTACTTCACCGATACCGGGCGCGCGCCCAAGGGCGGGACGGCAGGCAAGGGCGTCCGCAAGTTCAGCAAGGCGCAGATGGACGCCTGGGCCAAGGTGGGTCGCAAGCCCGGCGAACCCTTGAGCGGCATCGCCGCCGAGTTGGGGGTCAAGTGAGCGAAGACCCCCGACACGGTGTCAGCGGCTTCCTGGGCGCGATAGACGGGGCCTCGCGGCTCTTCCCCTTTACCGTGACTTCGGGATACCGGCCAGGGGTGAAGGTGCGCGGCACGGGGCGTCCGTCCTACCACAGCATACGCGCGGGCGCGGGCGATCTGCAGATACCTGGCGCCGGGCAAGCCGAACACGAGGCGTTGCGCGACTGGTTCATCGGTCAGGGATACCACGCCATTGTCGAAGCGCCGGGCAGCAAGTTTGCATCTCCGGGAAACAAGGGTTTCATCGTCCACGTCGAGCGCCGCGCGCCTAAACGCATAGGTACCGAGACGCCTGCACCGAGTGCGACCATAGGGAAGGCTCTGAAAACCGCCAAGGCAGAGGCGGCGAAGGGGCGCGGACGGCCCGGATGGGCCGAGAGTGCGTTCGGCGCCTTCACCGATGTGGCGCGGGGTATCGCTGAAATGCCGGTCGGCGTCGTTAAGACCGGCGTTGCTGCCGCCGAACTCATACCGGGTGTAAAGAAGGTCACGGGCGGTGTGCGGAAAGGCATCGCGGCCTACGAACGGGGCCTCGAAGGGAACCTGCCCACAAGTGGACTGGCAGGAGAATCGGCGGCACGGTTCGGCGGGGGACTCGCCGCTTTCATCGGTACGCCGCCGCTCACGAAGGCTTGGGAGTTGCTGGAACTAGGCGCCGGGCCGTTGGCGCGAATGGCCCCTCGCGCCTTGCAGGGGGTGATCCGGCCAGCGGTAGCAGGCGCGACCTGGGGGGCGACGGAGGAGGCTGGCCGCGAACGGTACGAGGGCGAACCCATGCAGGCGGGGCAGATTGCCAAGGCCGCAGGCATGGGTGCGGCCTTGCCGGCAGCGGCAGGCGCGCTGACGACGGGACTACCTGCCGCCATGCGGTTGCTGTTCCCGAAACGCGCGACTGCACCCCTACCCGTCGCGCCGCGCGTGGAAGTGCCTGCGCCCAAGGAAAAGCCCGTCGGCCCCCTCGGCGCGGTGCTGCCGCAGAAGCCGCAAGTTTTCCGCGTCTTCAGGGCCGGGGTGGGCAAACCTAAACCCCACATTCCCGATCCGATTGACACCGAAGGGATTTACTTCGCCACTGACCGCGAACACGCGCAAGCCTATGCTGGCATGTTGACGGATACGGCGGGGAAACCGATAGCCGAGGTTGGCGAGTATGAGGTGTCCTTGCGGAATCCCGCCAACGATAAGGTCGAGCAAGAAATCCTGGGCCGCCTGGGTGCCTTGGAAGAGGAAGGCGGATTGCTGTTACCGCGAGATGCGAACCAGGCCCGCCAAGTCAGAACCGAATTGGAAGGCGCAGGTTACGATGGTATTGTGAGGAGTACCGGCGAGGTTATCGCATTCAATGGTGATGCCGTTAATCCTGTGGCCGAGGCGATACGCGGGATGGAGGGGCGGAAGGAAGCGGCTCTGCCAAGCGTAGAGACCGTAACGGCACCGTCGCCAACCCCGGTGGCGCCAGCACCCCCCGCGCCGAAACCTCCTGTCAAGTTGACCAAGGGTTTGCCCGCGCCAGTTGTCGCCGCGATAGACGCACTACCGGAACCTCTTCAATCCGAGGCGCGGCAAAATATCCGCCGCGTCGTAATCACTCGCCAAGTGGAAGGCGAAGGCGGACGGTATCTACCCGCCGAGAAGGGGATCGCCTTCGAGTCCGCCGAGGCCGCACGGGACGCCGACACAATACGACATGAGGTTTTGCACGCTGCCGCCACTGCGCCCCACGAGCCCGCTAAACTCGAAGTATGGTTGCGTAGTCGGTACCCAGCGGAGACCTTGGCCGAGCACCCCGATTGGATAGAGGCGGCGAAGCAAGGGCGATTGGGCGACCCCTTCGTTGAGGAAGCATGGGTACAGTCGATAGAAAGCCCCGCCCCGCCTATCCCGCCTGTCCTGAGCAGAGCCGAAGGGAGCAAGGTCGAGGGGCCGGTAGAGGCCGCGCCGAAGTCCGCGCCCGCGAAGGTTCCTGGCAAGGCTCTCACGCGCGATACCGCAATCCAGGCCGTTTCCGAGCGGGCGCGTGGGCGCACCCCGACCAAGATAACCGACCTAAAGCCTGGAGACCACTTCATCGAATGGGGCGGAGAAGGTCACGGCGTCCTGCAACGGGTCGTCAAGGTGTACAAGCGGTATTTGACCGCAGAACCGTACAACCCGACCGGGGACCAACCCGGCACCTTCGGCGAACCGACCAAGCAATCGTTCACGCGGTACACATCTAGTGTCGGGACTGGTCGAAGCGAACTGATTACCCGGTATGGCGCGGTACTCACTAACGCCGAAAAGCGGGCGATACTCGGCAAGACACCGGCCCCTGCCCCCGCGAAGGTTGGGGCGGCGAAGGCGGCGGCTCCGGAGACCACCAAGCCCACCTTCCTGGTTGACCACCAAGGCACCATCGCTAGAGTCACAGGATGGGAGGCGGACGGTACGCCAATCGTCGCCTATCCGGGTAAGGCGGGTGGTATCAAACCCGGAACCGCGCAACAGGGCGGTGGTGCGCCCTACGAATACCGCTTGACTGGCAAGTGGCGTCCAGCCACCCCCGATGACTTTGTGAAGGCAATCAAACCCTCAAAAAGCGAGAAGATGATTGCCTTGCGGATGTGGCGCGAAGAGTTCGGGCGTCAGAACCGAGCGGCGGCGGCCCCAGAAATGAAAGCCAAGGCAGAGGCCGCGAACAAGGCGGGCCGCCGCGAGATCATCGAAACCCGTCTGCGGATGAACAAAGATGTACGCCAACAGGACTTGGACGAGTTTCCAGACTTGGCCGAGAAGTACGGGCGTATCGGTCAACCCGCGCCCGCCCCGCCTGTCCCGAGCGGAGTCGAGGGGAAGAAGGCCGTGGTCGGGAGGGTCGCGCCCACCGCGCCCGAAGTCATGGTATCAGGCCGAAGAAACCTGTCCGAGTTGTCACCTGCCGAGTACATAGACCGGACAGCCATCGAGATTCGCAGGCGTGGCACCGAGAACCTAGAGAAGATCGAGTCTGGCCAACTACCGGCTTCGTCAGAACGAGCGGCACGGGAAGACTTGGTACGGGCCGAACGGTACCGCCGTGGCGAGTGGGATGAGGATTTGAGAGACCACCGACGGCGGCAGATTGAATCCGCCCTCCGCGCTGGCCGACCCGTATACGAGGGTTGGCGGACGGACTACCCGGATTTGGCGAAGGCGTTCCCGGAGCAGGCGGTGCCCGCCCCCGCCGCACCCGCGATGGCGGTCAAGGAATATCCCGAACTCGAACTACCGCGCCCCGGCCTGACGGTGCGCGCGGTAGGCCGCGCCCCCACAGTGACCCCGGCGGAACCACAACGACCAGGACGCTTCTCATTCGAGAACCCCGAAACCGAAGCGCGGTTCCAGGCGGCCAAGCGCGGCAAGACCGACGTGCCGCTGATCGAGCGCCTCCGGGACGCCGCGACGCGATTCAGGAACATCGCCACCCGGACCTTCGAGACGCTGCCGCGCGGCGGGCGTTTCGCCGACATCGGCGAGGGCTTGCGGCGCCTCGGGCATGAGCGCGCGATTCAGGGTGCGCGAGCCGCAGAAAGGCTTCAGGAGATCGTCCTGCCGCTGCGACGCGACCCCGCCGCCTACGACCTGTTCGTGCGCCGCGTCGTACTTGACGACCTCGCCGACGGGACGCCATCCGGCAAGTTACCTTTCGACCTAACCCCGGAAAGCCTGAACGCGGAAGCGGGGCGCTTGGACGCTGCTATCGCCGCCGACCCGCGCATCAGCAAGGCGGTCGCCGAACGCCGCGCCCAGTGGAAGGAAGTCACCGACGCCTATATCGAGGCGAACAAGGCTGTAGGCTTCGACGTGACGGGCCGGGTCAAGCGCGAACACTACTTCCGGCACCAGGTTCTGATGTACCTCGAAGGGCAACGCTTGGCGGGCGCGGGCGGCGCGCGCGGGATGCACGTCAAGACCGGGCGCGGCTTCCTGCGGGAACGCGCGGGGAGCGCCCTGGACATCAGCACCAACTACCTCGAAGCCGAATGGGAAGTCATGGCGCAGATGATGCACGACACCCAAGCGGCGCGCTTCCTGAAGCAGGTCGCGGACAGTAAACACAACATTGTCGAGCAACTGAAGGCACACGCCAAGGCGGAAGAGATCGAGGACTGGCACACGCTGATTCCCGATGGCTACCGTGGCTACCAGCCGCGCGAGGGCAGTGTCTTCTACCTCGCCGACTCCGTGCCCGAGCGACTTGTGCGCGAGGCCACCGAGAAAGGTCTGGAAGAGGTCGGGATACCGCTTGAGACCATCCGCAAGGTGCTGGCGCGAGGCGGCAAGTTCCGCGAGATGGTGATCCCCGACGAAGTAGCCGACACCCTGGCGAATTTCGGCAAGGGCGCAAGCCAGCACTGGAGCGCCCGCGCGGCCCGGCGGATCATGAACTCGTGGAAGCAGTACCAGCTCATCAACCCCAAACGGTGGTTCAACTACAACGCGCGGAACCTGAGCGGCGACACGGACGCGGTAGCGCGCGGCAATCCGTCCACCCTGCGCGCCGCTAATCTGCGGGAATCCACGGCGGAACTCAAGGAAGTCTTCACTTCGACCAAACCCGCCACCGGCGAACTGAGGGAGTGGCAGAATCGGGGCGGACAGCAGGGCCTCCAACAGGCGCAGGAGATGGGCGACATTAACGAGCTGGGGCGTCTGCTCGAAGTGTTGGACAAAGCGCCGCCAGGTGGCGTGCGGCGCGTATGGCAAGGGTACTGGCGCACGGCGCGACTGACGACGGACTTCCGCGAAGGCATCCTGCGCTACGCCACCTTCAAGGACGTGCTGCACCAGATGCAGGCCGATACGAAGGCGGGCGGTGAGGGACGACCACGCAACTTCGGGGCCAGCAAACCCGACGAGGTGATGGCGCTCCCGGACCTGTACGACCGCGCCTACAAGATATCGAACGAACTCCTGGGCGCGTATGACCAGGTGACGCCCTTCGGGACATGGCTCAGCACTTATATGTACCCGTTCTGGCGGTGGCAGGAGATCAACGTGTCGCGCGAGATCGGCCTTGCGCGCAACGCCTTCACGACGGGCAAGGGCGCGGGTTACCTTGGCAAACAGGTGCCGAAGGCGGCGCTGCAGATCGGCGTCAAGGGTACCAAGTACCTCTTCGGCGTTACCGCAGCCCTGAGCCTCGCGCAGGTCTGGAACCTGACTGTATTCCCCGACATCGAGGAGGCGTTACCTGACGACCAGAAGGGCAGGCCGCACCTGATTCTGGGCGGGACGCCGCGCAACCCGCGGGTGTTGTGGCGCTTGGGCGCGGTCGGAGACTTGCTGGAATGGGCGGGGTTGGACGAAGCGCCGTCCGATGTCCGCATGATTCTGAACGGGCAGATGCCCGTCGCCGAGTGGCTGGCAAAAAGCGCCACGGCCCCGGCGCGCAAGTTGTTGGGCGGTCTCGGGCCGCACTTCAGGACGCCTTACGAGTACGCCTCCCGGAAGGCGACGTATCCCGACATCACCAAAGGAGCGCCGATTCGGGACATGCCGGCGAAACTGGCCCGCGACTTCTCCGTAGAGCCGGAGTTCGTGGCGGCGACTGGCAGGCCGCAGCGCAAGAGTTTCCTTGAGAGCGCCAAGGACATCTTCGGCACGACACTCGACACCGATGAGTCATCGTACTACGAGATTCAGGATCTCAAGCGCCGGTTCATCGAGACGAAACTGGACAAGGAAGTGCCGGTAGCGGGCGGCGGCGACACCAAGCGCAGTACGGAGTTGTGGCAACTCAAGCGGGCGATGCGCTGGGGCGATGTTGCGGCGATACGCAAGTACGCGACGCGGTACGCCCAACAGGGCGGGAGCGTGAAGGGGTTCCGCCAGTCCATTCGGAGTTTTGAGCCAATCTACGGACTGAAGGGTTCCGACGCAGCGGCGTTCCGGGCGTGGCTCACCGGCGACCAGTCCCGGAAGTTGGAACGCGCCGAGTCGTACTACAAGCGTATGGAACCGCACTTTGGGGTTGCCGAGGGCATCATTGATAGAACAAAGCCCCGCACCTCCCGCGCCGCGGTCGGGAGGGCGCGGTAATGGCGAAGAACACCGCCAGGAACGCACAGCCGCGACTGATACCGCCGCAGACCGACGACGCGCACCTGCGGGACTTCTACAAGCGCCTGGTCGAGATGCACGGCAAGGCCGACACCATGCAGGACCAGCGCGGCAACCCGAAGCCGGTGCGGGTCAACTGGCTCAGCAACACCCTCGAAGCGTACATCTCGGGGCGCTGGCAAGTGGTCGGGACAGCCGAAGTATTGAGGGTCGAGCGGCGGATCGAGGTACACGAGCGGGACACCGGGGCGCACGAGGGCGACAATTACACGGTCAAGGTGTCGGGTGACGACACCACGCCGGACTTCCTCGAACCCAAACTTGAGGCGGGCGCGGGCATTACCCTCACCGTCCACAATTCCGGCGCGAATGAGCATGTCGAGGTCGCGGCGACGGCGGTATCCGATGATGACAAGGTTTTGGTTTCGTCGAATGATACCACTCCCGACTACCTGGAATCCAAGGTCACGGCGGGGGCCGGTGTCACGGTCACCGTACACAACGAGGGCGGGAACGAACACCTCGATGTGGCGGCGACGGCCGTATCCGACGACGACAAGGTTCTGGTGTCGTCGAACGACACCACTCCCGACTACCTGGAATCCAAGGTCACGGCGGGGGCCGGTGTCACGGTCACCGTACACAACGAGGGCGGGAACGAACACCTCGATGTGGCGGCGACCGCCGTATCCGACGACGACAAGGTTCTGGTGTCGTCGAACGACACCACTCCCGACTACCTGGAATCCAAGGTCACGGCGGGGGCCGGTGTCACGGTCACCGTACACAACGAGGCCGGGAACGAACACCTCGATGTGGCGGCGACGGCCGTATCCGACGACGACAAGGTGAAGGTTTCCACCGACGATACCACGCCGGGGTTCCTTGAGGATAAACTGACCGTCAGCGGCGGCGGTTCGCTGGCAACGGCTAACCCCGCAGGCAACGAAGTGCGCCAGCTCACCATTCACGCCGACGAGACGCCGGGCGACACCGTGCCCGAGGTCACGGTGATCGGCGCGGTGGGGACGAGCGAGAGTTACCGGCGCGATGATACCGTGCCGGGTATGGCCCCGGGGACGACGCCGGTAATCCACCTCGGCCAGAACATGATAAAGGACGGTGGCTTCAACATCGTGCAGGGCACACCCGCCGTCATGCCCTGGTGGGGCGGCGAGTACGGCACCGGCGTCACGTTCGCGCGTGTGACCACCGACGCCTATGTGGGCGGGGCCTGTCTCCAGATCAGCCGCAGCGGCACGGCGACCGGCGGCATCATCTACCAGCCGCGCAACGAGGACGGGGCCGAGGAATATCTGGCCGTTAGTGCAGGTCGTCTATACCGCGTGTGGCTGGCGGCGCATCGGAGCGGGGCGCTCAAGGGCAACCGCGTCCAGATGGTGGTGCATTGCTATACGAGGGCCAAGGTCTTCATTTCGTCGCTGACGCCGATTGACCTGAACCCGCCTGACGCGACCTGGAACGGCTCTTCGGCGACGGTGGGGACGGGGGCGCTGGCGTGGCCGTCCGGGACCACCTACTGCCGCATCGAAGTGCGGGATGTGAGCAGCAACGCGGCGGCAGTCAACCTCGTCGGGTGCGTCATATTCTTCGCGTTGGGTGAGGAAGGGGTTGCGGACGCTGAGGTCGTGCCCCACAACCTCCTCTCCCCGGAGCACGAGGACACGACGGTAGGGGCGTGCACCCCTGGCGCGATGATCGCGGGGCATTCGGACAGCACATGGAAGACCATTTCTGGGCCGACGTTGGCGGGGATGGTTCCAACGGCATTCACCACTCCCGCGTCCGGGGTGGCCTGGTCGGCAATTTATCCCGCAGTGATCTTCAAGGATGGCACTGGTGCCACACTCACCAAGGGCGATACATTCTACGCTAATGCTACGCCTCTGGGTGCAATCCTCGGCATCGGCACGACGCCTGCACTCAAGTATGTCAGTTCATCGGGCCTGCCCGCCTGGGGTTCGGCAGGGACGGCCCTCAACGGCGCGGTGCCGCGCCTCAAGGCCGGTGTGCCCACCTGGGGTGTCTCGCTGGAGTCCATCTGCGATCAGATGCTAGACCTGGTGTTGACGAACGCGCTGACCTCGAAGACGTCGGTGCAGGCGGACGTAACCTTTTCGCTCACGAACGCCGCGGCTGCCAACCTCAGCGTCACGCAGCGCGTGGGCGCTGGCTGGGACATCACGGGCCACGCCACCTACATTCACACCGACACCATCGCCGACACCATCCAGATAGTGTTTGTCGGCACCAAACTCGTCTGCTGGTGTGACACCGCGCACAATGCCTTCCCTCTGACCGACAAAAAGTGCACGGTCGCCCTCGACGGGGTGGCGCAGACGGCATGGAACCAGCAAACTGATGCGAGCTACACCCTGAGCGGATTATCCTACGGGGTGCATGTGGTGGTATTCACGGCATCACACGCGGGCGGCGCTGGCACTGACGGCATGTTGGTCGGCGAGATGGTCGTCACGCAATACCAGTACCAGGGCGTCGGGGTCTCCGGCGATACGGTGGTGCTGGAGTATGTGAGCCCGTGGCTTTACGCGACGACGGTGGGGACGTCGGCGACGGACTCGGCGGGGGTGTATCCGGCGGCGATTTACGGCGAGACGATTCTGCCGAGATTGCCCGCCAGCACGAACATGGCGAACGACCGCTACTGCACGAGGGCCGCGCTGGATATAGACCAGGGCGCTGCCGTGAGTTATGCATTCGTCCGAATGCCAATCACTCTCCCGTTCTTCGGTTCAGGGATCGCTGCCGGTGCGGCGACTCCCTACAATCCTTATGCACGCCCTGGAATAACGGTTGCGCTGGGTGCCGGAGGCGCGACGAGGGGTTGCCGTGCGGCGGGAGTATATTGGTTGGGTTATGGCCGCGCACTCGTGACGACACAAATCCACGCCTGCTTCCAAGCGCACATCGGTAGGGTGACGGCGATAGGCGCGGGCTCAGTCCTAACCGTGGGCGATCTGGTATTGGTCATCACGTGGGATGGGACCACCGCTACCGGCACCGCAAACCGTGCATTTTGCAGACTCGACGTTGACAACGCGGTTGACTTCTTCAAGATTCCGGCAAGCCTGTTTTGAGTTACACCGGCGCATGGCGGGCGCTTCGATGCAGAGGTAGGATGCGATACCGATGGCGACGGCCAACGGTGGCCCGATGAGGATTAGCGGGAGTGCCCCAAGGCGCAGGGTGAGCAACGCGAATAGCGGGTCATGCAACAGGAATAGACCATACCCTGCCACGCCGCAGACGCGCAAGGGCGCGGACGACAACGCGCGATGCAGGAGGCCATTTGGCTGTGCCGCGAGGCCGAGAATGAGACCGGTGACTCCGGCGCAGGCAAGGATGCCGCGCGGATTCAACACCAGTGTATGAATAGGCGAGGTGAGGCCGAAAAGCATACCGGCGCGGGTCTCGGCCCAGAGGCCAAGGGCGAGAATGATGCAACCGCCCGTGGCAGCCAGCGGCCAGCGAAACCGGGTATGACCGGCGACTATTTGCGCCACGGCCATGCCACACAGGAACGGCAGGGTGCACTCGGGCAGGTTGCGCCAGTACAGGGGATGGTTGGTCGAGACGACCTGCGCGACAGCGGCCAAGGCAATCAACGGGAGAATGAGGGTGCTGCGGCCACCGGCAAGCGCCACGACCAGAACGGGCAGGAGCAGGTAGAACTGAACCTCAGTTCCCATAGACCACGCGGGGCCGACGATGCTAAACCACCAGTCGGAAAACCATGTGTGGCTGAACGTCAGATGCGCGAGGACGTTTCCGGGTTGTATCGGGTGCCCTCGCAGGAGCATCACGACCGCACCGAAGGCGAGCGCCGCGAGGTACGCGGGATAGATGCGCCATGCGCGCCGGCGCAGGTATTCGGCGGTACGGAACGGCTTGCCTGCGGCGACGGGATAGTAGAGCAGGAAGGCGGACAGCGCGAAGAACACGGACACGGACAAACGGGCGAACTGCGCGATCGGGATGTGGTGAGCGGCGTCGAGTTGAACCCGCATGGCGAGATGGGTCACCATCACGGAAAGCGCCGCGACACCGCGCAATCCATCGAGAGCGGGGAACCGTTGACCACCGGACGGGGGCACCAGGTTGGCGAGGAATCGCTTCATGGCCTTGCCGCCCACCCGAACAGCACCATCAGCCCCGCCGCGATCAGCGCCGCGATCAGGGAGGCTCGCCAGTAGGCTTTCATCGTCGGGATTATACCATACCCAGGGCCGGGTTCCTGTCGGCCTGATAGCACACGCAATCATTGCTGGGGTAGATAGGGGAAACCGAATGACCGAAGCAGACGTGCTCAAGTTGTTGTTGCCGACCTTGGGGCCTACGGCGGGGTGTGTCGTTGTCGTGTGGCTGTTCATCAAGTTCCTCACCAACCACATGAGCGGCCAGATGAAGGCCCTATCCGACGTGTGTTCGGCGCTCGCGGGACTCAAGGCCGTAATCGACGAGTGCCACCAGAGGCGAACGCGGTGACGCAGTTCCACGCGAAGTGCCACGTCGGGAGGTTCTCGCACATGCAAACCGGCGAGTGCCGCCACGACGAGGGCGAGTGCCCGCTGTGCATCCCGGTCGTCGAGATGAGCATTGAGGTCGAGGGCGAGGATGGCGCGGAGTTCTACCGGCAGTGGTGCCAGTCGAAGGGAGGCGGGATTCTGGTGGAGGTGCCAGGGAAATGAAGATTCTGCGCGACCAGGACGACCTCGCCGCCGCCTTCGGGATGCCCTACCACGTTACCCGCGAGGGATTGGAACCCGACCCGCAGTGGGTGATGAACAATCTGGTTTACGTGCCGTTGCCGACGCCATTGCACAGCATGACGCGCGTTCGCGTGAACATCGCGTTGAAGGCGCAGGTCGAGAACACGCTCGCTGAACTCGTGCAACGCGGCCTGTGGCACTTCTTCCACACCTGCGAGGGCGGGTGGGCCTGCCGGCGGATCGCCGGGAGCAGCAAGGCGAGCTTCCATGCCTGGGGGGCGGCGATTGACTTCAACGCCAGCGAGATGCCGCGCGGCTCGACCAAACATTGGCCGGTGATGGTGACGGTGACCTGGGCGCGGCACGGATGGGTCTGCGGCCAGAACTGGAAGAACCCGGACGCGATGCACTGGCAAATCTCTAAGATTTACCCTTAAGGGGAATACGGGGATACGATGGGATTGGCCTCCAGATGTCTTCGGCTGGCGAGGGCGGATGAGCAGGGCGAGGACGAGTGACGCCGCAGCGACGGCGTTCGTACTCACGATGGTAACACCGAGCGCACATATCGCGGGCAAGAAGTCGCTTGACTTCGCCGCACAGGATACACCGGCGGGCGGGTACCCGCCGCCAGTCATGGTTCTTGTGCTGGGTGCTGTTTTGATGTTCCGACTCTGACGAGAACAATAACAAGTTGCCCGGTCGATTATCGACCTTGCAACCGTTCCGATGATGCACCCGTTCGGCTGGCGCAAGTGGTCGACCGAGCAGATTAGACATGACGACTCGGTGTTCGAGAATTGCGCCAGACTTGTTTGCGTTGGGGTGTTCTGGCATGTATAGGCAAACATACCCCTGACAGTTGATCCACTTGCGGCGCGTTCGGCGCGACATGATGGCGAAGACCTCTACTTACATTATAACATAGAATAGGCTTGGACGCAAGATGCACTTCCAGATTGCGAAGGTGTACCCGTGAAGCGCAAGATGATTGATCGTATCTGCTTCGGCATCGGGCGCATCGGCGTCCACTCGACGGATGCGAGCTGGGCGTTGGTGCGGGTACTCGCGCCCGACAAGAGCACGGGGCCGGTCTGGAACCTGCACATGGCGAACGTGCGGCTGTGGGGGCGCATCTGGCGGGTCGTCCGGCCCTGGTACTACGGGAAGGGGTGACTCGCCCGGAGGCCACGGAACCCTGCGCAGAGGGGTACTAGAGGCCCCAAAACGGGCGTTCACCCCCCGAGACAGGTATTTGGTGCAGGCAGGCGTTTGCGGGGCTTAAAAGGCCCCAGAAAGGCAGAAAACGATGAGAAGGTTGATTCTGTGTCTGCTGGTGCTGGCGGTGATGGTGAGCATGGCGGCGGCGGACGTGGCTTTCCTGGCCGGCGCGTACCACGAGCGGAGCGAGACGAGCGCGGCCTTGGGGGTGCGAATCGAGTTCAACGGCCTACCCGATGCGCTCAAGGTAGTCGGGATGTATGCGGTCGTGCCCGCGCTCACGACTGACGGCACCGGGTCGCAGATCGCTTTCGATCAGTTGAACATGCGGCTCGGCCCCGGCGTGGCGCTCGGCGGCGGCGCGTCCACGATACACGTCGCGGTCTGCTGGCAACTCAGCATCAATAAGGCCGACTTGCTCAATCCCGGCGTATTCGTCGCTGCGGTCTTCTAGTGAGCTCCAACGCCCATTTCGGCGTCTGGGCGGCCCTAGTATCGGAGGCGCGGTTCCTGTGGGGCCGCCACGAGCCCGAGGTCATCGCGGCGGCGCTTATCCTCGTCGCCGTGGCGGCTATCGTGCTCCCCAGCTCGCGCATGTGGCTGCGCGCGATTGCGGGCTTCGTGGTCGTATTGCTCCTGGCGCTCTACCGGAAGGCGCAAAAAGATCGGGGAGGGGTGTGACATGCCGAGACTGATGAACGGGTATCTGGCCTTCAGCCGCAGCGAGGTGGTGCGCAAGTTCGTCAAGGGCGCCGGACTCGCGCTCCTCGGCCTGCTCATCGCGTCCCGGAGCATCAGCGTGGTCGCGTCCTGGGCCTGGTGGGACGCCGCCATACCCGGCCTCATCGCGGCGGGGGCGGCGGCGGCGGGCTTCAATATCGTCAACCAGCGGCGACTCGTGGGCAGGAACGGGGGCTAGAAAGAACTGCTGTTTGTTGTGGTAACTACTTAGGTCCAGGCTATTGACACCTCGCAGCGAATGGTGTAGGCTGTGTGCAGCGACTGAGGATGACCATGCACACAACGAACACACACACCGATTCACTCGCTGGGGTCAGTCCGCATGAGTGCATGGGCTCCTCGGTCGCTCTTGGTCCTCGTGTCACCCCCCTGCGGTTGGCCCCAGTTGCTATCCTACCCGACCGCTTCGGTGTCGCGAACCCGACGACTCGGGCGCGCTCGCGTCTGTCATTCCTCGTTCCCTTCATCCTGCTCCATGCCGCAGCGAGAGGCCGCGGTGCCGCACGCGGGGAACCGCCTCCCTACCTTTACCGGGAGGTAGGAGCCATGACGTGCTTACCGTATGTTTCGCAGTTCCTGCGCCAGCAACGTACTCAGAAAGCTGACGCCACGCTTCGCAATTACGCTCGGACGCTGAAGCGGCTCGATGACTGGTTATCGGCACGGGAGATCGCGTTCGCCGAGGTGCGACCGCTCGACCTTGCGGAGCATGTGGCCGAACTCCGAGAGCATCACCCCGCCGATTCCGTCAACCAGACGGTCAGCGCCGCCCGCGTGTATTTCCGGTGGCTGTGCGAACTGGAACTGCGCGCGGACAACCCCGCGGCACACCTGCACTTCCTGCCGCCCGATCACAAACCCGTCGAGTCGCTGACGCCCGAAGAGGTCAGAGCGCTACTTGGCTTCGCGGCGCGCAACGGTAACCGGCGCTTCGGCACTTGCCGCGCGGCCTTTCTTGTGGTGCTCCTGATCGACACCGGCCTCCGGCTCGGAGAGGCCCTGCGCCTGCGCTTGCCCGACGTGGATCTGATCGAAAACCGCCTACTGGTGACGGCGACTAAGACCAACAGTATCAGGTTCGTCCCCGTCTCGCCCTACCTGCGACGCCACCTCATAGCCTACCTGCGCCGCCGCGCCGAACATATCCGCCACCATCATCTACCCGACATCGGCCTGCTCTTTGTCGCCGAGGATGGCGGTGAATGGTCGGAGCGTTCCGCGCAACGCGGCTCTCAGACCGTGGGCCGCGGAGCTGGATTGACACGGCGATTCCATCCGCACCTGTTGCGGCACACGTTTGCGACGTTGAGTCTCATGGGCGGAGCTCCGCTGCCGGCAGTAATGGCCTTGGGGGGCTGGCGGAAACTGGCGACGGTACAACGGTACACGGTGATGTCTCAGCGCCAGCTCGCCGATGCACAGGCCGCGAGTTCGCCGTTGGCCCAGGCGGGCCGGTTGCGGTTCGTGATTCCAGACGAGGAGGCCACCGATGGCTGAACGCCCGCAAGACCAGAAGGCGGACGCTATGTATGCGCTTTACCTCCAAGGCGCGACAGTTCGGATGGTCGGCGCGGCGTTTGGTGTAGCCAACTCAACCGTAACGAAGGTGTTTGCCCAACGGGGTTTTCCGGCACGACGACCGACTCCCCGGCCGTATATCCGCTTCAAGGATAACAAATACGCCATTGGTAAGAACGGTTACTATGCAACGACACACGGAACGCCGAGGAGGTATCTGCACCGCGACGTGTGGGAGGCCGCGAATGGACCTATCCCGCCTGGCTGTCAAATACACCACCGCAACGGGGACAAAACCGACTACCGCCTGGAAAACCTGGCATTGACGCAGGATCGGGCGTACCACTTTGTGCACCACCGACGATCGCCTTCCGTTCGCAGAAAGCCGGACGAACCAAACCCCACAGTCGTGTGTGCATGCGGATGTGGATGCTCGTTCCCCCGATTCGATGAAGATGGTCGTCCGCGTCGGTATGTCTGGGGGCATGGTCGCCTCAAGCGGCACCGGACGGCCAGGCAGGTTCAGGGGGCGCAGATCGGGCTGGCGATGCTCTTACAGAAGCAAGAAAACCCCCGCGCAGAGGCCCCTGTGGTGTGTAGGAACGACGCGGAGGGGGTTCCGGTATCTGGACAGGGGGACGCGAAGCATAGAGAGACGGCGGAGGTGGCGATATGAACGCACGAATGACCCAGGCAGTAAACGAGTTCGCGTCACAGATGATCCAACGCCTCGCGGTCGAGGAACCCGAAAAGGGCGATTGGGCGCCGTGCTCGATCTCTTTCCTCGAGACTCGGCTTGTCGAGGAAGTCGGGAAGTTGATGCGCGCCGATCACGACGCCCATGTGTCGCAGATAAAGCGTCGCGCAATCAACGTCGCGAACTTTGCCATGATGATCGCGGACAATTCGGGAGGGTTAACGCCATGATTTCGGGCGGGCCGGGGATGCTACTGCGAACAGCGGTTGCGAGCCCTGGTGCGTGGTGGCGCCGCTCGGCCCGCCTGATGATGTGGGGCGGCGGGGAAGAGGTGGGGTGGAGCAGCCTATAACGCCTGATTGCTCCAAAGGATTGCCCGAGAGCGATCCGTCAGGTTTCGCCTCCACCGCCGCCCCCAGGAAAGTGAGGAGAGGATGAGCGAAGAGAGATGTCCGCACTACTCAGGTATTCTCGGATATGAAGCCAATGCCGCGCCGATTTTCGGTTGCGCCCTCACGAATGGGCGCTGCCCGGACAACTTCCTCGTTTTTTCAGGGTGCCTACGCTACCGTTCCCGCCGCGCCGAGACCGCCGAGGCCAAAATCGCCGCCATGCTCGCGGCGCTGGAGGCGCTTGCCGGGCACACCGAAGGGTTCTGTAAGCGCAGTGGGTGCCCCGGATGTACGCAGGTGTTGGAAGAAGCCAGAGCCGCCATCGCGGCGGCGCGAGGAGAACAATGAAGGCTAGATTTTTACCTGAGTTAGACGCCGAGGAGTACGCGGCGGTGTTGCAACGTTTGCCTGCCTGCGTCGAGGCGCAGGCGTGGTCGGCAGGCAAGTCGCTAGCCGAGTGCTGGCGTACCTGCAATCGTGCCGACTGGATGCTGTGGCTCGTGGGCGGTATGAGCGGCGAACGGGGGTGGCCGACACGCCGACAGGTGGTGCTTGCCGCCTGTTCTTGCGTCGCTGAGATTGCGTTGCCAACGGTGCCCGCAGGCGAGCCGCGGCCAGCCCAATGCATTCGCGTAACGCGCCGTTGGGCGCGTGGGGATGCAACGTTGGTAGAGCTTCGTAACGCCGCCAATGCCGCCGCCAAAGCCGCCTATGCCGCCGCCTATGCCGCCGCCTATGCCGCCAAAGCCGCCTATGCCGCCGCCTATGCCGCCGCCTATGCCGCCAAAGCCGCCTATGCCGCCGCCGATGCCGCCGCCGATGCCGCCAAAGCCGCCTACGCCGCCTACGCCGCCATCCATGCCGCCAGCGCAGGCGCTCATTCAGCGGCTCTATCCCGCATGGCCGACATCATCCGTTGCCGGATTGCGGCGCGAGGAGAGTAGGCAGCACGGCCACTCGGGAAAGGTGGCTGACATCCTGCGCCGGAGCTTTCCCCCTCGATGCCCCCCGGCCCGAGGGCTCCGGCGCACAACTCTCAGGAAAGGGGAGAGACGATGGAGACGACACAGGTTAGACCATGTACGAAGGAAGCCTTCTGGCTGGCGTCGGTGCCCGAACGGAAGACCCTGTGCGGCGGGTGCATGGAGTCCCGGGCGGCGATGGCCGAGGCCAGGGCGCGGCAGGCGCGGCAGAACGCCGCCGAGCAGTACGGCGAGGAGGAGGTGCGGGATGCCGAATGCTGAGAAGCCAGTGCAGTTCACTGTGTTGCGTTTCACGAAGTTCACCGAGAAGGAGACCAAGGGCGGTCCGAAACTCTCGCTCCTGAGCGAAGACGAACAGTGGTACTCGCTCTTCGACGGCAAGTTGTTCGATGCCGCCCGGCAGTTAGTCGAGAATGGTCACGCCACGAAGGTTGGATGGACGCAGAGCGGCGACTTCAAGAATGTGAAGTCCCTGGAACTTGTCGAGTCCGCGCCCACCCCGACCAGGGAGAATGGCGCGACCGCGACCAGCAACCAGGGACCGACCTCGGCTTCGGCGCGAGAGGCGAATATCCTCTATCAAGTCGGCGTCAAGGCCGCTGCCGAGGTCATGGCGGCGCTGGTGGCCGCCGGCGGGGACAAGGACGCTTTCCCCGCCCTGATCGAGTCCGTAGCGCGCGGAGCTACGCGGTTGGCCGATGGGGCGGACGGCGGACGCGAACCCACGGTCGGCGCGATCATGAAGGCGAGGGCGCTTCTGGCGGAGGGTTCCGCGATCGCCTTCGGGGACGTCGCGGCGGACTTCTCGGCCTGGCTCGATATCAATTTCCAGGTCAAGGTCATCAATGGCCTCACGGCGCGGCAGGTCGTGGTCGCCGCCGCTGCTATCAGCCGCTTGGTAGACGACCAGGAGCAGGCGGGTGCGGCATGACGCCCAAACCCGAACCCGAATGGCGGCCGTGTCCGTGCGCGGTGAAGTCATATCGGGATACACCTCCGTGGGCCTATCGGTGGTGTCGGTTGTTGCCGTGTGGGCGCGTAGCTGTTAGCCGGCCCACCTGCCTCGCCTGCCCCGTCCCCGACTGCGCGGCGGCGCTGAGGGAGGCGGAATTGCAGATGGCATGGATTGTGACTGAGACGAGTGATCCAGGGCCTTCAGCGCGACCCTACGTTGAGATCATGAACAAGTGTCACGACGCTCTCGCCAAACTGCGCCAGGCGCGCAATGAGGCCCGAACGCACCGAAAGGATGGTGACGCATGAGTAACACGCTGATTCCGCAGGAAATTGAGGACATGGCTGCGCTGGCAGCGGCCACCGCGCAAGCCGAAGCGGAAGCACCTGTCGAGGGCGAAACCCATCCGCTTCTCGGCTTCTCCATCGAGGACGAGAGCAAGGCGAACTGGGTCCTGGCGAAGGTCGCGGAGATCGGGGCCGAGTTCAAGCGGGCCGACGCGATGGCCGTAACGGAGATCACTCGCATCCGCGAGTGGATACAAACCCGCGAGCGCATCGCCAAACGGCAGATGGACTGGTTCGGCATGGCGCTGGAGGGGTTCGCGCGCCAGCGGTTCGAGGAGTCCGGCGGGAAGACGAAGACGATCAAGCTCCCCCACGGCCAACTCGCGCTGCGCGACCAGCCGCCGAAGTGGGAGTGGGTGGACGAGGCGGCCGTGGTCGAGATTCTGCGAGAGGTGGAACCGGAGGCCCTGCGAGTCACAGTCGAGATCGACAAGGCGGCGCTGAAGAAGGTCGTCAACGTCAACTCCGAGGGCGAGGTGGTCTTCGGTAGTGGCCTCATCCTCGAAGGTGTGCGCGTGACGACCGACGCGACGCCCAAGTTCACCTTCAAGGCAGAGTGACATGCACTACCATCCGAACGACCCTCTGTGTCCCGACCCGGACGACGAGGAACGGCGCGAGGCGGCGGCTGAACGGCTGGACGATCTGCGCGTCGAGCTGGAGCGGACGCGGCGGGTGAATGAAGAGGGCGCGACATGCAACTGATCTGGGCGGCTTGGGGTTGGATTCGGTACCTGTTCTCCCGCCAGTACGGCGGCGACCGGCCAACGTTGCGGATGATGGGGCGGGCAACAGTAACGAGTAGCGATCCACGAGTTGAACCGCAACCGCTTCGTTCCGAGGCTCACTGGAATGAGATTGTACGGCGCATGTGCGAAGAAGCGGAAGAAGAGTGGTGAGTCGCGGGGAGTCCGGCCCACCTTGAAAACCTATGTGGCCTGCGGGGGCAGAATGTGCGAAGTCGGGCGGACCGGCATGGTACTGCGCGCCGAGAGAAAGACGCCCCAGGGAGGTTCCCGGCAGACCGTTCCTGGCGACCTCCCGCAGGCCGCTAGATTGACCAGTCGGCGGCGTGACCGCAGTGGACGCCGAGGCGAGTGGTGTGCAGGCGATACCGGAGCGCCCCCGGTTGCATCGAAGGGGGTCAGAAGCACCGGTGCCTATTAGCGAGCACACCGGCCCTCTGTGGGCCGAAGGGAGCACGGGTGGGGTATCCGGCCCGACTGGTCGAGTGTGGGGGCGGCGTGCAGTAGCTAGCCAGCGTGCCTGGGTACACGCGCGATGCGAACCGCCGCCCCCTGCCCGCCCGAAAGGATGAGAGGATGAGAGAACGATGCCCACATGAACAAGACAACGGATGTTGCGCTATTCAGACCGAGGGTCGGTTTAGTTGTCATGGTCGTGCTGACGGGTACGGTTTGGACTGTATTGACTACCAGACCCGCCGCGCCGAACTCGCGGAGGCCGCGCTGGCGGCATTAGGGAACGGCTGGCTTCCAACATCCGACGCTATCAATGCCCTGCCCGAAGGGGTGAGGCGGTTCGTGCATGACCTGGAGACGCGCTGCGACCCGGCGGGAATTGTTGCCGAGAACACTGTCCTGCACGACCAGGCGAGTCAACTGCAGGCCGCGCTGGCGGCGGCGAACAAGCGGATCGAAGCGGCGCGGGGGCTAGTGAGGGGTTGGGGTGCGGTGCGGGGGCCTTGCTCCCTTGGTGCCCATTGGTGCGCCGACGAACTCGCCGCCGCCGTGGGGGAGCCAACCGATGCCTGACAAGC
>Ga0315284_10000580_pt1 | contig 49908 bp, 43 predicted proteins | sample YL17G09_16_MG_FD_203696 | JGI IMG/M metagenome (GOLD analysis project Ga0315284, IMG submission 203696) | Sediment microbial communities from Yellowstone Lake, YNP, Wyoming, USA - YL17G09_16 | ecosystem: Environmental > Aquatic > Freshwater > Lake > Sediment | place: USA: Wyoming | collected...
CCATCACCTTTCAAAACTTTTTCCGCTTGTACAGTAAGCTTGGTGGGATGACGGGAACGGCTGACACCGAGGCCGTCGAGTTTAAGAAGATCTACAACCTCGACGTCGCAGTCATCCCAACCAACCGGAACTTGATCCGTCAGGACCATGAGGACGTCGTCTTCCGCACCGCTAGAGAGAAGTTCAATGTCATCGCGGACGAAATCGCCGAGGCACAAAAGCGCGGCCAGCCAGTACTGGTTGGTACGGTCTCCGTCGAGAAATCGGAGTTGTTGGCGAGTCTGCTGGTGCAGCGAAAGATTCCGCATGAAATCCTCAACGCCAAGAACCACGCTCGCGAGGCGGATATTGTCGCAGCCGCAGGACAAAAAGGCCAGGTGACCATTTCCACCAACATGGCCGGCAGGGGGACGGACATCGTCTTAGGTGAGGGTGTCAAGGATCTTGGTGGCCTCTACGTGGTTGGTACCGAGCGCCATGAATCGCGTCGGATCGACAACCAGCTGCGCGGTCGCTCAGGGCGGCAGGGCGATCCTGGGCAATCTAAGTTCTTCCTCTCTTTAGAGGACGACTTGATGCGCATCTTTGCATCGGACCGGCTGTCATCCATTATGGGCCGTCTAGGAATGCAGGAGGGGGAGGCGATTATTTCGCCGATGGTGACCCGGGCCATTGCTCGTGCCCAGCGTCGGGTTGAAGAGCAAAACTTCTCCAGCCGTAAGCATCTGCTCGAGTACGACGATGTCATGAGCCAACAGCGGCAAGTCATCTACGGCCTGCGTCGGCAAGCGCTGGAAGCAGAGACCCGCATTGATTTCACCGAAGAAGCTATCCACAGTATTGCGCATGCCACCGTGGCCGACCAGGCTCCAGATCTGACCGGGGCTGGATCTTGGGACTTGCCCCACGTCGAGACATTGGCTAAAGCCGCTCTGCATCTTCCGATTGACCTAAGCCAACTTACGGCTGGCGATGCCTCCGTCGACTCAATCGCCGACAGCATCACCGCTCAAGTGATGGCGGGTTACAAGGCAAAGACCGACCGGATTGGCGAAGAAAATGCTCGCCGTCTCGAAAGCTGGGTCTTCCTCCAAGTCATTGACAAGGCATGGAAGAACCACCTGATGGGCATGGATGCGCTAAAAGACAGCGTCAGCCTTAGAGGCTACGGCCAACGCGACCCTCTTCAAGAATATAAAAAAGAGGGCTTCCGGCTCTTCTCCGAAATGATGGTGCGGATTCAAGAGGAGACAGCCTCGGCTCTGGCCTCCATTGAAATTCCTGACCAGTCCCCCGAGCAGACAGCCCGAGATCTAGAGCCAGAGCCAGAGCTAGATGAAGAGTTGCTGCAGCTGCGTCACCCTGAGCCAGCTTCGTCGCTGTCACCTACATCGGCTGAAGCAGAGTCAGGTGGCGACACGGCGAACGGCGCTGGTCTCATCTACCATGGCACGAGGGTGCCGACCTCTGAGCCCACAAAGCCCCTAACGGCTCAGACGTTTAAACGTGATATGGACAAAGTCGGCCGCAATGATGTCTGCCCCTGCGGATCAGGTAAAAAGTTCAAAAAATGTCATGGTCTACCTGCGGGAGAAGAGCTAGGCCGTGCCTAGAGCAAGCGCCACGACCTGTGATACGATATCCCGATGAATCGTATCTTTGAGTTTATACCTTCGCCGGAAGAGGCGGTCGTCTCTCGGACTCTCATGCTGGTTCACCAAGCCATGGACCAGCATTTGCCGTCGGCGAGTAAAGCCAATCGCCAATTTACCAAGACTATTTTGAGCGATGACGGCGAAAGAACCGCGGCTCTTTTGGCGGCCCCCGATGAAGATACGGCGGGTAGGCCCCAGGCGGGGGCCTTTGGTAGCTTCGAAGAAACCTCACCAGACGGCCGAGTCACGCCGACTGATGAGACTGGGGACGGCACAGCCGACCAGCCGACCAAGCCTCAACCAATTGCATCGACGTTAACCGATGCTGCTAAGCCAACTCCAGTCGCGACGAAAAAGCCCGCAGGCGAACCGAAATCTACCGGATTTTCAACGCTTCAAGCAGGCGCCATGCCACGCGACCACAAGAGCAGAGCGCCAGACTGGGTGACCAGGATCACCCTGGTATTCCTGCTCGTGGGTCTAGTGCTCCTGGCCTATGTCATCGCGGCTTAGATTTTGGCTCAAGATTCGACGATTTGACCATCGGCCGCAGCAGCTTGAAGCTCAAATAAAGAGGTCAAGGCCTCTTGGGCAGCATCAATAATGCGAACCACATCGTCTTTACCAAAGGCGGCTCGCTCAGCTGTACCCTGAATTTCAAGGATCTTACCGCTTTGAGTCAACACGACGTTCATGTCCAAATCGGCTGAGCTATCTTCAATATAATTTAAATCGACCAAGAGCTGTCCGTGTTTCATCCCGACTGATACCGCGGCCACCGCATCGTGTAGCGGACTCTGCCGCAGCCGACCCGCTCGTAGGAGTTTTGCCACTGCTATGCGCATGGCAACATAAGCGCCTGTAATAGCTGCCGTTCTGGTTCCGCCGTCGGCCTGGATCACATCGCAGTCAATATTAAACGTCAAATCCGGGCAGCGATTCAAATCGACCACACCACGTAAGGCTCGCCCAATCAGACGCTGGATCTCCTGGGTACGGCCGCCTAAAGCCCCGCCTCTCTCGCGGCGAATCCGTTGCGCCGAAGAGCCAGGAAGCATTGAGTACTCAGCGGTCAACCAGCCCTGGGCGGGTTGCACATTGCGCAGAAAATGCGGAACACCATCTTCGACCGAGACGGTACAAATGACTTTGGTATCACCAACCTCGATCAATACACTGCCATCGGCATGCTTTGTATAGTGCGGGGTAAGCCGAATGGGGCGCATTTGCCCCGATGAGCGGCTGTCTGATCTTAGCATTGAGTAACTCCGTACGGGCCTATTGGACGAGGGCGGGTTGGCTGCACGGCGGGAGAATATGCCGGCGCCAGACAAACTAGCAAGCGCTCCTTTAGCAGCTCGCCGACAAACCAGGGCCATGCCGATCGGTCGGCTGCGGCGGAATGTCGGCGTGCACTGGCTCTGGATATTGACCGCTAAAACAAGCGGTACAGAATCGCCCCTCGCCCTTCTCGGCCAAGGCCTCACGTAGCCCCTCGATGCTCAAATAGGCCAAGCTGTCGCAACCAAGCGACGCACGAATGGACTCAACATCCTTTTGCGCCGCAAGTAGCTTAGACCGACTTGGCGTATCGACCCCATAAAAACAAGAATGTGTGATTGGTGGTGAGCCGACACGCAGATGGATCTTCTTGGCACCGGCCTGACGGACCATGCGGATGATCTTCTCGGAGGTCGTACCGCGAACAATCGAATCGTCCACCACCACGACGCTTTTGCCCTTTAAAACGCTCAGGACCGGATTGAGCTTTAAGCGGACCGCGAAGTCTCGGATGTCTTGCGCCGGTTGAATAAAGGTTCGCCCCACATAATGGTTCCTCACCAACCCCAGCTCGAAAGGAAGGCCCGAAACCTTAGCAAAGCCCATAGCCATGGGCACCCCTGAGTCAGGAACCGCGATGACGATATCGGCATCGTTCGCTGGCGCCTGTCGCGCAAGGATTTCTCCCATCCTCCGGCGTAGAACGTAGATCTCTTCACCAAAAATGCGGCTATCAGGACGGGCAAAATAAATGGGTTCAAATGAACAAAACGCGGTCTTGCGTTTAGCCAGTGGAAAGTGTGAGGTCATTCCCGCCCGAGTGATCTCCACCACCTCGCCAGGACTAACCTCGCGAATAAACTCGGCGTCCATAATGTCCAAAGCACAGGTTTCGCTAGCGACAATATAGCTGTCGTTTCTACGACCCAAAACCAACGGCCGAAAGCCAAAACTGTCCCGTACAGCGAAAAGCCGATCCTCGCACTGAACGACCATCGAATAGGCGCCGCTGACCTTGGCCATTGCCGAGAAGATCCGGCCGAGCATATTCGGTGCCTCGGCCCGGGCGATCAGATGGACAAAGACCTCGGTATCGGACGTACTCTGAAACAGGCTTCCTGAGGCCTCTAGCTCGGTGCGCAACTCGGCAGCATTGGTCAAATTGCCATTGTGTGCAATCGCCAGCGGACCAAGGCCGGTGCGAAAATGAAAGGGTTGGATGTTCTCGATGGTGTGACCACCCTGGGTTGAGTAGCGCACATGTCCAATCGCATGATCCCCCGTCAGGCGAGCTAATATCTCCTCGTTGAAGCTTTCCGCGACCAAGCCGAAGGACTTATGTACATGGAACTTGGTCGGCTGCGAGCCCTCAATTCCGCTGTGGTCAAGCGACACAATGCCGCAGCCTTCCTGGCCGCGATGCTGTTGGGCAAAAAGCCCGAGATACACCATTTTCGCAGCGTCCGGGTGACCAAGAACACCAACAACACCGCACTCTTCTTTCAATGATCCCACGGACCCACTCGTTTCTGAGCTTTAGCTCAATGGTAATGAAGAAGAAAACGCATGCCGTGCCGCGGCGAGTGGAAGCGACCACTGGCCCCATTGGACCTCATCACTCCCCGTGACCGCTCCGACCCGAGTCAATGCGCAGTAGTGCAGATCGTTGGCGGCGTTTAGTGCAGCTGCCGTGCTACCAGAATGAAAGGCCACGAGGTAGCTGCCTGAGACCTCGCCGAAATACCCTGATAAACCGTCTGTACCAGCGAGTTCACCTAAATCTAAGGCCAGGCCATGTCCGTGCACGATCGCCATTTTAGCGGCACAAACCAAAACCCCGCCATCACCCACATCTCGTGCCACGGCAAGGTGCCCGGCACCGCTTAGTGCCCTGAGAAACGCCATGGACTCTCGCTCCTGCGCCCAGTCGACCTGCGGGGCCCGCCCGGCACGCAGCGGTAAGCCCAAGGCCTTTGCCGCAAGTGATCCGCCGAACTCCGGGCTAAACTTCACGCCGTGAAGCAGAAACAACTCTACTGGCCCGGTCGGCGCGGCTAGTGGGCAAAGGCGCACATCTTTGACTTTGCCAACCATACCAATCATCGGCGTCGGCGCGATGCTTTGGCCATCGGTTTCATTGTAGAGGCTGACATTACCGCTCACGACCGGCACGTCTAGTTCGCGGCAAGCCAGGCTAATGCCATCAACACCCCGCGAAAAGTCGTCCATGACCTCCGGATCTTCTGGATTTCCGTAGTTGAGGCAGTCGGTCGCAGCCAATGGATGGCCGCCGCTGGCAGCGATCATGCGCGCCGACTTGAGTACGGCATGGGCGGCGCCGAGGGTCGCGTCCAGGCGATTGTACCGTTCATTGCAGGTGGCTGTTGCGACGACACCCAGATAGGGCTCTCCAGGATCCGCCCACTCCGAGCGAAGCCAAAGCACCGCGGCACCCTGCGACTCCGACGCATGCACGGTTTTAGTTCCGATATGCCGGTCATACTGCCGATATAACGGTAATTTATCGCCGGTATCCTGCAGCAGATCTAGCAACAGTGCCGCTGGACCGTGAGCTTGTATGGCGCCGATCGCTGATTGATTGAAGGATGGACCGCTGATCGATGGGGCAGGACGCGCGCGCATCAAACGCTCGTATTTAGGTGCCAACTCAGTCATTGGATCAACGGGTACGTCCACTTCTAAATGGCCCTGGTGATGAATCTGCACTCGACCCGTATCTGTCACGACGCCGATCACCGTGCAGGCGAGCTGCCATTTCGCCAGTACCCTCTGCAGCTCAGGCCATTTCGCCGGCTCGACGACCATGAGCATGCGCTCTTGCGACTCCGACAGCAGCAATTCATAGGCACTCATCGCGGTGGTGCGCACCGGTACCTGATCAAGGTCGAGGTAGAGTCCATTGCCCGCCCGCCCGGCCATTTCAAAGGCTGAAGAGGTCAAACCGGCTGCCCCCATATCCTGCAGGCCGATCACTAGCCCCTTGTCCAAGACATCTAGGGTCGCCTCAAGAAGTAGCTTTTCGGTAAACGGATCACCAACCTGAACGGTACTGCGCGAATTGGCATCCTGACTGGCAAAACTGCCGGACGCCATGGATGCTCCATGAATACCGTCGCGCCCTGTCGCCGAGCCAAGATACACCACGATGTTGCCCTGCCCCGTCGCGTAGCCTTTAAATATGTGGTCCTCGTGGATGACCCCAACGGTCATGGCATTGACCAAGCAGTTGCCATTATACGACTCGTCAAACGAGATATTGCCGCCCACCGTCGGCACGCCAATGCAGTTGCCATAGTCACCGATGCCCTTGACGACGTGCTCCACCAAGAACGGAGTGCGCTCATGCGAGCGTAGACCAAAGCGTAGTGCATTCAGGTTGGCGATAGGTCTCGCACCCATACAAAACACATCGCGTAGGATGCCGCCGACTCCCGTCGCTGCACCCTGGTAGGGTTCGATATAGCTTGGGTGATTGTGGCTCTCCATCTTGAAGGCCAGGCAGAGCTTACCCGAGACTCGAACCACTCCAGCATTCTCGCCTGGACCAACCACTACAGCTGGTCCTTCCGTAGGTAAGCGCTTTAAGTGAACCCGAGACGATTTGTAGCTGCAGTGCTCGCTCCACATCGCCGAAAACACCCCAAGTTCAGCCAAGGTTGGCACCCGGCCTAGGATGTCTTTGACGCGAGCGTATTCCGTGGTCGTCAGCTTGTGTTTCTTTTGCAGCTGATCGAATGCCGGACCAGGGGTTTCATCGATTGCGGCTGGTCTTGGCAGGGTATTGATCACTGGCGGCGTCATCTGCATCGGTAACGGATTCCCTTAAGTAAAGGACGATAAAAACGCTTCGAGCACCGCTAAGCCATCGGTGCTGCCCCCGAGCAAGGTATCGGTAGCGCGCTCAGGGTGGGGCATCAGCCCAAGGACGCGGCCGTTAGCACTAACAATGCCGGCGATCTGATCCACCGCACCGTTCGGATTGAATTCTGGCCCAGTAAGTCCAGTCGGACTAGCGTATCGCAGCGCAATCTGCCCCTGGTCTTGCAGACGCTTTAGCCCGTCGACATCAATGTAAAAGCGCCCCTCACCATGGGCAATCGGAAGCCGAGAAATCTTTCCAGCCAATGCCTGGTGATACACGCTTTGGCCAGACGCGGTCGCCAGATGGACATACTCGCAGATAAATTGCCGGTTGCTGTTGCGAAGTAAGGCGCCAGGCAAAAGGTGAGACTCGGTTAAAATCTGAAACCCATTGCAGATCCCAAGCACCGCGCCGCCTTTGGCGACAAATGCTTTCACGGCGATCATAATCGGTGAATGCGCCGCGAGTGCGCCACTGCGCAAATAATCGCCGTAGCTAAACCCGCCTGGTAAGATCACCGCATCGAGCGCAGGTAGCTCTGTCTGGGTGTGCCACACCGGTGCCACTTTGACGCCAAAATGCCTGGCCATGACATCGAAGCAATCTTGATCACAATTGGATCCTGGAAACTGTACCAGCCCGATCCTTAGCTTGCCCGACGGGCTAAACTTAGGGGTCAGGCTGGCAGCGGTCGGAACACTCATCGCGGTTACAACTTTCTGACTTGGAAGGTTTCCGAGACTGGATTTGCTAAATATTCGCGGGCGATTCTTTGCACAAGCTCATCAGCTTGCGGAGCCTTAGCATCGAGCTCTATCGAATAACGCTTTGCGACATTGACAGACTTTAAAGCACCGAAGCCGAGCCGAGCCAGGGTCTCCTGAATCGCCCGGCCTTCGGGGTCGAGTACTTCTGCTTTTAGTTGCACGATGATTTCGTAGGTCATGGGGCACCTTTCGGGTCAATCCTCGCTTTTCGAGGTAGAGCCGGTCTCCTTGCTGAAGATCGACGAACTTAAATAATCACGATTCATTCGCGCGATAAAACCAACACTGATCTCTTTGGGACAAACCGCTTCGCATTCGTACTGGTTGGAACAGTTGCCAAAGCCCTCTAGATCCATTTGCTTGACCATATTGATGGCACGCCGCCGGCGTTCCGGTTGACCCTGAGGCAATAGTCCTAAGTGCGAAATCTTAGCCGCTGCAAACAGCATCGCCGCCGAGTTCTTGCACGCGGCAACGCAGGCCCCACATCCAATACAGGCCGCTGCATCCATCGAATGGTCCGCATCGGCTTTCGCTACTGGCAGATTGTTAGCGTCCTGAGCGCTGCCGCTATTAACCGAAATGAACCCGCCCGCCTGGATTATCCGATCAAAGGCCGAACGGTCAACCACAAGATCTTGAAGGACGGGAAAGGCCTTTGCCCGCCAAGGTTCGATGTGAACGTCCTGACCGTCGGTGAAATGCCGCATGTGCAGCTGGCACACCGTCGTACCCTTGGACGGGCCATGGGGAACGCCATTGATGACCATCGAGCAGCTACCGCAGATTCCTTCGCGACAGTCGTGATCAAAGGCAATAGGATCTTCGCCCTTTCCCGTCAGGTCCTCATTGACCACGTCGAGCATTTCCAGGAACGACATCTCAGGATTTACGTTTGGCGCATCGTAAGCCACCATGCGACCGGTGGATTGCCGGTCTTTTTGCCGCCAGACATGCAGTTTAAGCTTCATTTGTAGCTCCTCGTGGCCAAATGGACTTCGTCAAAGGTCAACGCTTCGGTATGACGCTTGGGGGCTTTTCCCTCGCCTTGATACTCCCAGACCGCAGCATGGGCAAAGTGCTCGTCGTCCCTTTTGGCCTCACCCTGATCCTGATACTCCTCGCGAAAATGACCGCCGCACGACTCTTCCCTGGTCAGGGCGTCAGCGCAAAGGATTTCGCCAAACTCAAGGAAATCGGCGACGCGTCCGGCCTTTTCTAAAGACTGGTTGAGGTTGTCCTTGTCACCCAAGACCCGAACGTTTTGCCAAAACTCCTCACGCAGCGCCGGAATCTTGCGCAAGGCCTCCGTAAGACCGGCCTTATTGCGCGCCATTCCACACTTTTCCCACATGATTAAGCCCAGTTCTTTATGGAAGCTGTCGACGGTCCGTTTACCCTTGCTGCCAAGCAGCTTGCCGATGCGGACTTCGACGTCGTTCTTAGTGCTCTTAAACGCATCTCCATCGGCCTTAACAGGGTCGCGGCTGATTCCCGCCAAGTAATTGCCCAAGGTGTAGGGGATGATAAAGTAGCCATCCGCTAGCCCCTGCATCAGCGCACTTGCACCGAGTCGATTGGCGCCGTGGTCCGAAAAGTTGGCCTCACCAAGCACAAAAAGCCCGGGAATATTGCTTTGGAGGTTATAGTCCACCCACAAGCCGCCCATCGTATAATGAACCGCTGGATAGATGCGCATGGGCATCTCGTAAGGGTTTTCCGCAGTGATCTTGTCATACATTTGGAACAAGTTGCCGTAGCGCTGCTCGATCACGTCCTTGCCTTGGCGCTCGATGGCCGCCGCAAAATCAAGGTAGACGCCGCGCCCGCTCTCGCCGACACCGCGCCCATCATCACAAGCTTCCTTGGCGGCCCGCGAAGCGATGTCGCGCGGGGCCAAATTGCCGTAACTAGGGTATTTTCGCTCTAAATAATAGTCGCGCTCAACTTCCGGAATATCCCGAGGTGGACGCTTATCGCCCTGCTTTTTTGGCGCCCACACACGACCATCGTTGCGCAGGGATTCCGACATCAGGGTGAGCTTTGATTGATAATCGCCGCTGACGGGAATACAGGTCGGATGGATCTGGGTGAAACACGGGTTGGCAAAGCCAGCCCCACGTTTGTAGGCGCGAAAGGTCGCCGAAACATTGGACCCCTTGGCGTTGGTCGATAGATAAAAGACATTACCGTAACCACCGGTGGCCATAACGACCGCGTGAGCCGCATGGGTCGTGATAGCACCAGTGACCAGATCACGAACGACAATGCCCGCCGCTCGGCCGTTTTCCACAACGAGGTCGAGCATCTCCGACCGGGCAAACATTTTGACGGTGCCAGCACCCACCTGGCGCTCCAGGGCCTGATAAGCGCCGAGTAGCAGCTGTTGACCGGTCTGCCCGCGAGCATAAAACGTGCGCGACACCTGCGCCCCGCCAAACGACCTGTTGGCCAGTAGGCCGCCGTATTCCCGGGCAAAGGGCACGCCCTGCGCAACGCATTGGTCGATGATATTGACGCTGACTTCGGCCAAGCGGTGAACGTTGGCCTCGCGCGAACGAAAATCGCCGCCTTTCACCGTATCGTAGAAGAGGCGGTGCACGCTGTCGCCATCGCCTTGGTAATTCTTTGCCGCGTTGATCCCGCCCTGAGCAGCAATCGAGTGGGCACGGCGGGGACTGTCTTGAAAGCAGAAGTTCAGAACATTGTACCCGAGCTCGGCTAATGTCGCTGCGGCGGCGCCACCAGCCAGGCCCGTCCCGACAACGATGACGGTGTACTTGCGCTTATTGGCCGGATTGACCAACTTCATATCAAACTTATGGTTGGTCCACTTGTCGGCGATCGGTCCCGCCGGGATCTTTGCGTCTAAATTCATAAAAACCCTCGGATGAAAGCTTATTTCAGAAGGCCAAACAGAACAGCTGCGGGAATCGAGCTAAATCCCAGGGCGAGCAACACGCCTAAGAAGGGGCCAATAGACCCGACCAGGTTACGGTACTTTGGGTGATTAAAACCAAGGGTTTGAAACAAACTAGAGACGCCGTGCGATAGATGCAATCCCAGTAGAAACATCGAGACGATATAGAGCCCAGCGATCAACGGTTGCTGAAACGACAGCACAATCATCTGGTAAACGTCGTACTCGCCAAGAGCCGCAAGTTCTGGACTAGTCGCTCGAAACGTGAAGTGTGCGAGATGGAATAAGATATACCCAAGCAAAGCCAGTCCGGTCAGCAGCATCGACCTGGAGGCAAAGCTGGCGCGCCGGTACGTTTTGACCGCGTAAGCCTGCGGTCTTGCGGCGCGGTTTGCCAGATTTAATTTAATGGCAAAGACGATATGCAGTGTTGCCATGACCAGTAGCCCAATCCGAGCAACCCAGAGCAGAGCCCCCAATTTGCGTAAGCCTTCGGCATAACTGTTAACCGCTTGAGGTCCGCCAAAAACCAGCAGGTTACCCGAAAGATGGGCGACGACGAACCCCACCATAGCCAATCCCGTCACCGCCACTATGAGCTTACCGCCAATAGATGAATCAGTGGTCTGCCGCAGCCAGCCCATCGTTAACCCTCGCTATTGAAGAAACCGTTTGCCCTATCCACAGGGCGCTAAGAGCGCCAAACTTAACACAACTGTGCGTCGCGTAAAGCATCCCTTTCAGCTTCGGGGCCCACGGCCACAGTGACGGCTTTGGCCGGCAAAAACAATCTCCTAGCTACCCGCATCACGTCGCCTGCGGTCACCGCTTTGATCCGCTCAGGGTAGGTGAGAAAGTCATTGAAACCATAGCCGTAGAGCTCCATGAGAGCCATCGTGCTAGTCTGTGCATCGCTCTTTTGTAGACCCATTTCATGCGACCCAATGATGTAGCTGCGGGCCCTTTCGACCTCCGATGCACTTGGAGTCTGGCGAGTCAGGGCCAGCATCTCCGCTTCTAGCGACGCCAGGGCGCGCTTCGCCTTCTCGGGCGCACAAGCAATATAGGATCCGACTATTCCTGGGTGGCAACCATAAGCGACAATCGGGCTTACGGTGTACGCCAAGCTACTCTTGTCGCGCAACTCCCTGAACAAGCGGCCACCATGACCACCTAGGATGGTGATTAGCAGATCCAGGGCATAGCGGTCGGGGTCAGCCCAGGTCAAGCCGCGAAAGCCATAGACCAAATGCGCCTGTTCCCGGTCCTTGGCCACCTTGAGGATGCCCGGTCGGTCGGATTCAGGCACCCGCTCACTCGCAAATTGACGCGCCTTGGGAGCCGGGTTGAACGAGTCTAAGGACTTGCTTACAAGCTCAACCACTGCCTCCGCTGGCAGTGTCGATGCCACCGCGATGACCCAAGGCCCGCTGCCAACCAACTGCTGGTAAAACTCCTGGAGCACCTTTGGTGTGAATTGGGCAACGGACGCGGCATTGCCAATCAGCGGGTAGCAATAAGGGTGATTGCCATACAGGCGCTCTTGAAAACGACGCAGGCACACACCGCTTGGAGAATCTTCTTGCGCTGCAATCGCCTGTTCGATTTCGCGTTTGATCGGCTGCCACTGGGCCTCAGGAAAGCTCGGTGTCAGCATGACTTCTCGAAACAGCCCCAGCATGGTGGCTGCATGCTCGGTCAGGCACTGCAGGTGAAAACCCGCCGAGTCCTTCCCAGAAAAGCCTTCTAAGCTGGCGCCTAGGCCTTCGACCGCGTGCATCAATGCGCTATAGTCATGCGTCTCACTGGCTAGGCCGAGCATTGCGAACAGGGCGTGGTAAATACCGGCGTTCGCAGCGGTTTCTCCACGCAAGCCGCCCTCAGTCGCAGCGGTCATGGTGAACAGTTCGACATTGGGATTGTGGCGATAGATCAGTTTCAGGCCGGGTTTAACCTGGATGACCTGGGCATCTGGACTGCGGACGACGGGAGCTGAACGGACTGAGACCTGAACGTCCGACTTAGAGCGCTCACTGGCGTCCTTCAGACCACGGTGAAAAGCGGCACGCAGCTCCTCGGCCGTGACGGTGGCATTGGTCGGCAGCAAGGCGACGATCGTGGCATCCTCTGGCTTCAACCAACGCCGCAATGCAGCCGAGATGGCGGTAACCGGCATAGCGTTGACCACGGCCGTATAGACATCGTCGTAAAGCAGTTTGTGGGCCGTGCGCATGCCAAAGCCGAGGTTGCGAGCCTGCCCATCGACCGTTTCTTCCTGAGCAATGCGGTCAGCTTTCAGGTTGGCGCGGGCCCTTTGTAATTCCACTTCGGACACCGGCTCATCGTCATGTAATAGGGCGACTTCGCGGGCAATCGCCGCCACGGCTGACGGCATCAATGCCAATGAAGTCAGGGCACTAACCTCGAAAAGACCCGAGAACTGCGGCGTGTAGACGGATGCGCCAACCGATGTCACGACCCCCTCGCCGTCGCGCAAGCGCAGATTCAACCGACCCAGTTCACCGGCGCCGAGAGCGAAAGCCGCCAGGTCAAGTGCTGTACTATCGACATCAGCTAAAGCTGCGGCTGGGTAGACCACCTCAAGGCGCGGTTGTTGGAAGTCGCCGTGAATCAGCGACACCCTTGGCCAAGGCGTTTGCCGCTCCGGGCGAACCGGCACTATGGACGGCAAGGTGTCGCAGCATTCCTGTGCCGGCAATTGGCCAAAAGTCGCTTTAACTTGATCCATCATTTCAGCTTGGTCGAAGTCACCGACGACGACGACCGTTAAATTTCCTGGCGTGTACCAACGCCGGTAGAATGCGTACACTTCATCTCGGGCAAAGGCGCGAACGCTCGCCTCCGACCCTAAAATCGGTCGCCCGGCCTCGCTTCCGGCAAAAGCCAGCTCGAACACCCGCTTGCCAATGCGAGCACCAGGGCTGTCATTGGACCTCTTAATTTCTTCGAGGATGACTTCGCGCTCGCGCTCGAATTCTATAGGCTCCAGAGCGCTGTGCGCAAAGGCATCGCAAAGTAGATCAACCCCAAGACCCGCATGCTCAGCGGCCAAAGTGAGATAGAACACGGTTTGATCAAAGGTGGTGTAGGCATTGATATCACCCCCGCAGGCTTCAACCGTTGCCGCAATGTCGCCAACCTCGCGGCGGGCGGTGCCTTTAAAAAGCATGTGCTCCAAAAAGTGAGCCATGCCACGTTCGGCTGGCTGTTCGTGCAAAGAGCCGACTCCTACCCAGGCCTGAACAGCAACGGCCGGCGTGAAGCGATTCTGCTTAAGAACAACTTCGACACCATTCTCCAATACTTCATGGATCATTTTTACATCGCCATTTCAAAGCTAAGAGTAACGACCTGATGCGCGCCAGGGATCTTCATGTACGGACGTGATGCCGCATAGGACAGGGTGAAATTCTTACTGATCAGTGCCGCCCCGCCAGAAAGCAGTCGGCGGCCGTCAGTGGTTGATTGACCGTACGAGGCGGTCAGCCGCAGATAGTCCTGCACCATCGCCACAGCAGACCCAATCACCAGCCGCTCCGGCTGACTTAACGTAATGCTTTGGCTAGGATTGTCGAGGCTAATTTGGTCTTCATACTCAGGGACCCGGTCACGTTGCCGCGCGTCGAGAAAAAGAGTGAGCATGGGCGACGCATTATAGGCCGTACCGATTTTGAACGTGCGGGGATCGTAGTCTTTGATCTTGCGACTGGAAGCATTCTCGATGGCTGCCCCAAAGTGCCATTCTGGGGATATGGACGTGGCGATCCCAGCGTTCAAACAAAATCCCGAAATTCGCGTTGCGCCGCTTTGCTGCTGCGTCGAACCTGGAGCCGGATGAGCCTCGACATAGGTACCGCCAAGGCCCAAGGAAAACTGGCCGAAAACACTGGCCACAGCAATGCTCGCTCGGCGTGTTACGGGCGAATCATAGAGCGATGCGCCGGTTGCTTTAGCCGAGGCCGGATCTACCGGGTAGGAGAAGTCATCGGTGTAGCCCGTGTAGCTCACCCCAGCGGCGACCGGAGAGGTCTTAGCGTCGACCACTCCCGCCTGAAAATAATCACGACCTGCCGTTGGCCAATGGTAGCCGGCCGAGACCGTGTAGTCCCTTTGCGTCGACAGCAGCGCCGGGTTCGCACGAACCGCCGTAAAGCCGTCGTTTTGGGCATAACCAGCATTGTTCATGGCTATGCCATGGCCGCTGGTCGTTTCGTACTCATCCGGCAAATGCGGTACTGGATCAGCCTTGCCGTAAGCGGCGGAACTAAGCAGCCACCCGGCGCAACAAACAGACACAGCGTTTACCAGCATCAGCTTGGTCATTCCGGCGTAGCCTCCGGGCGTGATGATCGCGATTCCACTCTATAGTAGCAGACCGTCAGAACCATGACACGAGGGCTAAGCAAATCACCAGCGACCTGACCAGACATCAGGCCTTCACTGCGTCCTTGACTACCGCGACAGGTGCCTTAGTCAAGCCGCTGACATTGGCTTTAAGCACTTTAATCGCGACATTATTAGCCACCTCTAAGGTGACGAAGGCTTCGGCAACGGCCCGCACCTTACCGATGATTCCGCCGGACGTGACGACTTCGTCGCCAGCCTTCAGATTGGTCAGCAAGTCGCTCTGATCCTTGGCCTTCTTTTGCTGGGGGCGAATGATGAAGAAGTACATGATAAACAAAAAGCCAACCGGCATGGCCAGCATCTCTACCAAAGATGGACCTTTACCAGGGGCAGCAGTATCGGCGGCTTGAGCAAAGGCGTCCGAAGCGGTGAAAACTAGTTGCATTAGACTCATCGAGGTCCTCCAGGTATAGCAAGAAGCGGACATTAGCCGATAGGCTGCGGAAGATCAAGGTAGCCCCTGGCTGGCTACCCAATGGATGCCCATGCAATTCAAGATTGATGACCTAAATGCTGAACAACGCGACGCTGTAACCCATACGTCTGGCCCACTGATGATCCTAGCTGGGGCCGGTACCGGCAAAACTAGAGTCATCACCTACCGGATCGGCTACATGCTGGGCTGCGGCATCCCAGGTGATTCCATCGTTGCTCTATCGTTTACCAACAAAGCTGCCAAGGAAATGGCCGAGCGCACCAAGGCCCTGGTCGGCGGCCGAGCGAAAAAAGTATGGCTTGGGACCTTTCACAGTTTTTGCCTGAATCTACTTCGGCGCTATCCCGTTCAGGCCGGCCTGACCCCTGGCTTCAGCTTGGCCGGCACCGCTGACCAAATCGATTTGGTCCGCAAAGGACTCGAGGAAAAGAACTGGGGTGGGGTGTACCAAGCCGATAAGCTCCACGCCCAAATCGGCGTCGCAAAGAACCACCTCCTCACACCGGACGATGTTCGCCGCGGCGGCGGTCGGGCGCTGATGAATTTTGACCTGGCCGTGCTTGGCGAGGTTTTCGAGCTTTATGAACGCCAGCTACGACTGAACCGCGTCATCGACTTTGACGACTGCATCTACCGTACGGTCTTTCTTCTACAGCAACACCCTGATATCCGCGAAGCCGTTAGGCGGCGTTTTCGTCACATCATGGTCGATGAATATCAAGACACCAATCAAGCCCAATTAGCCATTCTCGAACAAATTGCCAGTGACTCCCATGATGTCTGCGTTGTCGGTGACGATGACCAGTCGATCTACAGCTGGCGCGGCGCGATGTATGAGGTCTTAGAGCGTTTCGAAAAAATGTTCCCCGGGACTAAAATCATCAAACTGGAGCAAAATTATCGCTGTTCAAACGTCATTTTAGGCGCTGCCAACACCGTTATAAAGAATAATGCACAGCGCAAGGATAAGACTCTTTGGAGTGCCTCCACAGACAGCAGCCCGATTGTTCTGAGTCCGTGCGAGGATGAGACGGCAGAAGCCAACTTGGTTGCCGAAAAGTGCCTTGGACTGCTTGGTTCGGGAATGAACCCTCAGGATATCAGCGTTTTATATCGCGCCAACAACCAAGCTAAGGCCATCGAACTAGCGCTACGTGAAGCCCGCATCAGCTACAAGACCTACGGTGGGCAAAGCTTCTTTGAGCGCAAAGAGATCAAAGATTTTATCTGCTACCTGCGCCTAGTGTTGAAGAACGAGGACCGCCTGGCCTTGTGGCGAGTGATCAACACACCGAGTCGCGGTATCGGCATTAAAACCCTAGAGCGCATAGAAGAGAGCGCTAAAACGCTAGGAATTAGCCCCTACGCCGTTATCAGCTCGGCGGAGTTCGCCGGCCACTCGTCTGTTCGTGGTTTCCATGAATTGATCCATCAGCTATGCGCCTTGCCGCTAAATAGTGGCGAAGATTTCGCCGCATTGGGTACCGCGATTCTCAAACTGACTGGCCTGGAGCAAGACGTTCGTCTACGCACCCAAGACGCTGGCTCGCGCGACCGTAAAGTTGCAAACCTTCGGAGTCTTCCCCAATGGATTGCCACCTTAGCCGCCGACATCAAAGCCGAGCAAGGCACAATTAACATCGAGGACCTACTCGATTCCCTTGCACTTGACACCGATTTTAAGGCCGAAAAGGACAAAGGCCATTCGTCGGTATCACTGATGTCGATACACGCAGCAAAAGGTCTGGAGTTCCCTGCTGTCTTCGTGATCGGTCTTGAGGAGCAAATGCTCCCGCACAAAAACAGTCTGCAAGACCCGCAGGCCGTCTGCGAAGAGCGGCGCCTATTTTATGTGGCACTCACCAGAGCCAAACGCCGTCTGTTTCTTTCGTATTGTCTCGATAGAAATTCTGGATATCAAGGTAAGCAGACGCGAATGCCGTCGCGCTTTCTCGCTGAAGTGCCGGCCGCGGCATTTGCCCTCAATACCGAGGACGCCAGTCCGGTGTCGCGACAGAACGCTGAGCAGGCGCGCAAGAGTCAGACCCTGCAGCGCCTTGGGGCTCTTCGCAGCAGCCTAGGTCAAAACAAGTCCCCACGGTTTTAGCGCCGAATCACTTCAGCATCCAGCTGCCCCTGCGCACCGACAAATGTACGCAGCTTTTGCACGATGCGCGCCTCGATCTGTCGCGCGCGCTCCCGACTGACGCCATAGCGATCGCCGATCTCCTGCAAAGTAAGCGGATCTTCAGCCATCAGCCTGGCGTCAAAAATCTCGAGGTCTCGGCCCTTGAGGGTTTCCCGAAAGGTCGCCAAATGCTCAGCGAAAATCGTTCGAACCTCCTCATCCGCGAGGACATCATCGGCACCTTTACCTGCTGCGGCAAGCATCTGTCCGTGTGTCGAGCTGCTGTCCTCGTCGCCTATGGGCGCATCGAGCGATAGATCGGGTGCGGCTAACCGTGCCTGCATCTCGCGCACGTCCTTTTCCCGGACATGCAGATGCTCGGCCAGCATCTTTGGATCAACATGATCGTATTCCTGGAGCAGTTTGCGGGCGGTCTTTTCTAGGTTGTAATAGAGCTTGCGTTGGTCTGAAGTCGTGCCAATCTTGACATGGCTTTTATTGTCCATGATGTGCTTAAGGATGTAAGCTCGGATCCACCACGCGGCGTAACTGGACAGCTTAACGCCTTTGTACGGGTTGAAGCGCTTAACCGCTTGCATGAGGCCGTAGTTGCCTTCTTGAATTAAATCCAAAAGATTGAGCTGTGCTTGCCGAAAATCGTTCGCTATCTTAACCACTAGCCGTAAATTCGCCGTCACAAGTCGGTGGGCTGCACCGACGTCGCCGCCATCAAACTGTTGGCGGGCCAGCTCATACTCCTCTTCAGGCTCAAGCAATGGATATTTGGCTACCTGCTGAAGATATAACTGAAGCGGCGACAAAGTCGCGGGCGAATGCCCGCTGGACCGCACTGCAGGTAGTTTCGTCACCAGGCTGAGCCCCTATTAAAGAAAGGTGCCACACGATGTCAGGGATCGGGATCATAACAAATCCCCACTCGAAGTTGAATAGGCGAAATCCCAGTCGCGCTGCCCTGTTAGGGTTTATCCTGGGGGCTCAAGGGCAGCTAGAGGTCACCAACACCCTAGCAGACCTCGGCCGAGTCGCACGAGACTTCAAAGAAAAGGGCATTCGGATCCTTGCCATAAACGGCGGCGACGGGACCATCTCGCGAACGCTCACGGCATTTATCCGGGAATATAAAGATCAGCCGCTGCCACGTATCGCCCTGTTGCGCGGCGGGACCATCAACGTTCTGGCAAACAACCTGGGGATCCGCGGTTCACCCGAGCAGGTGCTTTTTCGCCTGGTCGAAGGTCACTCGGGTTTAGGCGACCTCCCTTGGCGCCGACTGCGGTCACTTAAGATCGAAGGTAACTACGGCTTTCTTTTCGCTGATGGACTGGCTCCAGCCTTTCTCAAAGAATACTACCGACGCAAAAGCGGCCCGCTCGGCGCCCTTGCATTGGCGGTAAAGGTGTGGGGGTCGCGCCTGTTCAACGGGGAGCTATTTGCCCGAGTAGTCAGCGATCTGCACCACACATTAACACCCGACGTGGGGCCGGCGCACTCGCACCTTAGCTGTGCTGTGTTCTGTTCGACCGTCTCTAAGCTGCCGCTTGGTTACCCCTTGTTTCACCTACTGAGCAACGAAGAAAGCGGCTTTCAGTGCAGTAGCTTTACGATGTCGGCAAAGGATGTTTTATGGCAACTTCCCGTGATCTTGGCGACAAGACAAGACGGCATCGGAAAGGGTAAGATAAGCTTTTGTTGTCGCGAACTGCTCGTCGAGCAAGAACGGCCGTTCGACTATACGTTAGACGGCGAACTTTACTTAAGCCGGTCCAATTCACTTCGCATTGAGATGGGTCCAGACCTTGACTTCCTCACTCTCTAAGCAGCGCAACGATGCCTTGAAGCCGCCGCCGCCCACCCTGATCGCCCAAACCCTCGGCGTTCACTCAGTTGCCATGGAGTGGCTAGCCGGCGATGGGTCAGATCGCTGCTATTACCGAATTAGGTCGCCGGAATTGCCAAACCCGCTAGTCCTCATGCAGCTATCAGGCAGCGACGCCGAGGCGCTCAAATCAGGCGGCTACGAATGGATCACGATTGCCAATTTGTTGGCCGAGCAAGGGGTCTTTGTACCTCGCGTCAGCAACGCCCTAACGGCCCATGCAGCCCTTCTTATCGAAGACTACGGCAATCAAATGCTAGAAGGCATCGTCTTACAAAACATTCAAACCCAGCGCATGACCGATATCCGAACATTGTACCGTCAGTGCTCCGGCATCGTGGCACGCTTTCTCGGCATCCCCCGGAACGAAAGCTCCATTTGGTGCAAGCGCGGTTTTGATACCGAACGGTTCACTTGGGAGCTAAACTTCTTCATGCAAAAATACGCCAGGCCGGTTGCAGGCGTGATTCTAACAGCGGCGGAAGAGACCCAGTTCAACCGCGACGTGCAGATCCTGAGCGAAACATTGGCCGCGAATTCGCGATACTTCGTTCATCGCGACCTGCATTCACGCAACATCATGGTCAAAGACGACAAGCTTGCAGTGATAGACTTTCAAGACGCGCGGTTGGGTCCCGCATCCTACGACCTTGTCTCCCTATGCTTCGACTCCTATGTGCCATTCAACGGTGTTTTGCGTCGGCAGCTGCTCGACGACGGACTTGAAGTCATTCGCCAGGCCAACGGCGCCGACGTTTATGCCGAGGCAGCCGCTTTGTGGCGGCCCATGCTTTTGCAAAGGCAGCTAAAGGCGATCGGTAGCTTTGGCTTTCTAACCCTAGATAAACAACGTGGCGATTACCTAAAATATGTACCAAGTGCTCTGGCAACCATTGAGGACCAGGCTGTCCTGGATGCGCGCTGGCCATTTATCTCCGGACCTCTACTACAGCGCCTGCGCACTCACTTGAATCAGGTTGGCCATGACTCGCGCGGTTAAGGGCATGGTCCTTGCCGCAGGTCTTGGGACTCGTCTTCGGCCCCTCACTGACATCTATCCAAAGCCGCTGGTGCCGTTTGCTGGCGGTACACCACTCGAGCTGGCCTTAGCCAATCTCGCCGCGGCCGGAATCGACGATGTTGCGATCAATTCGCACTATCATCCTGAGCAGGTCGCGCGACTGGTACAGAAAAACCCGATGGGCCAACGCCTAGTTCTTTCTTTCGAACCAGAACTGCTCGGTACGGGAGGCGCCTATCCGCCCCTGCGCTCGTGGCTAGGCGATGCCGACCTGGTCGTTCTGAACGGCGACGTCGTCTCTGACTTTGACCTGAAGTCCTTGCTTGATCGACATCGTGCGATGCAAGCGGCCGCTTCGATGATGCTGCTTCCCACGGTGATCCAAGGGGAAAGTTCCGTGTTTCACCACTTGGGACGTATCCATGCCATCGGCAAAACCGCGCCAAAGGCAGCGACTCAGGCTGGAAACTTTGCCTGCGCTCAAATTCTTTCGCCTGAACTACTCGACTTGCTACCTAAAAGCGGCACCTTTGACATTGTCTCAAAGGGCTACCTTAAGGCTCTCGACCTGGGATGGTCCGTTGCGGCTGAAGTCCACAGCGGATATTGGCACGATTTGCGTACTCCCCAATTCTACTGGTCAGCAATCCTAGCGCTTTTACGTCAACCGGACCTTTGCCGCACCATTAAGCTGGATCAGTTGCGACAATCCCGAGGTCTCATACCACTGCCTGATGCCAACGGAGTACTTTTGCCGAACGCACTTTCCACCTACAACCATGCGACTCTCGGTCCACATGTCGTTGTTGAGTCAGGTGTGCAAATTGGTACTGGTGCTCGGGTCAGCAATTCGGTTCTCCTACCTGGCGCCGTGGTGCCAGCCGGAGCGACGATCGACCATGCCTTGGTTGGGCCGGGGATCCATGTCACGCTTGGTCAAGGTGACTAGACAAGCCGTAGCTTAGACAGGCTCTATACATCGATTCGCTTTATATTCAGCGAGTTAAAAGGGGAAGCGGACGGTGTTGTAAGTTCTGCTTAGTCTCGGCTGTGGTCTTTTAGTCTCAAGGCTAGGTTGGCCAACTTCGCCAGGAGATCAACTAGACAATCAGTGAGGGGCGATCTTTCAACAGCACTACCGCTTCGTTTGGTCTCTAGATCATGGCAACGTCTTTCTTTGCACGCCGTCCTTGGTCCTTACGAGGCCTACACCAGATCTACACTCGGAAGACATCTTGCTTCTTGTTGGTGTCGCTGATGCTTATATCGCACCTGAAGTCTCGCGACTTCGTTTTAGTTTGTGGATTTACCCGTTGATAGCGTTGATAGCGTTGACAGAAACGTTGACGTTGGTTTGGCTTAGGGTCAGGTTGACACTTGCATCAAGCGCATGAGCGCGGTGGTGTTTTTTATGGTGAGACATGGACAAGCTCTTTGCCGAGATCGCTGGGCTGTTGGTGGTGGTGGAGTCTTTTGCTTTCAGGGTAGCTAGGTTGGTGGTTGATCCAGACTTAACATGATCGATAGCTGCTTGCAGTGCGCCTTTGGCGACGTAAAAGACAGTGGATCCTGGCTGAACGACATCGGGGTTTTCGATCTTGTCGTTATGACGCCACAGGGTGCGCCAGGATTCGGTGGAACCGTACAGCCGCTGGGAGATCGTGGCCAGCGTATCGCCTGGCTTAACTTGCTCTTCAGAGCGCTGAACAGAGTCGTAGGCCTTGGCAAAAGTGACGGCCGTTTCGTCGAGGGTGTAGTAAACCAAGTCGCCCGGGAAGATGCGGCTTGGATTGCTCAAACCACTCAATGTTGCCATTTCCTGCCAGTGGCTTGGAGCGCCGTAGATCTTTTGCGAGATCTTGGCCAAAGTATCGCCCTTTTCGACGAAGTACGACATTTTCGAGCCAAGCTCGGGGAGCCCAGCAGCTGCCGGCGTGCCGCCGGGTTGGAAGGGAAGAGCTGCCGACTTAGCGTCGGCCGTAGCACTGTTACCACCAGCCGCTGGGGCTGCGGCAGGGGCTGGAGCTGCGGCTGCAGCGGGAGCGCTTGCCACGGCAGGGGCCGGAGCTGCGGCAGGGGCTTCGCCTGCGAGTGGGGCGGCGCCTTCGGCGCCAGCAGCGGCTTCTTTATCACCGCCTTGTTGGCCGTTCATTTCTGTAATGATCTCTTGCAAATCGTTTTCGGTTGAATTTCCTCCTGCGGCTCCTGCTTCGGCTGCGGTATCAGCGCCCGCAGCATTAGACGGTGCAGCGTTAGATTCGTCCCCGGCAGGCTTTTCGCCGCCACCATTGTCTTCACTCGCAACTGCGTTGCCATTGGCATTGTCTGCCGCCTGGTTGTCCGAGGCCTCGATTCCGTCCTCAGCATCTTGATCTCCGGAGCATCCGGCGACCGCGAAGCTGGCGAACAGGGCGAGGGTCGAAGCGCCAAGCCAGCGCCTCACACTCATCTTCATAACCTTCCTCCCAAAAAAAATTAAGACACTATTCTCCCTACGGCTCCACCATCGGCAGCACGTAGAGAGAGCTTTAGTTTATTACAAGACGAATTGACGAACGCCGCAAGGGGCAATGTTTTCCGACCGCACGATACGTGCAATGCCTGCTCATCAAAGGATTGGGCGCATAGACGACGCGTCGGCCATTCGTACCAAGGGGCCTAGTCAGCGCGAGTAACTAATCATAGCTTCGGACTAATCACGACTGCACAAGATCAGGAATTGCGTCTCATTTTGCGATGACTTGCAGAAATTCAAATTTGTTTACATGCGTGCTTAGTCAACGCGCAGCCAAGTTCCGATGCGGCAGCGGTGACCATTGACGCCGTTGTTTACAGCCAGGTATTCTATAAGCAGTGTGGGGCAAAGTGGGGGCAAGTGGGAGCCACCGCCGCCAAGGACCGCACACACCAGCCTCTCGCACACCCGTGCCGTCCGCCGCCGGAGACCTTCGCTTGTTCCAGGGTAAATTCGAACACACCATCGACGAGAAGGGACGCTTAGCCGTGCCTTTACCGTTTCGTCGCAAAATCAGCCCGGAGGACAACCTCGAGGCCGCAGTCATGGTCACAATCTCTGACCAGTGTCTGGCCGCCTACCCACTTGTCGAATGGGCCGAGAAGCTGGCCATGATCGCTAAATTGAACCAGTTGGATCCGAAGGTTATGGCGTTCAAACGAATTTTCATCGGATGCGCCCAGGAATGTCCGATCGACAAGGCGGGACGCATCTTGATACCACTGGATTTGCGAAAAGACGCCAGGTTGGTCCGTGACTGCACGATCGTTGGCCAGTTAGAGAAGTTCGAACTTTGGGCGACGGAGAGATGGCAGGCATCGTTCCCCCAGCTCACCGACCAGGTCGGTGCTATTTACGCATCTCTTGCAGAACTCGGGATTCAGATTTGACACCCCATCAGACCGTACTTCTTGATGAACTCGTCAACGCACTCGCGCTGAAGGCGGGAGATATTGCGATCGACTGTACTGTTGGCGGTGCGGGGCATACGGAAAAGATGCTTCAAGCCGTTGGCCCCAAAGGACTGATCCTTGGCTTTGACCGCGATGAGCGAGCACTTGGATTAGCCCGCGAACGCCTCGCAGGACCCCTGGCCACCGGATGCTTGCGTTTGATCAAGGGGCCCTTCTCATCACTCGGGCAAGTCGTGGATGCGGCTGGGTTGACGGGGAAAATAGCCGGTGTTTGCGCCGATATTGGTGTTTCCAGTATGCATTTGGACGAGGTCGAGCGCGGCTTTTCCTTTCAAAATGATGCGCCACTGGACATGCGGATGGATCAAGAGGGGGGTCAGACGGCCGCTGAGCTCCTTGCTGACATTGAGCTAGACGCGCTGACGCAACTGCTGCGCGAATATGGCGAAGAGCCAAAAGCACGCCAAATAGCCAAACGCATCGTCCATACCCGAGATGAAACCCCGATTACGACCACGGCGCAGCTTGCAGCTCTGGTGAAAGCCGCCGCCGCTTACCCAACGGCCAGCCGCAAGCATCCTGCCACCCGGACCTTTCAGGCCCTTAGGATTGCCGTAAATGACGAGCTGGGCGAGTTGCAATCGATGCTGGATAGCGGCTTTTCTGTGCTTAAGCCGCACGGACGATTCGCCATTATTAGCTTTCATTCCCTTGAAGATCGGCTAGTTAAGCATGGCTTCTTGGCGCTAACCGGACGCCGCGAAAGGGCGGATATTCCTCGCGACATTCCCCTGCGTGAAGTCGACGTCGTGCAACTCATGCAGGTACGCGGCCAAATCATTAAACCCTTCCCAATGCTACCTAGCGAGGCCCAAATCCGGGCTAACCCTAGAGCCCGCAGTGCAAAGCTACGTACGATAGAAAAGATCTAGCCCACCTCAGCCTAGGACATTGAACTATGTTGCAACTTCGTAAGCCGGTCTGGTCAAGCATGACCCTTGGTGCTTTTGCAGCTTCAACGCTACTTGCTCTAGCCCTAAGTCGCATTCATATCCGGTCACAGACGACGCTGATCGGGTATCGAATCGGGCAACTAAAGTCTCAGGAGGCGAAACTCCTAGAAGAACGCAGTACACTTAAGATGCAGTTGGCGAAGATGACGACGCAAAAGCATCTAACGCTGATGACTGACGCCACCACCCAAGGTGTAGGCGAAGGGACTTACGCGCTCAAGTGATCGGCCCTAAGACGATGTTGCGACAACTCAAGTCTAAATTGTGGATGCGCGCACCCCGCACCCAACCTGGCGATTTCCGCAATGATCGGGCCAAGGTGGTGCGCTGGGCCTTGCTCGGCTTGTTTGGCATCATCGCCACTCGAGCGACGCTACTCCATTTGTTCCCAGCACAAAGCAATGCTCTGCACCATATCGCCGATAACCAATATCAGCAGGAGGTCGACCTTGCACCCTACCGCGGCGCCATCTATGACCATCGAGGCGAAGCCCTAGCCATCAGTGTCAAACGCCCTTCACTAGCGATAAATCCCCGACTATTTCGCCCTTCGCCGAATGAGCTAACGCATCTAGCCCGTATCCTAAAACTGACGCCGCAAAAAGTCCGACGTTTGGCAGCAAAAAGGAGCTACTTCGCATGGCTAGCAAGGCAACTCGATCCGCGAGTCGCCGACGAAGTGATGAACCTGGAACTGGCCGGATTAGTCCAAATCAGCGAACCGGCTAGGTACTATCCTGCCGGCAACGCTGCGGCGCAGGTCCTTGGCTTTATTGGCCTCGACAACAGTGGACTGTCTGGTCTTGAAAGGCAGTTCGATAAGGACCTCAAGGGCAAGGCTTTCAAGGTCATGGCAAGCAAGGATGCGCGCGGTCAATTTATTGTCAGCGAATCGGCCGGCGCGGCACCAGAACGCACCGGAAATAGTGTCTATTTGACCATAGACCGGGTTATCCAGGAGATCGCCGAGGATGAGTTGGCGGCGGGAGTGCGCAAAACCAAGGCTAAAAAGGGCTTTGCCATTGTTTCTGACCCGCACACAGGGCGGATCTTAGCGGTCGCCAACTACCCGACCTTTGACCCAAACAACAGCCGTAAGGTGACCTTGGCCGAGGCGCGTAACACGGCGCTGCTAGACACCTTTGAGCCGGGATCGGTCGTTAAGCCATTTGTCATTGCTCACGCGATTGATATCAAGTCGACCTCGCCAAATGAAGAACACGATTGCGACCATGGTGCGATGCGCATTGGTAAACATATCATCCACGATGATCACGCTGCTGCCTCCTTGACGACGGCGCAGACGCTGATCCGGTCCAGCAATATATGTACTTATAAGATCGCAAATAAAATGGGTAAAGAAGCTACTTACCACGCCCTTAAAGACTTTGGCTTCAGCACGCACAACGGGCTCATCGGCTTTCCAGGCGAGACGGTAGGATACATTTCAGATTTTCGTAAATGGGCGACTATTCGCTTTGCCAATGTGGCCTTTGGCCATGGCTTTGCCGTCACCGGCCTGGAACTAGTTCAAGCAATGGGGGCATTGGCCAACGGCGGTCACTTGATGAAACCTGTTTTAGTCGAGCGGGTCATTTCATCTGATGGCCTCGTCGTCAACAGCACGCCAACCCAGGTCATTCGCGAGGCGGTTTCGCCGGCCACGGCGCGAACGATGCGCGGCATTCTAGAACAGGTCGTTTCTAACGAAGACGGCACCGGTAAAAAGGCTGCAACCAACCTGTACACGGTGGCGGGCAAAACCGGGACGGCGCAAAAGGTCGAGCCAGGTGTCAAAGGCTACGCCAAGGGCAAATATATCGGCAGTTTTATTGGGTTTTCACCCGTTCAAGACCCCCATCTGGTGATCTATGTCTTAATCGACGAACCCAGCGGACTGTCCTATTATGGTGGCGTGGCTGCTGCGCCAGTGTTTGCGGGGATTGCTGAGCGCAGCCTGAAGTACCTTAATGTCGCCCCGGACAAGCCAGCCAAGAGCGATGCGTCGCTTCAGCCGCCGCTAGCGAAAGACGACAAACATGGACATGAAGCGGACGCTCGCAAGCTCTAGGCTGACAGCAGAACTCGCCTGCTCAGTGCTAAAGTCCCAGGGCCTACTCATAGCACAGAGCTCGGTTACCGCTAAGGATCCAACTCGCGTCGGAGGGCTAGTCACCGACTCTCGCCTCGTCCAGCCAGGCGACGTGTTTTTGGCGTACCGCGGAGTCCATTCCGACGGCCACCTGCATATACCCATGGCCATAGAGCGAGGCGCCCAATTAGTCATCTGCGAAACAACGGCACATTCTGCCAATATCCTTGCGAAGCCTTGGCTTCAAGTCAGCAATGCTCGCGAAGCTTGGGCCCATCTGGCGGCAGCTGCCCACGGCAATCCCGAGCAAAAGCTGCGGTTGTTTGGGGTCACCGGTACAAATGGTAAAACCAGCACCGTGTGGATGCTTGGGGAACTGCTTCGACTTGCGGGAGTTGGTTGTCTGACTTTAGGCACATTAGGCGCGTTTTTTGGTGACGAAGAATGGCCGCTTGCACATACAACCCCTGATCCTGATGTTCTATTCGCGCATCTAGCACGCGCTGTCGCACTCGGCTTGCATCATGTAGCCATGGAGGTCTCTTCACACGCCCTGTGCCAAGGCAAGATTGCTCCGCTGCACTTTGAAGGCACTGCGTTCACCAGTTTTTCGCGCGATCACCTCGACTTTCACCACGATCTGGACAGTTACTGGCAAGCTAAGTTGACGCTGTTCACACGGCAAAACCAGGCAGATACCCGCCACGTCTTTGCAGCGAATCTACCAAAAACTATTCCCACCCCGCAGATCAAAGGCGAACTAGTGACTTACCGCGAGGCCACTGGGGAGAGTGCTACACCATCAGAACTACTCATCTGGGTGCATAAGACCAGCGCTTCGGGCACTGAACTGACACTGACACTAGGTAGCAAGAGCGTGACTGGGAGGGTGCCGTATTTTTCCGGTCACGCCCTGCAAAACTTTGCTGCAGCATATTTGCTTGCCGCAAAGGCATGCGGTGAATGGTTACCAAGTACTAGTTGGGACAAGCTTCGACCGGTGCCCGGACGACTTGAGCAGGTCTATAAACCCGACGGGCCAACGGTCGTCGTGGACTACGCGCACACTCCCGATGCCTTAGAAAAGACCCTATCGGTCCTTCGCCCGCTTTGCCGCGGTCGCATGATCTTGGTGTTTGGCTGCGGTGGAGACCGTGACCGAGGCAAGCGCCCTCTCATGGGAGAGATCGCGTGTCGCCTTGCCGATAATGTCTTCGTCACCTCTGACAACCCGCGCAGCGAGGACCCCCAACACATCATCACTGAGATCTGTGCCGGATTTGCTCCTACTGGGTCGATCAACCAAATCGTCGACCGCGAACAAGCCATTGCGGCAGCCATCAAAGCTGCTGGACCTGACGATATCGTATTAATCGCTGGCAAGGGCCATGAGACCCATCAGATCATCCATGGACACTTCTTGCCCTTCGATGACCGATTGATCGCTAAGCGTTACCTTGGCAGCGACACCTAGCAGTCATTACAATCGTCTACTAGAATATCCAGCTACTTTGTGGGAGGCTGACTGTGGATTCAAAGGCAGTAACCTGGGACGACTATAAGCGGTGGTTGCAACTCGAATCGTTCGTGCCGCCGGAGCTACCCGCGCCGGCACTTGCTCGCCTTTCCACAGACTCACGCTCGATCAAGGCTGGAGATTGGTTTGTACCGCTTAGTGGCGAGTCCTTTGACGGTCACCGCTACGTTTCGCAGGCTCTAGCCCAAGGCGCCGCAGGCTTCTTCTACGCCGCAGCCCGAGGCAGTGAATTTTCAGCAGCAGAGCGAAAGTTGGGCCTAGCAGTTAAGGACCCTCTTGAAGCTCTGCAAAAGGCGGCTTCCGGCTGGAGACGCCAGATGCCGCAGCTGAAACTCATCGCTCTAACCGGCTCCGCTGGCAAGACGACGACCAAAGAAATGTTGGCTCGGATACTACGGCAAAGCGGCCCGACTCTTGCCACCGAGGCAAACTTCAACAATGAAATTGGGGTGCCTAAGACGCTGCAGTTGCTGCGGAGCGATCATCGCTTTGGAGTGCTGGAGTTTGGTGCGAGAAAGACCGGTAATATTGCCTTCCTATGCAAGCTAGCAACCCCTGACGTGACTTGCCTACTCAACGTTGGCACGGCCCATGTGGGAATCTTCGGTTCAGTAGAAAAGCTGCTTGCGACTAAACTAGAAATTTTTCAATATGGTGCGTCAAACTCTATTCAGATCGCCAACTTCGATGATCCACGAATTATGGCAGGTGCCAAGGCAACGGGAAAGAAAACCATTTCCTTCGGCACCGCGCCAGGAGCTGATGTCCAAGTCGAAAGCTGTCAATGGCTTGCCAACGCAAGTGGCATGCAGGTGACGCTAAACGTGCTTGGTACGCGGTCCTGTTTTGAGATGGGAGTGGCGCATGCGATGTTTGCGGTCAATGCGGCCGCCGCCGCCGCTATGGCCGTGGCCGCAGGGGCTAAGGTTGAATGCGTCGCGGCTGGTCTTACCGGGTTTAGCGGCGCAAAGGGGCGCTACCAAATTCACCAGGTGCGCGGCCTGACAGTCATCGACGATACCTACAACGCTAACCCCGAAAGTCTGGCCGCCGGACTTGCAACCGTCGCTCGCAGTTATCAAGGCCAGCGCATCGGATTGGTTCTTGGCGATATGCTAGAGCTCGGTAACGACAGTCATGCACAGCATCGCCGCCTCGGGTTGGAATTGATCGCCCCAATGCGACCGACACTTCTTGCCACCGTCGGGGCAGAGGCAAGGGTTTTTGCCGAAGGCGCACGCGCCGGTCACTATCCGCCGGAGCAGCTTCGTTCCTATCCAAGCGTTTTGGACCTTTTAGCCGATCATGTGGCCTTTGAGGATTGCTGCGACGTCCTGTATATAAAAGGCTCTAACGGCGTGAAATTAGCTAAATTAGTCGAAGCTTTAACAACTACGGCGGCAGGGAGTCCATGAGTTCGCTAATCATCGGTGGTGGAGTGTCCGGCTACGGTGCAGCATCCTATTTGACCGGAATGGGGCAAAAGGTCCGACTTAGCGAGCGCGCCAAACTGAGTCCTGACGAAGCCAGGCGCTTTCTCGACTTAGGCGTTGAATTACGCGATGGCGGGCATCACCTAAGTCATCTGGACGGCATCTCCCAGGTCATCATATCTCCTGGCGTACCCAGCCAACACCCGGTTTTACTGGCGGCACGTGATCGCGGCCTAGAGGTCCTATCTGAAATCGACTTAGCCCTTCGCAACAGTCGGGCTCGAGTGATCGCTGTTACTGGAACCAACGGCAAAAGTACGACATGTGCCATGATTGGCCATTTGCTTTCACGCCTAGGCCACGAAGTCTGTGTCGGGGGAAACTTCGGTGACCCGCCGACCTTGATGCTGGCCGAAGGACGAATGAAGGACTTCTTGGTCCTGGAGCTATCGTCCTACCAGCTGGAAGCGTCCGCCCAGGTTCAGGCTGAGGCAGCGATTTTTACCAGCTTCTCTCATGACCACATCGCCAGACATGGCTCTTTAGCCGCTTATTTTGCTGCCAAATGGCGACTCTTTTCCAACCTTCCCAACCAATCGCTGGCGATTATACCAGAGGCGATCTACCTTCAGGCCAAGTCGCTCGGCTTTAGCCTAAAGAGTTCGCAACACCCACCGCTGACTTCCGTAGACTATCTGAAGAGCCTCGCTCCGCCGTCCATGGAAGAAGCGCAGAACCGCCTCAACGCCGGTTTCGCTGTGTCAGCGGTAGCCCATTTGTTAGGCCGCCCGGCGGCTGAATTGACGCCTTATCTGGCTGATTTTCACGGCCTCCCTCACCGTTGTGAGCGCATCGGTTACATTCGAGGCCAACCCGTCGTCAACGACAGCAAATCGACGAATGTTGAGTCCACCTTGGTCGCGCTAGCGAGCCAAGGCGGCGCGACGATTCTACTCATGGGTGGCAAAGGTAAAGATGAACCGTATGGTCCGATTCTTTCCGAACGAAGTAAGATTGCTGTTTTGATTACTTTTGGCGCGAGCGGCGGGGATATCGCCAAGGATCTTTCAGGAGCCTTTCCTATCCAAGAGTTTTCCACTCTAAAGGCCGCTATGGCGCAATTAGGTGGCATAATAGGAAGGTACCAATGTGGCGTGCTCTTTTCGCCAGGCTGCGCCAGTTTCGATGAGTTTCGCAACTACGAACAGCGTGGTGACTTTTTTCGTCAGGCCGTCATGCCACTTTTGGACCGATAATTCTTGCTGCGAGGTACGATTTCTATGTCGAAAGCTAAGTCTGCTCCGACACCAGGTCGACCCAACGCGCAAGCAGCTATTACCCTTGTGGTACTGCTGCTCACAGTGATCGGACTCATTGCCATCTATGCGGCATCATCGCTAAAAGGTGCCCAGCAGTTCGGCGATGAATATATTTTTTTACGAAAGCAGCTGATTGCTGCAGTCGCTGGCTTTGCCGCCTTCTTCGCCTTGCAGCGACTACCGATGAAATGGATCGAACACATGACTATTCCAGTCATGGCTGTAACTCTCTTTCTCTTGTCATTGATTTTCGTCCCAGGAATGTACGTAAAGATCGGCGGGGCTTCGCGTTGGCTCAACCTTCCTTTTATCGGGGGCCAACCATCGGAGCTGACCAAACTAGCGATGGTCCTATTTTTGGCACGAAACCTCAGCCGTGACAAAAGTGACATGAACAGCCTAAGCAAGGGAGTACTACCAAACTTGGCGGTATTTGGCGTCTTTGCTGGTCTCTTACTGATGCAAAAGGACCTGGGTACACCCGTATTGTTGTTTGCAATCACATTTTTTATGATGTTCGCAGCCGGGCTTAGTCGAAGGTTTGTCCTCGGCGGACTTGGCCTAGCCGCATCGGCCGTCACATTTGCAGTTATATTTGAGCCTTACCGGATAAAGCGGATCCTGGGCTTTCTCGATCCCTGGTCACAGGTAAAGGGCAGCGGGTTTCAGATCATCCAAAGCTTCGTCGCCTTTCAAAATGGTGGACTATTTGGCGTCGGCTTAGGCGAATCAAAGCAAAAGCTATTCTTCTTACCTGAGGCGCATACTGATTTCATCCTCGCAGTCATCGGGGAAGAGCTCGGTTTGATGGGGGTTTTAGTCGTCTGTTCCTCTTTTGTTTACTTAACTCTGATGGGATTTCAGGTAAGTGTCAGCCAACCAACGGCGTATCGGCGCTTTCTCGCCTTTGGCTTGACCACCACTTTAGCCGTACAAGCATGCATAAATATGGGGGTCTGCATGGGCCTACTCCCCACCAAGGGCATGACCTTGCCTCTAGTCTCCAGTGGTAACAGTTCACTGCTAGTATTTCTGGTCATTTCCGCTATCTTGGCCAGGCTGGCAAAAGAGTCGGCCACGGCTGCGGAGGTGCAATATACGCATGCGGGAGAAGGCGCCTAAGGGTACCGTTCATTTTATTGGCATCGGCGGTAGCGGCATGTCTGGCCTGGCTGAACTCGCGCTTCACTTGGACTACCACGTCCAAGGCAGCGACCTTAAGGCCTCAAGTATGCTGCACCGGCTAGGCGAATTGGGAGCGGATATTTTCACCGCGCACACGGCCGATGCCATTCAAAATGCCAGCAGCGTCGTCTACTCCTCTGCCATCGGCAGCGAAAACATTGAGTTTCTCGAGGCACAACGCCGCGGCCTGCCGCTGCTGCATCGCAGCGATTTTCTCGCCCAGCTCATGGCGAACAAGACAGCGATTACCGTCGCCGGTACGCATGGAAAATCGACCACTTCAGCGATGATCACCCATGTTCTAGACGACCTCGGCATGTCACCTTGGGCAGCAATCGGCGGCGACATGTTGCGCTACCAGAGCCCGGCACGCATAGGTCAGGGGCCACTATTTGTCGCCGAAGCTGACGAATCGGACGGCTCTTTTTTAAAGTATCGGCCGTTCATCGGCGTCCTCACCAATGTCGAATTGGACCACTTGGATTATTTTAAAACGGCGGATCGCCTCGAGGCGGCCTTTGCTACTTATCTAACGCATATTGATCCTGATGGCCGCGCCGTGATCGGCTGGGACCACCCGCTAAGCCGAAAGATTGGCAGCGCTTACAAGGGTCCACGACTGACCTTTGGCACGATACTCGGCAGCGAAGTTCGAGCCTTCGACATTTGTTCTGAGCAGGGTCGCACCAGGTTTTCCGCAGTTGTCGAGCGCGACCGCATCGAATGCCTGCTGCCGGCGGTTGGTCGGCACAATGTTCAAAATGCACTTTGCACCCTTGCAGTCGTTCGGGCTCTTGGTCTCGATGTGCGCCGAGCTGCGCAGAGCCTCGGCGAATTCGCCGGAGTCGCCCGCCGCATGGCTCCGGTCTATCACCAACATGGCATAAGAATTTTCGATGACTACGCGCACAATCCGGGCAAGGTAGCGGCTTGTGTCAAGACGCTTAAGGAAACATGGCCCGAGGCGACGCTGCACGTTGTTTACCAGCCACATCGCTATAGCCGGCTTGAAACCATGTACGATGCAATGCTCGACGCCTTGCATGCTGCCGACTACGTCTACATTGTTCCGGTTTATAGCGCCGGCGAAACGACTTCCGAAGATTTCTCGCCTGGTCGCTTGGCTCAGGATTTAGCTCGAAGGTTCCCCATTAAGACTTTTCCTTGCGAGGAGTTAACGGACGCCGCGGTGTCAGTGCTACGCTATTTAAGTAGTCCGGCGGTCGTCCTGACCGTTGGTGCTGGTGACGTCGGACGCGTCGCCTATCAGCTTAAGGATGCGTTGCATGAAACACCGTCGCGGCAAGGGGCGCCCTGAATCGGTACTGAAGCGGCAAAGACCTCGGGTCAAACGGCCGGTTTGGACTAGGCCCATGTTCAAAGGGCTTGTACTAGGCGCCGCAGCCCTAATGTTATCTGCCCTCATCTACCGTGGCCTTAGCCCAAGTAAAAAGCAGGACGTCGTCCCTCCTGCTCTCGCAAAAGCCGACTGGCAATTCTCCTTGAAGCTCAGAGACGACCTACCGCTTAGTGAAGCCGCGCAAGCTCAGATCATCGCAACCGCAAGATCACTCATTGGCGACGCGTCACTTGCAGAGCTGACCAAAGCCGGCCTTGCCATCCAAAAGCTAGATGCCTACGCCGATGTTCGCTTGGTCAAGGTATCCGCACGGATGATCGCTATCAGCGTGACGCAGCGCCACGCCGCCTTGTGTATAGAAGCGGATCTATTGCGCTATATTTCGACCACCGGGGAAGTCTACGGCCAAGTTCCTGACGGCCAGTCAAATAGCTGTCCTGGCCCAACCTTAACAGGGGTCTTCGAACATGGACGACGACTCACTGCGGCCGGGGACCTCACCATGATCCTAAACTCCGAAGAAAGGGCCCTGACCAAGGAGGCCGTTGAACTCTTGGCCGAGGGTCGCGCTAGGGGCTTTTCCTTTGCCAAGCTCGAGGTACGTAGGTACCGCGGCTTTTTCGCGCAACTACTTCCTCAGGGCACCGAGGTGGCGCTAGGGCGGGCACCCTTTGCACCCAAGTTAGATAAACTCCAAGGGATCCTGGACAAGTTAGCGAAAAGGCAGGAGCAAGCCTTACGAGTCGAGCTCGATTATCAAGGGAAGGCTTTCATAAAGCTGAAGAAAATGTGACGATTAACGGAGCAGCTCCGACTAACATGTACTTTCCACGATGGATCCGCCATGCTTCCCAAGGCGAAACATTTAAAGCACTTATTTAGCTTGGATCTTGGTACCACCAAGTTTTGCCTGGCGACACTGCGGGAGGCTCCAGGCCAAGCGGGCTACAGTGTCGCAACCGTCAGCGTGCCTGCCGACGGCATGCGTCGAGGTATGCTAGCAAATATCGAGCAAGCAAAGGCAGCACTGCGAACCTTGCTGGAACTCGCCGAGAAGGAATTTGGCACCGACATCAGTCGGGTCGTCGTCGGGGTTGCCGGTAGCCACTTAGGCAGTCGCGTCGTCAGCGCAACGCGCCTTCTAGAGGGTCCTGTGGTGACGTCGCAAGACCTGCTTGCCCTCATGGAGCAGGTCGAGGCGGATCAGCCGAGCGATGGCCGGGAGCTACTACATACGGTGCCCATCGGCTACCGCGTTGATGCCCGCGAAACGATCGATGATCCCCGCGGCTTTCGCGGCAAGAGCTTGACCGGCGAGTTCTTTTTAATCGACGCCGACAAGTATTACATGAAGGACATCGTCGACGTCTGCAATGACTCTGGACTCCAAGTCGTGCGACTTTACTCAGAACCGTTCGCCTCCGCCTCGGTAACGGTGCCCGACGCCTTCAAACAACTCGGCGTCGCCATGGCAGATATCGGTGGCGGGACAACCGACGGACTTGTCTTTAAAGGCGGAAGGCCCGTCTTCGCCTTCACCGTGAATGTCGCCGGAAAGCTCATGACCAACGACTTGGCCATCGGCCTTAGTCTTAGTCATGAGGTCGCAGAAACCGTGAAGTTGCGGTTTGGCGTGAAGCCTCGGCCTGGGGATCAAATGACCGTTACGGACATCCGGGGCATCGAGAAACTGGTTGGCGAAGCAGATACCAATCCCGTGCTACTGCCCAGGCTTCAGGAGCTTAGCGCGCTATTGGCGCGAGAGCTTTATCCGTATCGGGGTGCCTTAGGAGCTGGTCTACTCCTAACAGGGGGTGGCGCTGACGTCATCGGCATCACCGAATACTTCCAGTCAAGACTCCACATCCCGGTAGCTCGAGCCCGACCAATGTTAAGCGACGAAGACGGAAGTGGCAGTGCTGAGGCAGCCATGGCGCGCTCTCCGCATCCGACCAAATTCGCTACCGTGATTGGACTGTTAAACCTCGAGATCGGCCGTCTTGGCGATCTGGAAAGAACCCGAAAAGTCTCATGGACGAACCGCTACATCGGGCAGTTCTTCAATTGGATCCGCGAGCTAAGCTAAGGGCCGCCTTGCGCTAAGCCGGACAAACCGTGTCAGAAATTTGACAGGTTTCCTTGGGTATTCCTATAATCATGCATACTGCCATCATCGTTACCGTCGATTTATCCGAGTTCCTGTGGACTACACAGACCTTGCCGTGAGGGAGATGCGTTCATGTCTTTTGAAAATGACAACGTCCCAACACCCGGACCAGCCGCACGCATAAAGGTGATCGGCGTTGGCGGGGGCGGCGGCAACGCCGTAAACACCATGATCCGTAGCAGCCTCGATGGCGTCGACTTCATCACGGTAAATACCGATGTTCAAGCTCTGCGATTTTCCCTCGCAACCAGTAAGTTGCAAGTAGGCAAAGCCTTAACGCGGGGGTTGGGGGCGGGCGCTGACCCCGATATTGGTCGCGATGCAGCTCTCGAGGATCGCCACGAAATCCAGCAAATTCTATCCGGCGCGGATATGGTGTTTATCACCGCTGGAATGGGCGGAGGAACCGGTACCGGTGGTGCGGCGGTGGTTGCGCAGATTGCCCGCGAGCTTGGTGCACTGACCGTAGCCGTCGTGACCAAGCCGTTCGCCTTTGAGGGCAAGCGCCGCCGTAAGCATGCTGACCTTGGCATTGCCCGCTTGCGAGAATGTGTCGACACCCTGATCACCATTCCAAACCAGCGCCTGCTCCAAGTGGCGTCGCCATCGCTCAGCATGATCGATGCCTTCAAGATGGCTGATGACGTGTTGGTGAATGCCGTCCGCGGTATTAGCGACATCATCAATGTACCAGGCGAGGTCAACGTTGATTTTGCCGATGTTAAGACCATCATGTCTTGCATGGGCCAGGCGCTGATGGGGATTGGTTCCGCTCGCGGTGAGGGCCGCGCCACAAAAGCAGCGCGCATGGCGATTTGCTCGCCGCTGCTTGAAGACATCGACATCGAAGGTGCGACCGGCATCCTGATCAATATCACTGCTGGGTCTGACGTTGGCCTCATGGAAGTCAGCGAAGCCTGCTCGATCGTACAAGAAGCGGCCCATGAAGATGCCAATATCATTTTTGGCGCCGTGATCGACAACACCCTTGGCGACGAGATGCGAGTCACTGTCATAGCGACAGGATTCCCTGTCGACAAAGACGAACTCGACGCGGTTAACAACGCCAAAATGAGTCGGCCAGCGGCTCCGCTACCCTCCCCTTTTGCATCCCGTTTGACCACACCCGCAAGTCCTGTTGCGACCAAGTCGGTGCATGAGACAAGTCGGATTGAAGTCACCCCACCTGCGACACCAGTGGTCCCGGAGCAGCAGACAAACACGGCGGCGCTTCTCCAGCATCCTCCGTCACAAGCTGAAAAGGCACTTGAACTCCCCCAGGCAGCGCAAGCGCCGTTTGAAGTTCAGCCGTTGAGTGGCGCCTCGTTTGACGAGACTCAGGAGCTTACCCGGTGGACTTTGGATTTCGAAAGTGAAACCGCCGGCCAAGAAGCCGTTGGCGACGAGGACCTGTCCTTTCTGGCCGGTGAACCCAGTCATATTCAGGAAGCCTCGGATGGTCATCTAGGCCACGAACAGCACCTGCGCCGTGAGCCACTGATCGAGTCTGAATTTACCCCGTCAGTTCAGACCATTGCCCCACTGGAAAGCCACGGCGATAAGTCTCACGGAAGCAGCGACCTAGGTGCCGCTGGACCGATTCAAGCGGCTGCTGACCTGCGCCCAGGAGCCGTTAAGGATTCGCCATTTGGCAGTATTTTCGACGCTCATGGTGGCTTTGTCGCCACCGATATCGATCGCAAGATCGACGAAGCGCTAGAGCTTGCCGAACGTATGCGTTCGCCGCGCAAGACAGCCGCTGAGGACGACTTGGATGTACCGGCCTTTCTGCGAAGCGGCATGAAGGATCTGCCCCTCGAGTAAATCCGCTACCCGAGGGGGAAAGAAAAGAGCCGCAGGATTGCGGCTCTTTTTTTATGTTGCGTTGGACTGACTAGACTTGGCAACTCACCTCTCGGCAAGCCTCTCTTGGAAGCTCGCCAAGCGCTTACCTGCTGCGCGGCCAATCGATGGACTCACCTGAACCCCTGCCTTGGTAACGCCAATCGCCAAAAGATGCTGCATCTTGGTCGTTGCTGTTGCGCCGCGCCTGTCACGTTCCAAAAGTGGTAGCAGCGACTCACCGAGGATGCCCCCCAAGGCCAGCCTGGGCCGACCGATGTACCGCTCTGACACCATTTTAAACAACTGCCCCATCGCATAGGATTGACCGCCGTGGACTTCCTGTAGGACTGCCTCACTGTCTTGAGTATGAAAACAGGCGTTGACCACGACCTCGGCTATGTCGGCAAGGTGCACGGGGGCAAGAGCCCTGTCGGCGCTTGGTAGCGGGTACACAGGAAATCTAAGCAGTCGCAACATACTTTGTACAAGACGGTCGTTGGCGCCGTTGCCACCCCAAATCAGCGCCGATCGAAGGATCCATTTCTCAGGGATTTTGGCATTTAAAAGCATCGCCTCCGCAGCATACTTTTCGCGAAGAAACGGCGCTGCAGCGGTTCGCGAAGCGCCGGCAGCGCTGAGAAAAATAAGCCGCTTGGTACCGGCACGCTCCATCGCCGTCAGAAGATGTTTCAACATACGTAAATTGGCCGTCTCTGGCGGGCGGGAATGGCCGCCGTGGGCAAAAGGCTGGGATGGACCAGTCAGTCCTCCTCCCCAAGCCAGATGCACCACGGTTTCGACACCACGCAGGGGCGCAGCCATGAGCTCCGCAGAGCTTAGGTCGACACAAACGGGATAGACGCGCTCAAAGGATTCCGGCAATTTGTGGTGGTAGACAGAGACGACCGTCCTACCGCGTAATGCCAGTTGGCGGACAACCGCCTGGCCTAAGCATCCGGATCCACCAGTGACCATCATGGCTGCTTCTTGCACGGACAGCTCCTCACGGCACCCTCTTGGTGCTGCCTTAAACTAGACAATGATACAGCGAAAGCAGGCGCTTAGCTGCATCACTCCAGGTTACCATAGAAGCTAGATGTTGCGTCAGCCGGACCTCGTAATCAGGTCCCTGGGCCAAAGCTAAGCCCTTCACGATGGCTTCATCCCAAGCCGCAAGGTCAGAGCCTCTTGGGAGAGGTACACCAACCGAGGCTCCAACGACTTCATCAATGCCGCTGCCAGCTAGATAAACCACCGGCTTGCCCGCTACTAGCGATGATGCCGCCGGTAAACAAAAGCCTTCGTAAAGGGAAGGGCTCAGGTAGATATCGCTAGATGCGTGAACGTCTGCGATTTGAGCCTGGGTCAAGTTCGACTTAAAATGTAGCCGACCTGACTGGATCAGGTCTGGTGCTAACTTTTGGCATGCCCTGATGCCAGTCACATCGGTCACTAGGGTCAGGCGCAGCGGCAACGAGCTGGACCGAACGACCTCTAATAGCAAGGCATGCTGTTTGTACGGTTCAAACCGCGCGACATAGAGCACCTCAATGGTCTCGGCCCCAGTCGTCCTCCGGACGCCCCTAGGAATGACTACGTTAGGGAATCCATTGGGGATAACATGGCAGCGGTCGGCGACAAAGGGGTACCTTTCAAGCAACGTGCGCCTAGTCCACTGCGACACACACACGACTAAATCGGCCCGCCTGAGCGCTCTTGGCATCAGCCAAGATAGTTGCAGTCGCAACGCTCCAGACACGCCATCTGTCGCCAAAAATGGAATAAGGTCATGAACCGTTAAGACATGGCGCCTAAATCGATCCTTGCCCATGGTAGGAAGGTTAAAATTACTTAGTCCGTGAAGGACGTAAGGATGCCCTTTCGCCATCCGACCAACTCGATGTCCGACTAACTGGGGCCAGACCGGTTTGAGTTGAGCTAAGGATGTCAGGCTCGCCGGACCAAGCAGTTCACTCACCACAAGATCACTAAACAGGGCGCCGCTCCCCCGAGGTCCTATGACCGTTGGGGGAGCACCCAAGAGATTTAATTCTGTGGCGATATTACGGGCATGGACATAAACCCCTGACGCAGCGGCCGCAAGGCCATAGCCGTCCCAGTAAAGGGATAGGCCTGAGGTCACGCGCCTAGCCGTGTCGTCGCCAAAGCCAAGCGGCGCTCTGCCCGCAGCAGTGCCGCCTGAGCCCGTGCAATATCAACGCCTGAACTATCGACAAATCGACTGACAGCACGCGCCTTTGCGTCCTCAGCGCGCTTCACATCGATATCCAATGGCCTTTCAACGACGTCCGCCAGCACGGTCACATGGTCCTGGTTTACATCGACGTAGCCGCCAGAGATAAAATAGGTTTGCTGTTCCTGACCCGATCCAAGCGTCATCGTTCCAGCAGCCAGCTCGGAAATCATCCGGGTATGCCCCGGCAAGATTCCCATATATCCGAGCGCTCCGGGCAACTCCACGAGCTGAACAACGGTCTTTACGACGACCTTGGCGGGCGTTAATACTTGAACTTGCAACTCGGCCATAACTACCGCCTATCAGAGGGTCTTTGCTTTTTCGACCGCTTCTTCAATGGTACCAACGTACAAGAAAGCCTGCTCGGGCAGAGCGTCATGCTTGCCTTCGACGATTTCCTTGAAGCTACGCACCGTGTCCTCGCGCTTGACGTATTTGCCCTTCATTCCTGTAAACTGCTCAGCCACAAAAAACGGCTGGCTGAAGAAACGTTCGAGCTTACGTGCGCGCGCCACGGTGAGCCGGTCTTCATCCGACAGTTCATCCATCCCCAAGATAGCGATAATATCCTGCAAGTCTTTGTAGCGTTGCAGGACCTTTTGCACATCCCGAGCCACTTTGTACTGCTCGGCACCAACGATCTCCGGGTCAAGTGCGCGCGAAGAGCTGGCCAATGGATCCACAGCAGGGTAAATGCCGAGCTCGGAAATCTTGCGCTCAAGCACGGTCGATGCATCCAAGTGGGCAAAGGTCGTTGCAGGAGCCGGGTCAGTATAGTCATCGGCAGGCACGTAAATTGCCTGAACCGAGGTAATGGATCCGTTTTTGGTTGTCGTAATACGTTCTTGTAGCTCACCCATCTCGCTAGCGAGCGTTGGCTGATAACCGACGGCAGAGGGAATACGACCAAGTAGAGCGGAAACCTCTGAACCCGCTTGAGTAAACCTAAATATGTTGTCGATAAACAACAAGACGTCTTGGTTTTCTTCGTCGCGGAAGTACTCCGCCACCGACAGAGCCGACAACGCGACCCGGGCGCGGGCACCTGGCGGCTCGTTCATCTGGCCGTAAACGAGCGCCGTCTTATTGATAACTCCGGATTCCTTCATTTCAAAATAAAGGTCGTTCCCTTCACGGGTACGCTCACCGACGCCGCCGAACACCGAGAATCCGCCGTGCTGCGTGGCGATATTGTTAATCAGCTCCATAATGCACACGGTCTTGCCGACGCCGGCGCCGCCAAACAGACCGATCTTGCCGCCCTTCAAGTAAGGGCCCATGAGATCGATGACCTTGATTCCGGTTTCTAGAATCTCAGGCTGCGTCTTTAGGTCTTCAAACTTCGGGGCACTTCTGTGGATCGGGTAGTGCTTTTTAGCGCCAACCGGACCGGCATCGTCAACTGGGTCTCCAGTGACATTGAGGATGCGGCCGAGGACCTCGCGGCCAACCGGCATCATGATCTGACCGCCTGTGTCTTTAACCAGTGAGCCTCGGCTGAGGCCGTCGGTGCTGTCCATCGAAATGGTCCGCACAACGCCTTCACCCAAATGCTGAGCGACCTCAAGAACCAGGTTATACTTCTCGCCACTGATCGCTGGATTCGTCGCCTTCAGTGCATTGTATATAGCTGGCAGATGACCCTCGGGGAACTCAACGTCCACCACCGGTCCGGTTACCTGTACGATCTTTCCTTCTGTTGCTGCTGATGGCATGCCTTCTCCTTCTTCGCTCAAATGGCCTGGGCGCCGCTGGTGATTTCGATAAGTTCTTTAGTAATCGCGGCCTGCCGCGCACGGTTATATTGGATCTTCATGCGCCGCAGCACTTCATTGGCGTTGTTCGTCGCTGAATCCATCGCCGTCATCCGCGCGCCATGTTCTGAGGCCGCCCCTTCCAACATGGAGCGGAACACTAAGCTCGCTACTTCGCGCTTAAGCACACCGTCAAGAATCTGCTTGATTCCAGGCTCAACCAGGATATTTGCATCTGCCAGCTCAGCGCCGGAAGTTGCCTTCTTAAGATTGCCCACGGGTAGGACCTGGATGAATTTAGGCGCCTGCGACATAGCTGATTTGAATTCAACGAAGCCAAGGTAGACCCGGTCATAACCACTTCCTGCGAAGTGCTTCACCAACTCGCCAGCCAGCTCTTTAGCCTGCTCGTAGTTCGGCTTTTCCAGCACTTTCTCGCGGCCGCCTTGCAAGGTGTAGGCGTTTTTAGCGCCGAACTGCCGCGCCCGCCGACCCCACGGCAGCACCTCCACTGCGACCCCAGCGGCCTTCTTCTTATTGATGAACTGAACGGTCTGCTTGAATAGGTTCGTATTTAAACCCCCGCAGAAGCCCCGATCAGTCGACAAGACAACGACCAATGCGCGTGCTTCTGGGTTTTCGACCAAAAGCGGCGAACTCACGTCCTCACCCGCAGCGGCTACCAGATGGCCCACCATAGCGTCAAAGGCTTCACCATAAGGCCTTGACGCTACGACAGAGGCACTTGCGCGGGCAAACTTCGCTGCCGCGACCAGCTTCATGGCGCGCGTGATCTTTTGCGTGTTCTTCACGCTACCGATCCGGCGCCGGATATCCTTCAGACTTGGCATTACTTAAATCCCTTGTCGAACTCTTCGATCGCCTTGACCAAATCGGCCTGAACTTCTTCCAGTTTGCAGCGCGCTTCAATCTTTTGCAGGATCTGTGGGTACCGGGCCGTCAAATGCTCGTGCAAGCCCTTTTCCCAGCCCAAAACTTCAGAGATATCCCGTTTGTCCACGTAGCCCTTGGTCACTGCGAAGATCGAGGCAACTTCGAGACCAACCTGCATAGGAACATACTGGCCTTGTTTCAAAATCTCGACCAAGCGCTCACCACGGCGCAGTGTCCGCTGGGTCGCTTGGTCAAGATCGGAACCAAACTGGGAGAATGCCGCCAATTCGCGATACTGGGCCAACTCTAAGCGCAAGCTACCAGCGACTTTACGCATGGCCGGAACCTGAGCTGAGCCGCCGACTCGCGACACCGACAACCCCGCGTTGATAGCAGGGCGAACGCCGGAAAAGAACAAGTCGCTTTCCAAAAAGATCTGCCCATCGGTGATGGAGATCACGTTGGTAGGGATATAGGCGGAAATGTCTCCCGCCTGGGTCTCTACGACAGGAAATGCAGTGATGGAACCAGCGCCTAACTTATCGCTGACCTTGCACGCACGCTCAAGCAAGCGGCTGTGAAGATAGAACACGTCACCAGGATAAGCCTCGCGACCAGGAGGACGACGAAGCAGCAATGACAGCTCACGGTAGGCGGCCGCTTGCTTCGACAAGTCATCGTAGAAGATAACCGCGTGCTTGCCCTTTTGCAGGAAGAATTCGGCCATACGACAGCCGGAATATGGCGCGACAAACTGCATTGGTGCCGGATCCATCGCCGTCGCGGCGACGATGATCGTGTATTCCATTGCGCCGTAGCGCTTTAAGCGCTCAACAACCTGCGCCACCGTCGACGCCTTCTGACCGATGGCGACGTAAATACAAACGACATCCTTACCCCTTTGATTGATAATCGTATCAACACAAAGTGCGGTTTTGCCGGTTTGACGATCACCGATAATCAATTCGCGCTGACCACGGCCAATCGGCACCATGGCGTCAATCGCTTTGATGCCTGTCTGCAGCGGCTCATGGACCGACTTTCGGTCGATGATGCCTGGGGCCTTGATTTCGACTAAGCCAGTCTCAGTCGTCGCCACAGGTCCTTGACCGTCGATTGGCTCGCCGAGCGCGTTCACCACGCGTCCAAGCAGAGCCTCACCGATTGGCACTGAGTTGATCTCACGCAAGCGTTTGACGGTCTCGCCCTCGGCGATCCCACTAACTCCGCCGAAGACAGCGATACCAACGTTGTCTTCCTCGAGGTTTAAAACGACGCCCTTGGTGCCGTTTTGAAACTGGACCATTTCCCCAGCCATGGCGCCTTCAAGGCCATAAACCCGGGCGATCCCGTCACCGACGGCCAACACGGTGCCAGTTTCCTGGAGCTCAGCGGCTTTGCCGTAGCTTTTGATTCGCTCGCTGATGATTCTGCTGACTTCTTCTACCCGAATCTTTTCAGTGGTCATGACGGAATTCCCTTAACGAATGAATCTTGGACCGCACTTTTAGCCAGGCCGTCGAGCTTTGATTTAAGGCTCAAATCGATCAGGTAGTTACCTACCCGCACCACAAACCCACCGAGTAGTGCAGTATTGACAGCCGATTTGAGAACGATTTTCTTATGTAACATCTGCGCCAGGGTCGCAACGATGTCCTGATCTTCCTGGGCCGATAGAGCCACGGCGGACTCAACCTGGGCTTGAACGATGCCTTCCGCGTCATCGATAAACGCGGAGAAGACCTGGGAAATCTCGGGCAAAAAGCTAACGCGACCAGCCTCAACCACAGCCTCAACCAATTGCTTTACATCATCATCGGCGTCGAATTCCTTCGTACCGTAGCTGAGGAGGCTTTTCTTCAGATCCTTTGGCATGACTGGACTAAGCAGAACACGTGCGGACTCATCTAGTTTGAACAACTCATTAAGTCCAGAAAGGGCATCGCGCTCTCGTTTGGCTTTGACCAAATCTCCTCCGGTCAACTCAAAGAGCGCTTTAGCATAACGTTTCGCAATGCGTGACATGCAGGAGGCCTCAATTATCAGCGTGGAGTTGCTTCATCTCGTTAGTCTTGCTGCGGACAAGTTGGCGCTGAGCTTCCACACTAAGCTCGACCTTCAACTTTTGGCTCACACCAGAATGAACGGCATCGACGATCTCTCGGCGAAGTTTCTGCCTGGCATTGTTGACTTCAGCCTCTGCAATACGCTTGGCTTCAGCTTGGAGATGTTTGGCCATTCGCTCAGCATCAGCAAGTATTTTGTCGGACTCCATCTGTGCCGTGCTGCGGGCTATTTCGCGAATTTCAGCTAGCTCGGTCTCGAGCGCAAGCTCACGCTTTTTTAGATCGGCCAACTTCGCTAAGGCCTCTTCCTTTGCCGCCCGAGCTTCAGCCATTAACTTCTCAAAGCCAGCACGCCTAGCCGCAGCTGCCGCCCGCGCCGGCTTACGGAAAAAATAGATCGCCAAACTTAAAAAGATGAAGAAATTGGCGAACGGTAAAATGATTCCCTTTAGGGTATCAATGTGCTCTTCCACTGAGTCTTTCCTCCGCTCCTGCTAGGCCAGGGCTAAAGCGTACACTTCGTCGGTTAACGTACTAATAATATTAGGTATTTTAGATCTCTCGGTCGCCAAGTCCGCTGCGATCAGCCCTTCGACTTTGGCCACCTCGGCGCGCGCGGCCTCCTGAGCCGAGTTGATCAAACTATCGCGACGAGCAAGTGCCTCGTCGCGCTTTTTTTCTCGGCTTTGCTTAGCCTCTGCGCCAACAGCAGCAAGGCGTGCTTCGATGCGCGTGGCGATGCCAGCGCCTTCCTCCAGAGCACGCAAAGCCTCATCCTTATTACCAACGGTCAAGGCCTCGCGCTTATCACGAATGATCATGTAAGGCTCAACAAAGAGCTTCTTGATGGCATAGTAGCCAGCCACGAACACGACGACCTGAACGGCGAGAACTTTAGGATTAGGGACCAGAACAAACGTTGCCATCTATATCACCTGTGCTCGGTGCAGCTGCACCACCATGGGTTCCAGAAAATAGCTGGGGGCCTCGTCATAGCGCACTTAAGGCCGCTGAACAAGACGATTTCGGCTGTTGGTTTGGGTATGTTGCGGCCCCGCAACTTGGGGGCCTAGGTAGCAACTGATACATGGGCGTTTTGTCACCAACGGCGACTACAAGCGGTGTCCCATCATAGTTAAAATCCGCTCCAGTTCCGCGCCGGAAAAATACGAAATTTCAATTTTTCCTCGGTTGGTACTGCCAGCAAGGCGTACCTTGGTATGAAGGTAAGTACGCAAGCTTTCGGTGATGTACTGTAGATCAGCCTCATCGCGGATTGGCGGGGTCTTGGGCTCAGTGGCGCCACCGGTCGACTTAAACGTCTTACACAGCTGCTCGGTCTGGCGAACGCTAAGGCCCTTTTTGACCACTATGTCCCGGCAGCGAAGGATGAGCTTCTTTTCTTCGAGAGAGAGCATGGCGCGGCCGTGGCCCATCGTCAGTCGCCCGTCCAGTATGTCGTCTTGGACCTCCCTAGGCAGTAGCAACAGGCGTAGGGTGTTAGCAACGGTGGAGCGTTCCTTCCCGACCTTGTCAGCGCACTGCTCTTGCGTTAGTCCGTAGTCTTTGATCAACGCGGAGTATGCTTGGGCCTCCTCCATGATGTTGAGATCGGCTCGCTGAATATTTTCGATCAGAGCGATCCGCAGAAGATCGTCAGAGGCCCCCTCCTTGATAATCGCTGGAATCGTGGCCAGACCAGCAAGCTTGGAGGCGCGCAAGCGGCGTTCCCCCGCAATAACCATAAAGCGCCCGGGCTTTGCCCCTTTAGTGACGATCACTGGCTGCAGTACGCCATCGATTTTCAGACTCGCCGCGAGTTCTTTTAAGGCCTTGTCGTCAAAGAGCTTACGCGGCTGGTGGGGATTTGGGTCGATGGTGCTGACGTCAAGCTTCAAGACCTGGGACTCTGCTTGCTGCTGCTTGAGGGTCGCCAGACCTTTAGCGACGCTTGCGCTCTGATCCTGACTAATCTCGGCATCGCCCAGTAGCGATGAAATACCTTTGCCTAGTGCGCCTCTGCGTCCTGGGGGCGTTTTATCATGAGTACTCATATGTTTGTTTAGTCCTTACTGTTGACCAGTCCGGCCTTGCGTAGTCGCCTGGGTCTTCTTTGAAGTTTTGGGAGGCGGTGCAATCACGCTATGACGACGGATAAGTAGGCGCGCCGTCTCCATATAGGCCGTCGCTCCCGTGCTATTGATGTCATATAAAATGACCGGCTTGCCGTGAGACGGTGCCTCCGACAACTTCACGTTACGTGGAATGACGACCGGAAACACCTCGTTACCAAAATGCGCGCGTATATCTTGCTCAACTTGGTGCGACAGATTGTTGCGCCGATCATACATCGTCAAAAGGATGCCTTCCCGCTCAAGCTCGGGATTCAACCGCTTTTTAATCAATGAAATAGTCTTGATCAGCTGCGACAGGCCCTCCATCGCATAGTACTCGCACTGCAGCGGAATCAGCACAGAGTTCGCCGCAGTAAGGGCATTAACGGTGAGGATCCCCAGGGCTGGAGGGCAGTCTATGATGACAAAATCATATAACCCTTGAACTGGTTCTAGGGCCTCTTTCAAGCGTGATTCGCGCCCAATAGCGGCAACCAATTCGACTTCAGCGCCGACTAAGTCCGGCACGGACGGCGCAATATCCAAGCATTTTAGCTCGGTGTGCAGGATGGCACTGGTCAGCGGCACCTCATCGACCAAAACATCGTACATGCTGGTCTCAAAGTCGCGGGCATAAATGCCTAAACCACTGCCTGCATTGGCCTGTGGATCCAGGTCAATCACCAGCACTCGCTTTTCCGCTGCGGCCAAACATGCGGCGATGTTGACAGCCGACGTGGTCTTGCCCACTCCACCTTTTTGGTTTGAAAGGGCTATTACACGCGCCATAAGCGGTCTCCACTGTCTAGGTCTTGGTATCGAGACTCTACCTGTCAATAGTCGAATGGTAAAGCGGCCATGGTGTTGCAAGTGCTCGACGTTGAGTGAAAGTTTTAAATTCGCCGCACGGCGAGATCTCCTGCTTTCAAATGATGCAGGGCGAATGGGCCCGTTGCCATTGCCGTAGCCATTGCCGTAGCCATCGCCGTAGCCATGATCAGGATCACGGCGATGGCAAAGCCTAGGGCTATGGCGAGGGCTACGCCAACGGCATGGCCTCTGGGTCGGCGCAATCTGCATAAAGTGACGCCAATGCACTTGCCTACGGAGCCGGATTTGAAGGACACCTAACATTTGGTTCTCAATGGGCTATTTGTGCAGCAGCGCCTCAGAACAAGGAGGCGCAGAAGTCGGGAGAACGGGAAGTTAACTGCAGCCAGGGCCTGGCTAATCAAGACATGCAGATATGCATAGCAACGCTCCTACCAATATTTATGGCGTTCACAGTCTGCTGAGTGTGGCCTTCGTTAGCCAGCAATCAAAAGTGTTCCACGTGGAACAATGATAGTTTGATCGTCTGCCTATTTTTTAATCATTTGCCGCCCTAGTGTTCCACGTGGAACAATCACAAAGAATCTCGAATGACTTGCCTAGCCTTGCAGTTACTAGGAGGCGAAGCTCAATCCTGAACGCGCAATTTGGGATTCAAGTAGGTGCTGCCAAGCTTGAAAAGAGATAATTGGGAGATCTGGCAACAATTTGGACCAAAAAAGGGCCAATTGGTCTTCATTTTTGACAAATTGGCTCCTTTTTTCACTAATTAGCCTTTTTTTTCGCTAATTAGCCTTTTTTTTCGCTAATTAGCCTTTTTTTTCGCTAATTAGCTTTTCTTTTCACTAATTAGCCTTTTTTTTCACTAATTAGTCATTTTTTTCGCTAATTAGCCTTTTTTTTCGCCAACTAGACCCATTCGCATTGGTAATGCCGCCAGTCGAACTGGCGTACATTCTAGCTACCGCCAACCAACACAGAATTGGCAGCCGCATTAAAATTTCAGCGCTCCCGCTCTTCGGCGTTTCCGCGATAATAATTCTCCATTGTAGCCAACCCGCGGCGCACCGCCGATTGGCCGCGGAAGGCGCTGAGGAGCGGAAGCGCTGAAAAACTATAAATCCAAATTTCTTGATGCGCTCACCCAGCCAATACAGCTTCCTTCAAGGCTAGAGCTGCAGGCTAGAGCTGTAACAATTCTGTTTGCACTATTTTCCGTGAGCCCAAGGACTACATTGAGCAGGGAAAGCAAGGATGAAACTGCCCAGCAGACACCTAACGGCGACGGCTTTCTCTTCAGGAAGGATCGAGTGCCCCAAAGGTCAATGGCATTATACCTTTAGTAAGCGCAACTAGTGGACGAAGACAATCCAGACACGTCATCAGAATGTTCCACGTGGAACACTCTCAATAGACCCTTATGAGCTCAGTATTATTGGTATGTTACAACCATATCAAGGCGGTGTTGCCCATACACCAATGCCCTGGTTGTCAAAGCGTTTAAGGCTCCAACTTCCTATTCACCCAATTCCGATACTCGGAGCTCAAGGCCCGACGGACCACGTTGACCATAGGAAAAACAAAGTTAGGTAGAAAAGGAATCCTCCTAACAGTGCCGCCTTCCAACCGGTATAAGCCGGAGGCCATGGATTTTCGCCTACCAACTTCCTGGCAGAACAATTGGGAAGACCGCAAAAAATGACGATTTATCGCAATATACCTGCGAGTTACAGACCTAACTTGATTACCAGGCCGGGCCGCAATAACAAAAAAAAGCCACCACTTCCAATGAAGTGGCAGCCAATTCTCACCGAGACCAGAGGTCGCGGCTAAAAAATCATTTGAAGGTCCAGATAATCGCGATCACGAAACCCAAGAGCGCTTGGAACTCCATGAACACGAGGCCCAAAATAAAGGGCTGAAACAACGCATCTTTTGCGCTTGGATTGCGAGCAATCCCCTCTAGCGCAGTCGATGCCGTCCGACCCTGGGCAGTCGCCGCACCGAATGAGGCGAGGCCCATGGTGATGCCCGCGCCAATTGGAATTAAATTAGTCCCAGAGTGCGCTGCGGCCGCATCTTGCGCGAACGCCAACGAGCTCAAGAACAAGCCACTAAACGCCACCGCTGATCTGCCTAAGAAACGCTTCATCACCCTTACCCCACTCAAAAGTGCCGCTATGCAAACGCACCGTT